>Ga0208610_100167_pt1 | contig 27384 bp, 28 predicted proteins | sample SubbioR11Jul_8A2_FD_184815 | JGI IMG/M metagenome (GOLD analysis project Ga0208610, IMG submission 184815) | Serpentinite rock and fluid subsurface biosphere microbial communities from McLaughlin Reserve, California, USA - CR11Jul_8A2 (SPAdes) | ecosystem: Environmental > Terrestrial > Deep... | reverse complement strand
AGGTCGAGCCCGACAGTGATAATCTCCGACATGACCGTCCTCCTTTTGTGGATCCTCATAGACCCACCCTGGCACATTGATGCCGTCGGGGGGCGGTCACATCATCAGAGCCTTCCTTCGGCCTCATTTTTTTGTCAAGCGATCTTTGAAGCGAGCAGTAGTGTAAGGTTCCACCACATCCCACGCCCAGAACCCCTGCCCAAAACTCGACCATCGCATAGCGGGGTAAAACCCCACCCTATGTTGTCCCCGGATCACGCTCCGCATCGCGGTGCCATGACGAAAACGGCCACTCACGCGGATGCCCGACCAACCCGTGCTTTACCGGGCGGACCGTAGGGTGCGCATTCATGGCGCACCTTCCTTTTGTACAACACCCACCACCCGCGCCACTTCCCCGCTGCATTGGTGCGCCATGAATGCGCACCCTACCTGTCGCGGTGGTAACTCGAATACGGCCAATCCTCTTGCCGTTCTACCAACCCGTGCTTCACCGGATTGTACCAGCAATAATTGACGTGGTTCCCCCAATCCACGTCGTCGCGGATGTGATGCTCCCAAAATCGGCGTTGCCACAAACCATGCTCCCGGCGTTCGCCGTGGCTGCGGCGGCGAGGGGTGTGGGGCATGGCCCGGGAAAACCGCGCCTTGATCACGCTCCACCGAGTCGAAAAATCGCGGTCTCCTTCCGGCAACGTCCACACCGCATGCATGTGGTCCGGCAACACCACCCATGCGTCGATCCGGAACGGCCGCTCGGCCTTCGTCACCCGCACCGCCTCGCGCAAGGTGTCGATATGCTCGACCAACGTCCGCGCGCTGCGGTCGGCCAGCGTCACGGTGAAGAACACCGATGCTCCTGCAACCTTGGGTCGGATGTACGCAGACATGCGCGCGATGTTCTCCGGGTTTGGTTAATCCGTGGTTACCGGCTTCACCGGGTTGATCCAGCAATACCGCACATGCTCCGCGAAATCCCGGTGGCCGCTTCGCCCGCGACACCGCCAATGCCCGCCGCAACGCATCGACATGCGGCACAAGCGTTTCCGCCCCCGGTCCACCAGATTGACCGTGAAGAAGACACAAGCGCCTGGAACCTTGGGGCGAATGTATCGCGACATGGTCGCATGATCGCGCCGCTTCGGTTAACCTGGGTTACCGGAATCCGCGAGGCCACTATGACCGAATTCACCAAAGCTGTCGCGTCGCTGCCAGGCCACGAGCGCAAGGCGCGCACGCCGTTCGGCGCAGAGGTCCACATCCATGCAACCGCAGCCGAGACTGACGGCGCCTTCGGCATGTGGGAAACCTTCACGCCGCCCGGGCAAGGACCGGCCCCCCACACCCACACCCGCGAGACCGAGGTCTTCCGCGTGATACGCGGCACCTATCTCTTTCGATGCGGCGATGACGAATTCGTTGCAACACCCGGCGCTGTCGTGGCCCTGCCGCCCCATGTGCAACATGGCTGGCGCAATATCGGCGAAGAACCGGGACAGATGTTCGTCATCGTGACCCCCGCTGGATTCGAGGGGCTATTTCTCGACATCGAGCAATCCGGGGCCGACACGCCGCAGAAGATTGCAGAAATCGAAGCGCGCTACGGCATCCACAACGATCTGACCAAGGCGTTGGGCTTAGACCCGGTAACAGAGCGGTAAAACGTGGCCGGGGTTGTCTAGCCAGACCTTGCCAAATCCCCAACGCCCACGTCCAACCCCTTGGATCCGAACGACAATCCAAACATGTCCACCGTGGACAGGGCCCCTTTCGGCCCCCGTCAGCCGCCCGTCTCGACCCGGATCAACCGCACCTGGTCGGCCGTCAAGTACCCCGTCGCCGGCTCCCCGCCGTCCGCCTGCCACTCGGCGATGGCCCGGCGGGTGCCCGGCCCGAAGGTCCCGTCGGTCCGCAGCGTCTCGTAGCCGAGGCGCGTCAGCCGCCGCTGCAGGTCGATCCGTTCCGTCCGGGTCAGCTCCAGCAGGCTTTCCTCCAGCGCCGCCTCGTTATCTGTCCCCGGAGCGGGCGCCGCCGACCCCGCCTGCTGCCGGATCAGCTTGACCTGCGCCGCCGTCACATACCCGGTCTGGGTCTGCCGGTTCGCCCGCTGCCACGACTTGATCGCCGTACGGGTCTTGGCCCCCCACAGCCCATCCGCGACGCCGGTATCGAACCCCAGCGCCGACAGTTGCCGCTGGATTTCGACCCGCTGAGACCGTGTCAGCTTCAGCGCCGCCTCGACCGCCACCGGGCTGCTGCCGACATCATCGTCATCCGCATCCGGCGGCGTCACCACCGCCCCGCGCAGAAGCACCCGCAGCTGCGCCTCGGTGACGTAGCCCGTGACCTTGTCACCCCGGTCGCGCTGCCAGGTCGCGATGGCCGTCCGGGTGTTCCGGCCCCAGACCCCGTCGGTGCCGCCGGTCCGGTAGCCCTGCCGCGTCAGCTCGCGCTGGACCGCGACCTTCTGGGCAAAGCTGATCCCCAGCCGCGCCTCGGCCTGAGCAGCCGACGATGTCTCGGCCGAGGCGCCCAGCCGCTCCAGCGCCCGCTCGGCGTTCACCCGGTAGGCACCCTTGGGGAACCTTGCCAGATAATCGCGATAGGCGGCGGCCGTGTTCGCCTCTTGCGCCGCCAGGTAGGCGTTGCGGTCCAGTTCCTGCTGGATCAGCGACTGGGCGATTCCGCCAATCACGTCCTCCAGGTTCTGCGCAGGCGCGGGGGCGGTCAGGCCAAGACCGGCGGCCAGGGCAAGCGGCAACGTGAACGTCCGCATCGGGGCATCCTTTCCAACAAAGCGCGGCGCGGGGGCCGCTTTTGCAGGGATAACGCGCAGTTTCAAGGATGGTTGCAAGCCGGTGCTGGTCAGGCCCCGCGGCCATGCTACCTTTTCCGCCGAAGGAGCCGCCAATGACCCTTACCCTCTTCGCCGCGACAGCCGCCGTCTTCCTGATCCTCGATGCGATCATGCTGACCCTGGTGATGAAGCCGCTCTTCACCCGCCACATCGGTCCGCTGATGGCCGCGCCGATCCGCATCGCCCCGGCGGCGCTGTTCTACCTGGCCTACGTCGCGGGCCTTGTCTACCTCGTCTCGCTGCCAGCCCTGAAGACCGACGCGCCGATCCTGGTCCCGGCGCTGATCATCGGCCTGATGGCCTATGGCACCTACGAGTTCACCTCGTGGAGCATCATGAAGGACTGGCATTGGACGATGGTGGCGACCGACACGCTTTGGGGCGGTGTCCTGACGGCGGTTTCGGCCTGGGCGGGGGTGGCGATCACCAGGGCCATTCACGGCTAAGGGCCTTTGCGGCCCCCGGCGGACCATGCTAGGCATGCGCCCAAGCCCTTGACCTGAAACGTCCCTTCAGGACGGAAGGAACCCCATGATCCTTTACGGCATCTCGACCTGCGACACCTGCAAGAAGGCTCTCAAGACCCTGGAACAGGCTGGCAAGGACGTCAGCTTCCGCGACATCCGGGCCAATCCGCTGACCCAGGCCGAGGTTGACCGCATCGTGCAGGAGTTCGGCGACCTGGCGGTGAACAAGCAGTCCACCACCTACCGCAGCTTCAACGATTTCCTGAAGGCGTCCGACCCCGAGGCGCAGATCATGGCGCAGCCGACCGTGATGAAACGGCCGGTCATCCAGGACGGGGATCGCTGGTTTCTGGGCTGGGACAGCGCGACCGCCGAAACGATTCTTGAGCCGCGCTGACCAGTTAGAGCAGACGCAGGTCGCCGGCAGACTGCTTGCCGTCGCGGCCCGACTGCAGTTCGTAGCCGATCTTCTGGTTGTCGCTGAGGCCTTTCAACCCGGCACGCTCCACCGCCGAGATGTGGACGAACACGTCCTTACCGCCGTCGTCGGGGGCGATGAACCCGTAGCCCTTGGTCGAATTGAACCACTTCACGGTGCCGGTCGGCATTCCGCTTCTCCTCTCAGAACCCCCCGCGGCGCCATTGCCGCGGGCCGTGCCACCAGGTCTTCCAAGGCTTCGTTCCGAGAGCCGGGCAGGAAATCTGTCGTCACTGCCGCGATGATGCCAAGGATTCGCCGAAAATCAAGCTGCAAGGCGAGCAGGCTCAACCCCAAGGTAGCGATCTGCCGATAAAGGCCCCGCCCCTTTGCACAGCAAAACGGCAAGCAGCAGCAGCCACAGCGCCCGCTGGTCCAGGATCAGCGCGTCCGAGGCGCGATCGAACCAGGCTCCGGCCAGGGCGCCGTGACCCATGATGTCGGTCAGGCTTTGCACCAGGACGAAGCCCATCATGCCAAGCGCCGCCAGCCGCGTCAGAAGCCCAAGCACGATCAGCACCGGCAGGATGAACTCGGCATAGCCCCCGGCCAGCACGACCAGCACGTGCCAGAAGGCCAGGCCCGAGGGATCAAAGCCCGCCGCCTCGAAGGCCCTGGGGAAGATCTGGGCATAGGCCCCCACCGACGGCGAAACGGGGCCATCGAACTTGGTCAGGGCCGAGGCCCAGAAATACCCGAAGAGCACTCCCGCAAAGACCAGGCGGGCAAGGCTGGGCAGCAACCAGTCGGCCTGGCGATCCAGGGCAGCGGCAAGAGCGCGATGCAGGGTCATTCCGATACTCCGATGATGGCGCGGCCCGAGATCAGCAGCCCCAGGACAGCCGCGAGGTCGGTCGGCGCCCCCGCAAGCTCAAGGCTCTCGCCCAGGGTCTGCCCGGCCAGAAGCCCGCTGATGAACTCTGCCCCGCCGGCGGGAAGCCGATGCGGATGCGGATCGAACTCGGGCCGCAGGATCAGTGCGGCCTCGGCCGCGGCCCGGAGGTGCGGCACCCCTCCGGGCTGGTGCGCCTCCCAGATTGACACCACCGGCCAGGCCGACCGCACAAGCCGCAGCGCCGGGGCCAGGATCAACCGCAGGCCCGCGATGTCGGCGCCCAGCAGGCGCTGGAACTCGGCTTCGGGCAATGGCGCGCTGTCGGCGGCGTGGTAGCTTTCGCGCAGCGCAAGCTCCAGCCGGGCCACGTCGGCCAGGTAGCCCAGATGCGCGACCGGCGGGAATCCGGCAAGAAAGGCCGGAAACTCCTGACCATAGAGCATCAGCATCCGCGACCGCGGGGGATGCGACCGCAGGAAGATCAGCGCCATCGCCGCAAAGAACTGGTCGCCGACCAGCGCGCGGACAGTCGGAAACCCGGCCTCAAGCACCCGGGTCAGCGAGGACGCGACAGTGTTGCGATAGACCGAAAAGCGCTTGGGCGCCGGACGACCCTCGGGGTCGACCAGTCCGGGCGGCAGAGGCGCATCGGGGTTCAGCAGCGCCTGGGCAAACAGTGTCTGGTTCATGCCACCGGCTCCAGCAGGCGGGCGGCGCGGGCGGCTTCGGCGGCAAGGACCGGCCAGTCGGGCACGTCGTTGTCCCATTCGATCAGCGTCGGGCACGGCCCGGCCTTGCGGATCACCCCGGCATAAAGCGCCCAGACCGGGTCCAGCACCTCGGTCCCGTGGCTGTCGATCAGCAGGCGGCGGCCCTGATCGTCCTGGTCCTCGTCATGGCCGCCCAGATGGATCTCGCCCACCAGATGCAGCGGGAAGGCGTCCAGATAGGCCGCAGGGTCATAATTCTGATTGGTGCCCGAGACATGGACGTTGTTCACGTCCAGCAGCAGCCCGCAGCCGGTGCGGCGCGCGATTTCGCCCAGGAACGCCACCTCCTCCATCGCCGTCTCGGCAAAGGCGATGTAGGTCGAAGGGTTCTCCAGCAGCATGCGGCGGCCCAGCCTGTCCTGGACCTGGTCGATGTGGTCGCAGACCCGGACCAGCGTCGCGGGCGTGTAGGGCAGTGGCAGAAGGTCGTTCAGAAAGGCCCCGTCATGGGTGGACCAGGCCAGATGCTCGGAAAAGCTGGCGGGGTTCAGCCAGTCGCACAGCTGCTTCAGCCGGTCCAGATGGTCGCGGTCCAGCGCGCCCTCGCCCCCGATCGACAACCCGACGCCATGCACCGAAATCGGAAAGCGTTCGGCCAGATGCCGCAGTTGCGCCAGGGGGCGGCCCCCTGCGCCCATGTAGTTCTCGGCATGCACTTCCAGCCAGCCGACCGGGCCGGGATCGGCCATGATCGCGGCAAAATGCTGCTGCTTGTAGCCCACGCCCGGCTTTGCGGGGAGTCCGTTCAGGGTCTGGTCAAGCATTCGGGTCCCCCAAGGCAAAACGCCCCCCGGCCCGAACGGCCAGGGGGCAAGCGGTGTCAGGCCTTCGGCAGGTCACGCTCCAGCGCGGTCAGCGAGCCCTTGCGCTCCATCCCTTCCATCCCGGCAGGCAGTTCCATCGTCTCGCAGGTGCCAGCCGGGACCAGCTTCCAGGCGTTGCCCTGATAGTCGACCTTCGAGGTCCCGGCGCAGGTGGTGCCTTCGCCCGCCGCGCAGTCGTTCTGACCGGCCAGCGCGACGCCGAAGCACTTTTCGTTTTCCTGGGCATGGGCCATCCCGGCGATGCCGGACAGGGCGGTGGCCAGAGCGCCGGCGATGACAAGCGATTTGGATTGGTAGGTCATGGAGGTATCCCTTCGGTTGGTTGAACTTTGCAGTCGACGTGTGGCTTCGGCCGCTTTCGGTGCGGCGCAAGTTACAGTTCGGGGGAATGGGGATGAGATTACACGAGGGCGCGGGTTTCCACGGTTTCGTGAAGCGCGCCACCAGGGACGAAAACAGAATGCCTCGGCGTCAACCGGGGCATTTCACTGCAAAGTCAGGTCTTTAGATCAGCTTCCCGCCGGTGGCAGCGCCTCGAACCCGAAGGTTTCGACGGCCTGATCCAGGGAAATCGTTTCAGTCCGCGTCTCGCCCAGGCGCCGCACTGAAACAGTTCTTGCCGCCACCTCCTGCATCCCGATGGCCAGGATCACCGGAACCTTGCCGACGGAATGTTCGCGGACCTTGTAGTTGATCTTCTCGTTGCGCACGTCCGCCTCGGCCCGGACCCCCGCCTGGCGCAGGGCGGCGACAACCTCATGCACGAACGGGTCGGCGTCCGAGACGATGCTGGCCACCACCACCTGCCGCGGGGCCAGCCAGAACGGCAGCTTGCCCGCGTAGTTTTCCAGCAGGATGCCGATGAAGCGTTCGAAGCTGCCAAGCACGGCGCGGTGCAGCATGTAGGGCATGTGCTTGGCCCCATCCTCGCCCACATATTCCGCCCCCAGCCGGTCGGGCAGCTGCGCGTCGACCTGGAAGGTGCCGCATTGCCACTGCCGGCCGATGGCGTCCGTCAGCTTGAAATCCAGCTTCGGGCCGTAGAATGCCCCGTCGCCGGGGTTGATCTCGTACGGCAGACCCAGCCCTTCGATGGCACCTTGCAGCGCGCCTTCGACCTTGTCCCATTGCGCATCCGTGCCGATCCGCACCTCGGGCCGAGTGGAAAGCTTGATCTCGAAGCTGTCGAAGCCAAGGTCCTTGTAGACGCTGGACAAAAGCCGGATGAACCCGGCGCATTCGCTTTCGATCTGCTCTTCGGTGCAGAAGATATGCGCGTCGTCCTGGGTGAAGCCGCGCACCCGCATCAGCCCGTGCATCGAGCCTGACGACTCGTAGCGATGGCAGGACCCGAACTCGGCCAGCCGCAGGGGCAGGTCGCGGTAGGATTTCAGGCCCTGGTTGTAGACCTGCACATGGCAGGGGCAGTTCATCGGCTTCAGCGCGTTGATCCGCTTTTCGCGGGCCCCCTCTTCGTCGACCTCGACGATGAACATGTTCTCGCGGTAGGCCTCCCAGTGGCCCGACTTCTCCCACAAGACCCGGTCCACCACCTGCGGCGTCCTGATTTCCTTGTAGCCCGCCTGCCGCAGACGGCCGCGCATGTAATCTTCCAGCTGGCGGTAGATCGTCCAGCCGTTCGGATGCCAGAAGACCATGCCGGGCGCTTCTTCCTGGATGTGGAACAGCTCCATCTCGCGGCCAAGCTTGCGGTGGTCGCGCTTGGCGGCCTCTTCCAGCATCGTCAGATGCGCCTTCAGGTCGTCGCGGTTGCGGAAGGCCACGCCGTAGATGCGCTGCAACATGGGGCGGCTCGCGTCGCCCAGCCAGTAGGCCCCGGCGACATGGGTCAGCTTGAACGCATCGGCCGGCACCTGCCCGGTGTGCTGAAGGTGCGGGCCCCGGCACAGATCCTGCCAGTCCCCGTGCCAGTACATCCGCAGGTCCTCGCCCTCGGGGATGCGGTCGATCAGTTCCAGCTTGAAGCCTTCGTGACGGCCCCGGTAATACTCCACCGCCTTCTCGCGCGGCCAGACTTCCGTCCGCACCGGCTCGCGCGCGTTGATGATCTGCTTCATCCGCGCCTCGATGGCCCCCAGGTCTTCCGGCGTGAACGGCTCCTCCCGGTCGAAGTCATAGAACCAGCCGTGGTCGCGCACCGGGCCGATGGTCACCTTCACCTCCGGCCAGATCTCCTGCACCGCGCGGGCCATGATATGCGCCAGGTCGTGCCGGATCAGTTCCAGCGCCGGGGCCTCGTCCTTCATCGTGTTCAGGCTGATCGTGGCATCGCCCGGGATCGGCCAGGCCAGGTCCCAGTGCCTGCCGTTCACCTGCGCCGAGATCGAGGCCTTTGCCAGCGACGGGGCAATGCTGGCCGCCACTTCGGCAGGCGTCACGCCCGCGTCATAGAACCGCTGGTTGCCGTCGGGAAATGTCAGGGAAATCTGGCTCATGGGCCTGCTCCTCGTCAGTTTGGCGCCTACGAAACGCCCGGTTGCGGGTTATGTCGGCGCGCTTGATGCCCCCGCGCCCTCGCGAAGTCAAGCCATGCGCGGTTCTTCGCCCGTCGGTTGCAGCCGCCCTGACGAAACGCCCTGACGATTGCTATCTTTCCCGGATGACAACCTTTCTCACCACCCCGCAGGGCCGCCACATCGCCTATCACCAGACCCCCGGCAAAGGGCCGGGCGTGGTCTTTCTTGGCGGTTTCCGCTCCGACATGTCCGGCTCCAAGGCCCAGGCCCTGCAAGCCTGGGCCGAGGCTGCGGGCCGCGCCTTCCTGCGCTTCGACTATTCCGGCCACGGCCTGTCGCACGGGGCCTTCGTCGACGGCGCGATCTCGGACTGGCGTGAGGATGCCGCCGCCGTCATCGACGTGCTGACCGAAGGTCCGCAGATCCTGGTCGGCTCGTCGATGGGCGGCTGGATCGCGCTTCTGCTGGCCCGTGACCTTGGCCCTCGCATCGCGGGATTTGTCGGCATCGCCGCCGCCCCCGACTTCACCGAACGGATGTGGGAGGCCGAGTTCACCCTGGCCGAACGCACGACGCTGCTGGAAGAGGGCCTGTTCCTTCGCCCCTCGGATTATGCCGACGAACCCTATCCGATCACCCTGCGCCTGATCGAGGACGGGCGGCTGAACCTGGTGATGAACGGCCCTCTGCACCTGCACATGCCGGTACGTCTGCTGCAGGGCAGCGCCGATGTGGATGTGCCGCCGACGGTCGCCATCTCGCTTTTCCACCAGATCTCCAGCCCCGACCTGCGGCTGACGCTGGTCAAGGATGCCGACCACCGGTTCTCGACCCCGCCCTGCCTTGCGATGATCACCGAAGCGATCGAGGACGTGCTGCGCGCGCGTGAGGCGCTGCCGGTCGAGGAAACCCCCGGCTTGAAGGTTTCGAACATCCGCTGATGTGGCCTTTCCGCCGATCAGCCGCAGGCTGAACAATTCCGGCTTTGAAACCATAGGCTTGTAAGATACCCTCAAGGAAAGAACAGGAACGCTGCTTGCAGAAACCCTGCGCAGAAGGCCCGCGCCGTGAACCTAGTCGTCCTTCGCAATCCGACTCCGGTCGAGCCGGTTGTCCTGATCCCCGGCTTCATGGCGGATGCGCGCAGCTTCATGCCGCAGCTTGCCCGGCTGGGCGCCGACCGGCCGGTTGTCCTGCTGAACCCGGGCCTTGGCGACAGCGTCGAAAGGATCGCCGCCGACATCGCGCCGCATCTGCCGGCGCGCTTCGCGCTTGTCGCCCACGGCCTTGGCGGCAACATCGCCATCGAGCTGATGCGCAAGCGCCCCGAGGCGGTGAGCCGCATCGCCCTTGTCGCGACCGACCCGATCCCCGAAACGCCACATCGCGCCGCGGCGCTGGAGGCGCTGATCGTTGCGGCCAAGACCGGGCACCTTGCGGCCTGCATGGCGCAATTGCTGCCGGCGACTGCCCTGCATGACGCCCCCTGGCGGGATGAGGTGATGGCGCTGGTGATGGACATGGCGGAAACCCTGGGTCCGATCCAGTTCCAGCGTCACCTGCGGGTTCTGCAGCGCCGCCCGGACCAGCAGAAGACTCTGCGCAAGGTGCATGTGCCGACGATGATCATCGCGGGCGAAAGCGACACGCTCGTCCCCCGCCGCCGCGCCGAGTTCCTGGCCGCGATGATGCCGCAGGGCTGTCTCGAGATCATTGACGAAGCCGGACATCTGCCGCAGCTTGAGCAGCCCGAGGCTGTGACCAACCTGCTGCAGACCTTCCTTGCGGGGCGCCTGCCGACGCTGATGCTCAGGTAGTCATCCCGGCGCAGGCCTGGCAGCCTGCCCAGAGAGGAGCGACGAAGTCGACGACGAGCGGCGTTCCGAGCCTACTGCGCCGAAGCCAGCGTGATCTTCGCCTTGGGCTTTCCCGCCGCGCGGTCGATGAAGCTCAACACCAGGGGCCGGATGTTCAACCGCCAGCTCTTGCCTGCGAAGATGCCATAATGGCCCGCGCCGGGTTCCAGGTGGTGGCCCTTCTTGTCGTCCGACAACCCGGTCAGCAGGTTCAGCGCCGCAACGCACTGGCCCGGCGCGGAAATGTCGTCATTCGCCCCCTCGACCGTCATCACCGAGACCTTGGTGATGGCACCCATGTCGACCTTGCGGCCCGCCACCACGAAGTCGTTCCGGGCAATCTCGCGGTTCTTGAAGATGCGCTCGACCGTCGACAGGTAGAACTCGGCCGTCATGTCCATCACGGCCAGATATTCGTCGTAGAAGCGATTGTGTGCGTCCAGGTCCTTGGATTCGCCCCGCGCGGCCCGCAAGATCTGTTCGGAAAACGCCTTGCCGTGCCGTTCGGCGTTCATGGTGATGAAGCTTTGCAGCTGCAGCAGGCCCGGATAGACCAGCCGCCCCGCGCCCTTGTGCTTGAAGCCGACGCGCTGGATCGCCAGATGCTCCAGCTGTCCCATCGTCACCCGGCGGCCGAAGTCGGTCACCTCGGTCGCGGCGGCATCGGGATCGACCGGACCACCGACCAGGATCAGCGAGGCCGGCTGCGCGGCCGGATCCTCGGCCGCAAGATAGGCGGTGGCCGCCAACGCCAGCGGCACCGGCTGGCAGATCGCAATCACATGCGTGTCGGGGCCCATGACCTTCATGAACTCGGCCAGGTACAGCGTATAATCCTCGATATCGAACTTGCCCGCGCTGACCGGAATGTCGCGCGCATTGTGCCAATCCGTCACGAAAACGTCGGCGTCGGGCAGCAAGGATGCCACCGTGGACCTCAGGAGCGTCGCATAGTGACCCGACATCGGCGCGACCAGCAGCACCTTGCGCGCCATCGGCGCCCGTCGGCGCACGAAGAACTGCATCAGGGTGCCGAAGGGTTTTTCCACGACCGGGTTCACGTCCACCAAGTGGTCGGTCCCGTCCGGGCCGACGATCGACCTTATGCCCCAGTCGGGTTTGGTGATCATGCGGCTGAAGCTGCGTTCGGTCACATCGCCCCAGGCGGCCAACAGCGGCAGCAGCGGGTTCATCGACATCGCGAACGCCGGATAACTGGCAAAGGCCCTGGCCGAGGCGCCCAACCACTCATTCGTGTTGCGGGCACTTTCCATCAGGTCATAGGTGAACATATACTTCATTACATCTCCTTGCCCCGGGCGGGCGGATGTCTCATGGCGGCACAGGTGATGCATCGCCATGCTGCACTGCGGCGAAGATAAGGGGGAATGGTTAGCATGACAACAGAAAACATTGCGCAGGGTTCCGGCACCCCCACTCCGGCCGAGCGGGCCGAGCGGGCCGAGCGCCTGAATGCTAACCTTGCAAAGGTTGAGGAACTGTCAAAGCGCCTGACCGCGGCCATGACCCATCGCCGCCACGTCGACCCGTCCCTGCACGGTCCCGCCCCCGACGTCTACATGAAGGCCGCCGCCGCCTATTTCGCCGAGATGGTCTCGAACCCTGCCAAGGTGGTCGAGCATCAGGTGAACTACTGGGGCAAGACGCTGAAGCATTATGTCGAGGCGCAACAGACCCTTGCGAAGGGCGAGTTCAAGGCGCCCCCCGACCCGAACCCCAAGGACCGCCGCTTCCAGAACCCCCTGTGGGAGACGCATCCCTTCTTCAACTACCTCAAGCAGCAGTACCAGATGAACTCCGAGGCGATCAGCAACGCTGTCGGTGACATGGAGACGCTGACCCCCGAGGATCGTCGCCGGGTAGAGTATTTCACGAAACAGATTGTCGACATGTTTTCACCAACGAATTTCCTCGGCACCAACCCCGAGGCGCTGGAAAAGGCGGTCGAAACCGACGGCGAATCCCTTGTCCAGGGGCTGGAAAACCTGGTCCGCGACATCGAATCGAACCAGGGCGATCTCTTGGTGACGCTGGCCGACAGAGAGGCCTTCCACGTCGGCCGGAACATCGCCACCACCCCGGGCGAAGTCGTCTACCGCAACCGGATGCTGGAGCTGATCCAGTATGCGCCCACCACGGACAAGGTCCACAAGACGCCGCTGCTGATCTTTCCGCCCTGGATCAACAAGTTCTACGTGATGGACCTCAAGCCGGCGAATTCGCTGATCAAGTGGATCGTGGACCAGGGCTTTACCCTGTTCGTCGTCTCCTGGGTCAACCCTGACGCCAGCTATGCCGGGACCGCGATGGACGACTACATCCGCGACGGCTATCTCCGCGCCATGGCCGAAGTCCGCCGCATCACCGGTGAGCCGCAGATCAACGCCGTGGGCTACTGCATCGCGGGCACGACCCTGGGCCTGACCCTTGCGCACCTGCAAAAGGCGGGCGACCAGACGGTGAAGACCGCCACCTTCTTCACCACCCTCACCGATTTCTCCGACCCGGGCGAGGTTGGCGTCTTCCTCAACGACGATTTCGTCGACGGCATCGAGCGGCAGACCGAACGCGACGGGATGCTGTCGAAGCTGTTCATGAGCAAGACCTTCAGCTTCCTGCGTTCGAACGACCTGATCTACACTCCCGCCATCAAATCCTACATGCTGGGCGAAGCGCCGCCCGCATTCGACCTGCTTTACTGGAACGGCGACGGAACCAACCTGCCCGCGAAGATGGCCGTCGAATACCTGCGCGGCCTTTGCCAGGGCGACGGCTTCGCCAAGGGAGAGTTCCAGGTCTTCGGGCGCCCGGTCAGCCTGGCCGACATCCAGCTTCCGGTCTGCGCCATCGCCTGCGAGACCGACCACATCGCCCACTGGCGCGGCAGCTTCAACGGCTTCAAGCAGATGGGATCGAAGGACAAGACCTTCCTTCTTTCGGAATCCGGCCACATTGCAGGGATCATCAACCCGCCCGCCAAGGACAAGTACGGCCACTATACCAGTGACGCCCCCGTCGCGGGCGATCCCGAGGCGTGGCTCACCTCCGCCACCTTCAACAAGGGCAGCTGGTGGCCGCGTTGGGGTGCCTGGCTGGCAAGCCACTCCGGCCCGATGATCCCCGCGCGGAAGCCCGCCGATTCGCTGGCCCCCGCGCCCGGCACCTACGTCGTGGCCCAACCGACGCTCTGACATTTCTCCGGCTTTCCGCAGGGTTAACCGGCGCAACCCGGGGTTTTGCTGCATTGCAGAAAAAGACTTGAAATGCTGCGCCGCAGCACGTATATGGCTGTGATCAGGAAACGGGCCGATCCTTACCCCCCCTCGCTGGCCCCATGGAGAATGAAATGACCAAGACCCCCGATTTCGCCAAGACCATGCAGGACATGATGGCTTCGTTCCCGGTTGACGCTTCGGCGTTCCAGAACGCGTTCAAGACCCAGGCTGCTTTCGCCGAGAAGTTCTCGAAAGTCGCGATCGAAGCCGCCGAAAAGTCGACCGAGATCTCGGCCAAGTGGACCAAGGACACCCTGGCCAAGGTCGCCGACATGTCCAAAGCCAAGGCCGAGCCGACCGACTACACCAAGTCGATGAGCGATTTCGCCTCGGCCGCTGCCGAGATGACTGCCGAGAACCTGGCCGCCTTCGCCGAAGTCGCCAAGAAAGTGCAGATGGAAACCGTCGAGCTGATGCTGGCTGCCGGCAAGGACATGTCGGAAGACGCGACCGCCGCTGTCAAGAAAGCGACCAATGAAGTGACCAACGTCGCCAAGAAGGCCGCTGCCGCTGCGAAGTAATTCGTAACGAGTTCGGTGTCCCAAGGGACGCTCGTCGGGCCCGGAGGCAACTCCGGGCCTTGTTCTTTGTCGGCCCCTCCTCCTATCCTGATACCCCGCAGGAAGGACAAGCGCCGTGACCGATCCGCTGACGATCTGGACCTACGACTGGGTCCCGCCCCCGCCACGCGGCCATGTCCGGGACATCCGTCTCCGCTGGGCCTGCGAGGAAGCGGGCCTGCCCTACACGATCAGCGCCGTCAGGTTCGAGGACCGCACCGAGCCCGACCACCTCGCGCGCCAGCCCTTCGCCCAGGTCCCCGCGCTCCAGGACGGCGAGGTCACGCTCTTCGAAAGCGGGGCCTGCCTGCTGCACCTTGGCGAGAAATCCGAAACCCTCATGCCGAAAGACGCCAGGCCCCGCGCGGAAACCCTGGAATGGGTCATCGCCGGCCTGAACTCGCTGGAGATGGTCACCGTTCCCTGGTGGTTCATCGGCCTGTCCAGGCCCCCGGAAAACCCGCTGGAAGGCTGGCTGCAGTCCCGTCTCTCGCGCCTTGAGGCCGTCCTTGCGCGGCGCGACCACCTTGCCGCAGACCGCTTCACCGTGGCCGACCTGCTGATGGCCGACATCCTGCGCGTGCCCGCGCTGCGCGTCGTCCTTGGCCGTTACCCGGCGTTGCAGGCCTACACCGACCGCATCCTCGACCGCCCCGCCTTCCGCAAAGCCCGCCAGGACCAGCTCGACCATTTCGCTGCGGCCGATGCTGCACGGGCGAACTGACCCCAGCGGGTGCTTTCTTTTTGCTGCAGGCTCCCCTAGACTTCTCTGCAAGCGCGTAATCCCTGGGGGGAACCATGGCCGACACCGACAAGCCGCTGCTGATCAAGCGTTACGCCAGCCGCCGGCTCTACAACACCGAGACGTCGGATTACGTCACGCTGGAAGACATCGCCGGCTTCATCCGCGCGGGGCGCGAGGTGCAGATTGTCGACCTCAAGACCGGCGATGACCTGACCCGGCAGTATCTCCTCCAGATCGTGGCCGAACATGAATCCAAGGGCGAAAGCGTGCTGCCGGTCGGGGTCCTGACCGATCTGGTGCGCAGCTACGCCACCGGGATGCAGGCGGTGATGCCGCAGTTCCTGGCCTCCAGCTTCGAGATGCTGCGCGAGAGCCAGGCCAAGATGGTCGAAAACCTGACCGCCATCCCGAACCCGTTGGCCGCCGTCCCCGGCTTCGACGCATTGCGCAAGCAGCAGGAAGCCTTCCTGAAGACGATGATGGTCGGGATGCCCGGCTGGTCCGGCTCCGGCCCCGCCAAAGAGGAAGAGACCCCCGCCTCGGCCGACGACATCGCCGAGATCAAGCGGCAACTGGCCGAGTTGCAGAAGAAACTCTCCAAGCTCTGACCGATGGCCGAAGCCGAAGGCCGCGTCACGCTCTGGGGGATCGAGGTCTTCGTCGCTGCGGCGGAAGAAGGCTCGATTTCTGCCGCCGCCCGTCGCCTTGGCGTGTCGCCCTCTGCCGTCAGCCAGCAACTGACCGCGCTGGAGACCGCTCTCGGCGCGACCCTTCTCGACCGCTCGGGACGGCCGGTGCAAGTCACCCCGGCGGGTGCCATGTTCCGCCGCCACGCCCAGACCATCCTCAACGCCGCCTCCGAAGCCAGGGCCGAACTGGCGATGGCCGACCTGTCCGGCATGACCACGCTCCGCCTCGGCGTGATCGAGGATTTCGACAGCGACGTCACGCCCCGCCTTCTCACTGCCCTGGCGCAGGACCTGAAAGGCTGCCGCTTCCTGCTGGAAACCGGGGCGAGCCATCGGCTGATGGACCAGCTTGAAGCGCGCGCGCTTGACATCGTCATCGCCGCCGACGCGGACCAGACCCCGGAAGACTGGCGCGAGGTCCACAGGGTCATGTCCGAACCCTTCGTCGCCGTGGCCCCCCCCGGCGCCCGGATCGAGGACCTGCCGCTCATCCTCTACACCGCGCGCCACCTGATGGGCCGCCAGATCGCCGCCCATCTGACCCGCCACGGCCTCAAACCCGCCCACCGCTTCGAGCTGGACAGCTACGCCGCGATCCTGGCGATGGTCGCGGGCGGCGAAGGCTGGACCATCCTCACCCCCCTTGCCCTGCACCAGGCCCGCGCCTTCCGCGAAAAGGTCGAGGTCCGCCCCCTGCCCTTTCCCGCCCTCTCCCGCACCCTGTCGCTGTCGGCCCGCGCCGGCATTCTTCAGGATGTCCCGGCCCAGATTGCCCAGCGCCTGAAGCCGCTCATCGCCGAGGAGGTGATCACCCCCGCCCTTGCCGCAACCCCCTGGCTCGCCCCGGCTCTCCGCATCCTCTGACCTTCAGGCGCAAAGCCATTTCGGCGTGCCCTGTGCCCAGGACTCCCGCCAGAGGCACCGACCGACCCACCGGGCGCAGGCGGGGACATGCAGGACACCCGGCAGACCAATGCGCCTCCCCTCCCCCTCCGTGGGGAGGGGATGGGGGTGGGGGGCATCCCGTCACTCCCTGACGGAAATCGGCAAGCCTATGGTCAGGTTGAGCTCCCGGCGCTTGTCCGCCGTGGACGGATCAGCCGCGAACCTCTGCCGCTGCATCGACGATGGCCGCCGCGATGTAGTCCAGCTCGGCCCCGGTCAGCCGGGTCGGCAGCCGCACGTCGCAGGCCCGCATCAGCATGGCCCGTGTCTGCGGCAGGTCCGGCACCTCGCCCAGGAACTGCCAGTTCCAGAACGCCCGCGCGTTCCCCTCGCTCAGGCCGAAGACCTGCACGGTCACGCCGCGGGCCTTTGCCGCGGTCTGGAAGTCCAGCGCCTGCCGGTCGGTCCAGCCACCTGTCAGGTTGAACTGTATCGAATCCGGCGCGCGTTCCTCTGGCCCCAGGGCCTTTGGCACCACCAGATGCGCCGACAGGTTCAACTGCTCGGCGACCCGGTCATGTCCCGCCCGACCCTTCGCCACCCGCTCGGCCACCAGCGGCAGCTGCGGCCGGATCACCGCCGCCGACAGGTTCTGCATCCGCAGGTTATAGAGCGGCAGCTTGTTCTGCCAGTGCGCGCAGGAATTCGTCAGGCCGGGATGCTTCTTCCAGTTGGTCTCGTAGGCTCCCGACATGATGATCGCCCGCGCGGCGATTTCGGGGTCGTCGGTGATCATGATCCCGCCTTCGCCCGCGTTCACCAGCTTGTAGGACTGGAAGCTGAAGCACCCCACCCGGCCGATGGTCCCGATGTTCCGCCCGCCCCAGACTGTCCCCAGGCTGTGCGCCGCATCCTCGATCACCGGCACGCCTGCCGCGTCACACAGGTCCATGATCGCGTCCATGTCCGAGGTATGGCCCCGCATGTGGCTGATCATCACTGCATCCGCCTCTGGCAGCTTCCGTGCGAAGTCAGCCATGTCGACCCGGTAATTCTCGCCCACTTCGACCAGCACCGGCTCGCAATCCGCATGCACCACCGATGAAGGCACCGCCGCGAAGGTGAAGGCCGGGATCAGCACCTTGGCGCCCTTCGGCAGGTCCAGCGCCTTCAGCGACAGGAACAGTGCCGCCGAACAGGACGACACCGCAAGCGCATACCGCGCGCCAAGCAGGTCGGCGAACTCGGCTTCCAGCAGGGCCACGGGGGCATCCGACAGCGCGGTGTAGCGGAAGAGGTCGCCCGACAGCAGCAGCCGGTCGATCTCGGCCCGGGCTGCCTCGGGGATCGGTTCAGAGTCGTAGACATTGGGGGCAAGGGTCTGACCGTCGGGGGCCATTCGTGCACCTTTTCTAAATCTTGCGTTAAGAAAAGGTGTAAACCGCCAAAGGATCACACGCCAGTGACAAAATCTTCTCTTCGCGCCTTTCCGCCTAGATTTTCACACCGGCGCGGGCGGCAACCATATGTGTAGCGCTTTCCAGCTCGTGCCAGGCGGTGCGGGCCATCGACCGGAAGACCATGATCTCGAATGCGTAGTCTCCGGTCCGCAGGATCACCGCGTTCATGTGGTTGACCTGCGTCCGCAGCGCGCATCCCACCGGGCAGGCCGACAGCCGCAGGTCCAGCGGCACCAGCCGCGCCAGCACATCGACCGCTCCCGCGCCCGACAGGCCCAGGACCGTCCAGCCGTCCGACTGGTCAGTCACCGCCGCGCCCTCCAGAGGCGGGCAGTCCGCGCCGATCAGGAAGGCCTGCTCGCGCCCGGTCCAGACAATGCGCGCGCCTTTCTTCACGGCAAAGCGGTTCGGCTCGGGCATCGCAAGGCCGATGGTCTTCAACCCCTTCGCCACCGTCTTTGCCGCTCCGGGCAGGACGGCGATCGAGGTGATGGGGCCGACGTCGACCTCGGCCAGCGTTACGTCGCCCAGGGCCAGGCTTCGCCCCTCGAGGGCCGATTTCGCGATAAGTTCAGGCACGCAGCTTCTCCCCTTCCGGGTCGTGGAACACGGGGTGGCAGACCTCGCAGATCACGTCCAGCCCGCGCAGGTGATCGACCAGCCGGACCTTTTCGCCCAGCCGTGCGCGCCCGTTCTTCAGGAAGGCAAGGCCCAGCCAGGCGCCTTCGGTCGGCGACCAGCAGATGCTGGTGACATAGCCCTGGTCCGTTTCGCGGTGGACCTCGGTTCCCGGCACGAAGAGATGCGCCCCGGCGCTGATCGGTGTGCTGGCCTTCAGGCCGACCAGCTGCTCGCGTTCCGGCCCCCACATCCCCGGCCGCGTCGCCGCCGCCTTGCCGATGCAGTCCTTGCGGGCAGCGACCATCTTCTCCATCCCGATGTCATGCGCCGTCACCCGGCCATGAATCTCGGCATGGGTGATGAAGCCCTTCTCGATCCGCAGGACATTCAGCGCCTCCATCCCGTAGGGCCCGCCGCCCATCGTCTCGGCCCGGGCCACCAGGTCGCGGAACAGCGCCTCGCCATAGCGGGTCGGCACTGCAAGCTCATACCCCTCCTCGCCACTGAACGAGATGCGGAACAGTCGCCCGTCAACCCCCCCGACCCGCACCGGAGCCACACCCATGAAAGGCAGTTCCACCGACTGCTCCAGGAATGAATTCACCAGCGCCCGCGCCTTCGGCCCCGCCACGGCGAACTGCGCCCAAGCCTCGGTCACAGAGATGAACCGCACCTGCCAATCCGCACAGAACGCCTGATGCACGAAGTCCAGATGCCGCATCACCAGCCCCGCCGCCGCCGTGGTGGTGGTCATCAGGTAATGATCCTCGCCCAACCGGGCCGAGGTGCCGTCATCCAGCACCAGCCCATCCTCGCGCAGCATCAGACCGTAACGCACCCGACCCACCGGCAGGGTGCTGAAGGTGTTGGTATAGACGAAGTCCAGGAACCGCCCCGCATCGCGCCCCTGAATGTCGATCTTCCCCAAGGTCGAGACATCGGCCACGCCCACCGCCTGCCGGACCATGTTGACCTCGCGGTCGCACGCCTCGCGCCAGGTGGCTTCCCCGGGCTTCGGGAAATACGATGGCCTGTACCACAGCCCCGCCTCGATCATCGGCGCGCCCCGGTCGCGGCTGGCCTGGTCGCTGGTCAGGAACCGCTGCGGCGCGAACCCTTCGGCCCGGCCCCCCGCGCCCATCGCCGCGATCGACACCGGAGTGTAGGGCGGCCGGAAGGTCGTGACCCCGGTCTCGGCAATCCCCCGGCCGGTTGCATCCGCCAGCACCGCCAGCGCCGCGACGTTCGACGATTTGCCCTGATCCGGCGCCATCCCCTGCGTCGTGTAGCGCTTCATGTGCTCGACCGAGCGGAAGCCTTCCTGCGCGGCCAGCTTCACGTCCTTCGTCGTCACGTCATTGGCAAAGTCCAGCCAGGCCCGCCCCTTCCCCTCGACCGCCCACAAGGCCTTCAGCCGGTATGGCATATCCTCTGCCTCCGGCACCGGAACCGCCACCTTCCGCCCCAGAGCCTCGACCGCCGTCAAGGCCGCCGCCTGCCCCGTGACCAGTGCCCCATGCGTCGACATCGACCCATTCGCGGCCCCCACAGCGACCAGCCCCGGCACCGCGCCCGCCATCGGCACGAAGGCCACAAGGTCCTCGTCCCAGCGCGGACGCCCGTTCATGTGGCAGGTCAGGTGCAGCGTCGGGTTCCAGCCGCCGGACATCGCCAGACAATCGGTTTCCACCTCGAAGATCTCGGCACCTTTCCGCACGGTGATCCCGGTCAGCCCCAGCCGCCCGCGCGACCCCACGACCTCGGCCCCGACATGCACCGGGCAATCCTCGACCGACGACGCATCGGGACGCGGGTCGATGATCGCCGCCACCGTCACCCCAGCCGCCATCAGGTCCCGCGCCACACCCCGCGCCTGATCGGTGTTGGCGAAAAGCGTCACCCGCTTGCCGGGGCTCACGCCGTAACGGTTCAGGTAGGTCCGCACCGCCGAGGCCATCATGATCCCCGGCCGGTCGTTGTTCTCGAAGGCCACCGGCCGCTCCAGCGCGCCGCTGGCCAGCACCGCATGCCTTGCCACGATCCGCCAGAAGCACTCGCGCGGCAAGTTCGGCCGCGCGGGCTTGTGCAGCCCGACCCGCTCCAGCGCGCCATAGGTGCCGTTGTCATAGGCCCCCGTCACCGTCGTCCGCGCCGTGATCCGCACGTTCGGCAAGGCCTGCAGCTCGGCCACCACCTGCGCCACCCAGTCAGCCGCAGGCATCCCGCCAATCACCCCGCCATCGGACAGCAAACGCCCGCCAAAGCTGTGGCTTTCCTCGCACAGGATCACATCCGCGCCCGAGCGCCCCGCCGTCAGCGCGGCCATCAGACCGGCAGGTCCCGACCCGATCACCAGCACATCGCAGAAGGCAAAGGCCTTCTCGTAGGCTCCCTCGTCGTGCTTGCCCGACAGGCTGCCCAGCCCTGCGGCCCGCCGGATCAGCGGCTCGTACAAGCCCTCCCAGAAGGCCCGCGGCCACATGAAGGTCTTGTAGTAGAAGCCCGCCGACAGGAACGGTGACAGGTAATCGTTGACCGCCAGAAGGTCGAACCGCAAGGACCCCAGCCGGTTCTGGCTCCGGCAGTCCAGCCCCTCGAACACCTCCTGCACCGTTGCCCGCACGTTCGGCGTCTGGTTCGTCGGCCCCATGACCTCGACCAGCGCGTTCGGCTCCTCCGACCCTGCGGTCAGCACGCCCCGAGGCCGGTGATACTTGAACGACCGCCCCACCAGCCGCACGTCATTGGCCAGCAATGCCGAGGCCAGCGTGTCGCCCTTGTAGCCCGCATAATCCTTCCCGTCGAAGCGGAAGCGGACCGGCTTCGTCCGGTCGACCAGACCCTTGCCGTCGATCCTCATGCCTGGCGCCCCGCTACCAGTTCGACGCCGGAAATCTCGTGCGTCACCGTATTCCGCGTGACCAGCAGCCACTGCGCACAGCCCGCCTCGTGATACCAGAGGTCCCTTGTCAGCCCCGCCGGATTGTCCCGCAGGTGCAGGTAGCTGTCCCACTCCGCCAAGGGCGCACCCTCCGCAGGCCGGTGCAGATAGTCCTCTGCCCCGTAATAGGTGAACTCCCGCCGGTCCCGTTCCCCGCACAAGGGGCATGTCAGGCGCATGTTCCGGCCTCCGCTTTCATACTTGCAAAAATATCCCCGCCGAAGCCGTCCGACATCCACGCATGGCGCCCCACCCCAAGGCGCACGGGCCGCCCGTGCAGGGTGCCTCCCCTCCCCCGCGTGGGGAGGGGATGGGGGTGGGGGGCAGCCGTCATGTCACGCATGCCGCCGCCTCAATGCAGGTTATGCTGCGACCCGGTGCCTTCTTCGTCCAGAAGATGCCCCGTCGCAAACCGGTCCAGCCGGAACTTGGCGGCCACTTCGTGCGGCTCGCCGGTCGCCATCAGATGCGCCATGCACCAGCCACTGGCCGGCACCGCCTTGAACCCCCCGTAGTTCCAGCCGCAGTCGATGAACAGCCCGTCCACATGCGTCTTGTCGATGATCGGAGACCCGTCCGGCGACATGTCCATGATCCCGCCCCAGGACCGCAAGACCTTGGCCCGGCCGATCATCGGCATCAGCGTCATGCCCGCTTCCATCACATGCTCGACCATCGGCAGGTTCCCGCGGCTTGCATAGGAGGCGTAGAAATCAAGGTCGCCCCCGAACACCAACCCGCCCTTGTCCGACTGGCTGATATAGAAGTGCCCCATGCCGAAGCTGATCACATGGTTGATCACCGGCTTCAGCCCCTCGGTCACGAAGGCCTGCAAGACGTGGGATTCGATCGGCAACCGCATCCCCGCCATCGCCGCGACCTGGCTTGACCGCCCGGCCACCACGATGCCGACCTTCTTCGCCCGGATCGCGCCCCGGGTGGTCTGCACCCCCCGGACCGCGCCGTTCTCGATGTCGATCCCGGTCACCTCGCAGTTCTGGATCAGGTCCACCCCGCGCCGGTCCGCCCCCCGCGCGTAACCCCAGGCCACCGCGTCATGCCGGGCGCTGCCCCCGCGAGGATGCAAGAGACCGCCATAGATCGGAAACCGCGTGTTGTCGAAATCGAGGTAGGGCAGATGCTCCCTTACCCCCTCGCGGTCCAGAAGGATCGCATCGTCGCCCTGGTTGATCATCGCATTGCCGCGCCGGACAAAGGCATCCCGTTGCCCGTCCGAATGGAACAGGTTGATCAGCCCGCGCTGCGAATGCATCACGTTGTAGTTGAGGTCCGCCTCCAGCCCCTCCCACAGCTTCAGGCTGTGCGAGTAGAACTCGGAGTTCCCCGGCAGGAAGTAGTTCGCGCGCACGATGGTCGTGTTCCGCCCGATGTTGCCCGACCCCAGATAGCCTTTCTCCAGCACCGCGACATTGGTGATGCCGTGGTTCTTCGCCAGGTAATAGGCCGTCGACAGCCCATGCCCGCCGCCACCGATGATGATGACGTCATACTCGGCCTTGGGCGCCGGATCGCGCCAGGCGGGCCGCCAGCCCGTGTTGCCGAACAACCCCTCGGTGATGACCTTCAGGCCGGAATAGCGCATCGGTGGACTCCCCTGACCCGGCCATAAGACCGGGTCAGGGCGGCATATTCAAGACCGCACAGGGATTTCCTGCACCCGCCGCGACAAACTGCGTCGCAAACGGGCGCTGCGCTATTGGACCATCCGGAAGTAGTCGAGCGAGAGGTTGTCCTCCATGCCCGACCCGCAGAGCCCCATCTCCATGTTCGACGTGCCCGACACCGTGTCGCCCGAGATGATCGAGGTTCCGCGCAGCCCGTTGCCATTGGCGGCGAAGGAGATTTCCTGCAGCGCGATCAGCTGGCCACCGTGGATCGAGACACCCGACGCGAAGTTCATGCCGCCAAGGCTGATCAGCTGCGCCCCACCGCCGCTAGCGCAGTCGTCGATCGCCCCAATCCGCGTGTCCGACGACCCGTTGATCGATCTTGCACCCGTGTGCAGCGTCGCGATCAGCCCGTTTTCCAGTGCGCCACCTGATCCAAAGCTGATCTGGCAGTTGGTGATCATCACCATGTTGCTCAGCACCTGGCCGACTGCCAACTGCGTGCTGCTGCTGGAGCAGAAGACGTAGTTCACCGCGTTCGGTCGCAGTGCCAGCGCGTTATTGCGATCCAGAAGGTCACGCCCCGCCTGGACCGAGTCGGAACTGGCGGAAGACGGCGCCGGACGGCCGTTCACGATCGTGATGTTGCGTGGCGGCGCGGTCAGATAGCCCAGTTGCCCGTCGCGCGTTGCCAGCTGGATATAGTTCCACATCGCCGCAATACCGCTGGCATAGGGCGACGACGGAACCTGACGCAGCGCGTTGATCAGCCGGATCTGCATCGCACCATAGCGCAGGGCCTCGGTCAGACCCTCGTTGGTGTCGGCGCCCGACGCGGGCATGTCCAGCCGCGTCGAATCCGGCATCGAAACCACGGTGCCCTCTTCGAAATAGTTGTTGCTGTTAAGCGACACGATGTCGTTCGAGTGGATGCAGAATCCGTCGAAATAGCTGTTGTTGCTCTGGATATCGACCAATTCCTCCGCAACCATGCCTTCAGGGTCACACGGCGACTTATAGGTCTCGAAGATCGATGCGGTGCGGACATCGAAGGCGTCGAAGCCCGCGAACTTCAGCAGGTAGGTCGTGACCTCGTTCTCTCTGGCCGCCTCCCGTTGGGTCCAGACCCGGACCGCCGTGCGCGACGTCTCGTCCGGGGTGAAAGTGCGGGTGGCGCGGTTCCAGACCCCGAACTCGATGTCCTGGGTCGTCATCACCTCGCCGAAGACGCCCGGCGGCATGTTGGTCTGGGCCAGGGCCAGAGCCGCGGTCTTGGCGTCTTCCGGGGTGGCGTTCAGCGTGTTGTTGCGCAGATACAGCGCGGAATGGGCCGTGGCATCGGCGGTCAGTTGCAAATGGGTGCGCTGACTGATCGCGTTCGACACGTCGACCGCCAGACCGCCAACCGCCAGGAACACGATCATGAAGATCAGACCACCACCCGTCATTCCCCCGTCTTCCGAGGTGACAAAGGATCTGGCTGCGGAAAGGCGAGGCATGTCAGAACTCCACTCTATGTTCGGCGGCAACCACCATCGTGGTGTCGATCATCAGCCCGAGAAACCCGATCTGGGCGATCTCGGCGGTCTCCATCGTGGCCCGGGTCCGGACCACGCGGTTCGTTTCGGTCGTGGTGATCGTCGCACTGGGCGACAGCCCCTGCAGCCGGTTCAGCGCATAGGTCTGCGCCTTTTCGATCCTTTCGGCAGGAGTGCCGGTGAACTGTCCCACCGAATAAAGCCGGTTGGTGTCCTGCAGGACGCGGATCGCGTGGGTGCGGCTCATGAACAGCATGCTCGCGTCGACGATCAGCAGCAGGACCGCCAGGACAATGGGCAGCCACAGCACGAATTCGATTGTCGAACTTCCGTCCTCGCGCCGCAAGAATGCCTTGAACTTCCTGACAAAGCCGCCCGCATGAACCGTCATGGCGCCCACCCCGATCAATGATCACGTCGTTGGAAAACCCAACACAACCAAGGCCGTGATTATCAGAAGCAACATTAACCCAAGTTAAACAGGCGTTGTGACCGGGCCTGCCTTGCGGCAAATCCAATGCAAACCACGAATGAACCTGGCAGAAAGCAACCTGTGGTTGCTTTAGAACTCCGATGTGACTGTTCTACGGGCGCCATGCCGGCCGCCGCGCGCCTGTCGGCGTGCAGACCCGGCCTGTCTCGGTCCGAATCGGGCCAGCAGCGCGCCCGCACACCCAGGCAGGGTGCCGCGGCGTCGCGACCGTCCCGCCGGCCTGGTCGAGCTACAGCCCCTTCGACCGATAGGTCTTGGCCACCCGGTCGATCGACACGATATAGGCCGCCACCCGCAGGTCCTCGACGTCCTGGCGGCTGTGCCAGACCGCGCGCATCGCCTGGTAGGCGGTGCGCATCGTGTCATCCAGGCCGGACCGCACCAGCGCCAGCTCGTCCGAACCGGTCAGGAAACGCTCCTTGAAGTCGTCGGCCAGCGACCAGCCCAGGCCCTTGTCCAGGGACAGCCGCTCCAGCTCCTCGACCAGCAGCCGCGACCGCGCCTCTTCGGCCCGGCGCTGCATCCGGCCAAAGCGGATGTGGGACAGGTTCTTCACCCATTCGAAATAGGAAACCGTCACGCCGCCGGCGTTGGCATACATGTCCGGGATGATCACGCAGCCCTTGCGGCGCAGGATCTCGTCGGCGCCAAAGGTGATCGGACCGTTGGCCGCCTCGATGATCAGCGGCGCCCTGATCCGGTCCGCGTTCGACAGGTTGATGACACCTTCCAGCGCCGCCGGGATCAGCAGGTCGCAGGGTTCTTCCAGGACCGCCGCGCCATTTGCCACATGCGTCGCGTTCGGATAGCCGGCCAGCAGCCCGCCGTTCCGGTTCATCCACTGCCGGACATCCTCGATGTCCAGGCCCTTCGGGTCCAGCAGCGCCCCGTCGCGCTCGATCACCGCGATGACCTTGCAGCCGTCCTCCTCGCTCAGGAACTTGGCCGCGTGGTAGCCCACGTTGCCCAGGCCCTGCACGATCACCCGCTTGCCGTCGAGGCCCCCGGTCAGCCCCGCCCGGCCGATGTCCTCGGGGTGCCGGAAGAACTCGCGCAGCGCGTATTGCACCCCGCGGCCCGTCGCCTCGACCCGGCCCTGGATGCCCCCCGCATGCGGCGGCTTGCCGGTCACGCAGGCCTTGGCGTTGATGTCGGTCGTGTTCATCCGCGCGTACTGGTCGGCGATCCAGGCCATCTCGCGCTCGCCGGTGCCCATGTCGGGGGCGGGGACGTTCTGGGCGGGATGGATCAGGTCGCGCTTGATCAGCTCATAGGCGAAACGGCGGGTGATCTGTTCCAGCTCGTGCTCGTCCCATTGCCGCGGATCGATGCACAATCCGCCCTTCGAGCCGCCGAACGGCGTCTCGACCAGCGCGCATTTGTAGGTCATGAGGGCGGCCAGCGCCTCGACCTCGTCCTGGTTGACCGACAGCGCATAGCGGATGCCGCCCTTGACGGGTTCCATATGTTCGGAATGGACACTGCGATAGCCGGTGAAGGTCTCGATCTTGCCGCGCAGGCGGACCCCGAAGCGGACCGTGTAGGTCGAATTGCAGACCCGGATCTTCTGTTCCAGACCTGGGCTGAGGTCCATCAGTTTCGCGGCACGATTGAACATCAGATCAACGGATTCGCGGAAGCTCGGCTCTCCCGAAACGGCCATTCTGTCCCTCCCTGAACAGGCGGCGCCGTGGGCCTGGCGCCGGCGCGGACCGTACAGTCGGACCTGTCCCTTGGGAACCCCGAAAGCACGGCCCCAAAACCAGGCCAGCGGCCCCTTGCAAAGGCGGCCAAACAGCGAATCATTGTCGCGTCAGCTTTCTTGACGAAGTCTTAACCCAGCTTATTCACCGAATACGCGCTTTCAGTCGGCTCGGGAGCGGGTCGGGGATGGTTTCGACCTCTTTTGCGGATTTGGGACGGCGTCGAGGGATGGCAGCGGGGTCATTCAGGCGGCAGACGGG
>Ga0208610_100165_pt1 | contig 27586 bp, 18 predicted proteins | sample SubbioR11Jul_8A2_FD_184815 | JGI IMG/M metagenome (GOLD analysis project Ga0208610, IMG submission 184815) | Serpentinite rock and fluid subsurface biosphere microbial communities from McLaughlin Reserve, California, USA - CR11Jul_8A2 (SPAdes) | ecosystem: Environmental > Terrestrial > Deep... | reverse complement strand
TGGGCGCTGGCGCGCGGCCACAATTTTTTCTCGGTGTTCAGGATGGGCCTGCCACCATTCGGATACGGCGGCGCTGTGCTGGCAGCGATAGGCTTCATCACGCCACTGCTCGCGCGTCTTTTCGGCGCGCCAGGCGCGCAGTTCAATCTCTTCCCACTGTCGCAGGGCGGCAGCCTGTCGTGCGTCTCGCGCTTCGGAATGCTCCTCAAAGAACTGTCGCGTGCGTTGAGCCTGTTCCCGACGATGGGCCGGGTCGGCCCAATAGGCGGCCTGAAGTTCTCTCATGCGTTCACAATAGGCCGCATATTCATCTGGCGTCAAAGCGGCGAACCACTCTTGAAAACCCTGCACTAGTTTTTCGTTGAGGGCCTGATCCTGCCGTTGTAACCTGACCTGCTCACGCTTATATTTACGGTAGGCCGGGTTTTGCCATTGGCGAATGGCCTGCTCACTCAGTTGACGCAGTTTGCGCTCACGGTAGGCCGGGTCTTGCCACAGCCGTTTTGCCATCTCGCCTGCCAATTCCGCGTGGAGACGCTGATGGTCGCGCCAGAACATTCGCCGAATGTTGCGCGGGTCGTTGTTGAGTTTGTTGAAATCCAGATGATGTCGGGTATTTCCGGCTTGGCGTGTGTACACGCCGGTCAACAAATTGTAGAGGTCGGCCAAATGATGTGTGTGATTCCATTCGCCCCGGCCATTCATCCAGACCATTTCATAGCCGGGGCCGGGCAATTCGTCTTCTTGGGTCAGTCTGGTTTTGAATGGCACTAGGCTTTGGCCTGGCCAAAGTTCGCTGGCCGACTGATAGGAACCATCGCGCAAACGGAAGGGGTGATCGGGCGTACAACGAATCCGTGCGCCGTTATCCAGCACGACTTCCACCATGGCCGCTTGCCGTTTCGTCAAGCGCGGTTCGATGAGCGCCACGATGCGTATATCGCCCGTCTCGTTGGTGGCATAACCAAAGTGCTGAATGCCGAGTTCCCAGTCGTCGGCAAGTTCGCGCATAGTCTTCGTTAAGCCAGAGGCTAAGGGAATTCGCGTATCACCCGCCAAACAGCCCCCAGCCGAGTCCCCCTCGACGATGTAGATCTCGCTCACCGCCGGATCCTCAGCCTGGCAGTCGGCCAGCTTGCCGGGTAGCTCATCGTTCTCCAGCGGGTTGGCCCGGCGCACTAGGTCGCGCGCTTTGCGCGCCGCCTCACGCGCCTGCGCAGCGCGTGTAGCCTTCTCGAAGATCAGCTTGCCGATGCGCGGATTCTCTTCTAAGTACTCCGCTAGCTTCTCGTAGACCACCTGCGCAGTAGCGCTCTGCGCTTCGGGGTTAAGCAGCTTCCCCTTGGTCTGCCCTTCGAACTGCGGCTGCGGGAGCTTGACCGAAATTACCGCAAACAGCCCTTCTAGCAGGTCTTCGCCGGTCGGTTGCGCCTGGCCGTTCTTGCTCAGATTTGCCTTTTTGGCGTACTGGTTGAGCGCGCGCGTGTAAGCCGCACGAAAGCCCGATAGGTGAGTGCCACCGTCGCGCGTGGCGATCATGTTGGCGTAGGCCAGCTGCTCGCCGAGGTAGCCGGTGGTATGAATCAGGCCGACATCTATCTCAACCTCATCGACCTTGCCGGTTAGCAGGATCGGCTTGTCGTAGATAAACTCCTGCCCCTCGGCTAGCGCTTTGGCAAACGAGGCGACCCCGCCCTTGTCCTGAAAGACCTCCTCCTTGCCGCTGCGTTCGTCCTTCAGGATAATCTTTAATCCGCCCGCCAAGAAACTGACCTCGCGCATACGGCGGCGCACCTTGCTGTAGTCAAAGCGCACCTCCGCTTCAAAAACGGTCTGGTCAGGCATGAAGTGGACCCGCGTGCCACGCATTCCCTTGGGGGCCGGACCGACTTCGCAAAGAGGCTCCAAGACCCGCCCGCGGCCAAACTTGATGCGGTAGTTCTTGCCCTCCCGGTAGACATCGACCAGCATCCAGTCCGACAAAGCGTTAACCACCGAGGCCCCGACCCCGTGCAAGCCGCCCGAGACCTTATAGGCCCCTTCCTCGAACTTCCCGCCGGCGTGCAGCTCGGAGTAGATCACCTCGATGGCCGGACGCCCTTCACCCTTCATGACATCGACCGGGACGCCGCGACCGTTATCGATGACACTGGCCGAGCCGTCGCCGTGAAGCGTAACTACGATCTCGCTGGCGTAGCCGGCTAGCGCCTCATCTACGGCGTTGTCGAGAATCTCGCGCAGCAGTTGATGGTAACCGTCGCTGCCGGTGCCGGCGATGTACATCGAGGGGCGCTTGCGCACGCCCTCCAAGCCCTTGAGAACCTTGATGCTATCAGCGGTATAAGCGGTCAAATGATGCCTCCGAGATGCCTATGAAACCGCGGCGCCAGCGCGGTACGGTGCATTCTATCACACTCAAAAGCCCGGGAGTCAAACTGTGAGCGGCGTCAGGGACGGGCGTTTTGCTGTTTCTGGGCTTATTGTGGGGTAAACAGCCTTTTCAAGAGACGAGGGCGTTGCAGGAGGAAACCATTTAGCAAGGCTTCTCGGCGCCTTTGCGGGCATAATAGTACCAATTTAGCGCCACGTTCAGGGCATAGAAGACCGCCGCGCCGACAAAAAACGCCGCCGCAGAGCCGGTACTGGCAATTGCCGCGCCCATCAGCACCGAGACCACAAAGGGGCCATAAGCGGCAATGGCCGCAGTCCAGCCGATCACCCCACCGGCCTTGCGCGGCTCAAAGATCATGGGCATCTGCTTGAAGGTGCTGGCGTTGCCAATTCCAGCAAAGAAGAAGAGTAGCAGCATAAAGGTCACAAACCAGGGAAAGTCTGCCAGCGAATCGGGGCGCAGGAAGAAGGTCACCCCAATGGCCGAGAACAAAAGCCCCAGACCGCTGATCTGGGTCCAGAAAGCGCCTCCCAGGCGGTCGGTGAGCGGCCCCGCAACGATCCGGCTAAGGGAGCCTACCAGCGGCCCCAGGAAAGCAAAGGTCAGCGGGTCGGGGGCGCCCTCAAAACCGCCATAGGCAGTTTTGATCAGCAGGGGGAAGGTGGCCGAGTAGCCGGTAAAAGAGCTCAGGGTCATGATATAGAGGCTGGTCTGGAACCAGGTGTGCTTGTCGCGGAAAATGTCGAACTGCTCGGCCAGATTGGCCCGAATGGGTACGCTCTTGAGCAGATTCCAGGCCAGTAGCGACGCCAGCAGTACAAAGGGAACATAAATTAGCAGAGCGTTTTGTAGCCAGACCGAGGTGCTTACCCCGGCCCGGGTCAGGGTCTGGGGGTCGCCCAGTAGCGGGCCCAACAAAGCGAAACCGATAATCCAGGGGGTGACGAATTGCACCACCGATACCCCGAAGTTGCCCAGGCCGGCCTGCAGGGCCAGGGCGGTGCCCAGCAGCTTGCGTGGGAAAAAGTAGCTGGTGCTGGGCATAAAGCCCGAGAAGTTGCCACCGCCAACCCCGGCCAAAAAGGCCAGCAGCATTAGCACCCAGTAGGGGGTATCAACATTCTGCACGGCCCAGGCCCAGCCCAAGAGGGGAATCAGCAGCAGCAGGTTGGAGAATGTTACCAGATGCCGAGTGCCCACTACCGGGGGAAGGAAGGCCCAGATGATGCGCAGGGTTCCGCCAGCCAGGCCCGGCATGGCGGCTAGCCAGAAAAGCTGGCTGGTAGAAAGCTCAAAGCCCACCGCCGGAAGCCGCACCACCAGGGCGCTGACCACGAACCAGGTGATAAAGCACAGGGTCAGGCTGAAGGTGGTCACCCAGAGGGTTTGCCAGGCCAGGGCCTTGCCAGCGCTTTCCCAGAACTCGGGGTTCTCGGGCTCCCAGCGTGATAGCCAGGTTTTCGGATCTTGGTGTTTTGGATTCACAATTCCTCCGAAAAACAGTATCCAAGTATTCGAGTATTCAAGTATTCAAGTAGGGGCGACCTCCCGTGGTCAGCTAGTTTTCGTGGGCGGTGCAGCTTGTTGCCTGGACGATGTTGAGTAACAAAGCCGGTGATAGCCCATCAACAAAAAGTAGCCTTATTACACCTGCTGATAGCTCGTAAAACTAGTCCTTGTCACCAGGGGGAGGGTCGAACCTGCCCTTTAGCTCGGGAGCAGCCTTGTTGAGCATTGACATCACCGTCAGGTGCATCCAGATCAAACAGATAGCGGTAAGCACGAACACGACGGCAAAGGTCATCTGCGGTAAGCCAGTTAAGGCCTCAGTATAGGCAAAGAGCGGAGGCAGAAAGAAGCCGCCCAGAGCGCCCAACATACCCACCAGGCCGGTGACGGTACCGACATCTTTGGGGTAGTACTCCGGGATGTATTTGATGTTGGCCGCCTTGCCGATGCCCTGTGCTACTCCCACCATGAAGACCAAAACCGTGAATGACCAGACCGTCATGGTGTAGTGCATCACCTCGCGCATGCCATCTCTTTCGTGGGCGGGGGGCAGATAGAGCACAATATGACCATCAGGCATCATCAGCAGACCGGTTGAGAAAAGCATTAGCCCCCAAGTCCAGTACATCACTCTTCTGGCTCCAAACCTATCCGCAAGCCAACCACCTACCGGGCGCAGCAGCGAGGAAGGGAGGATAAACAGCGTGGTAAGCAAGGCAGCCTGGTAAAGTGGCAGGCCGAAGACATCCACGTAGTACCTAGGCAGCCAACCCGCCAGCGCCACATATGCCCCGAGGACCACCACATAGTAGAGGCTGAAGCGCCAGACCCGTACCTCCCTGAGCGGAGCCAGCATCTCGGCAAGCGGGCGGCCCTGTGCAGGTTTGCGGTCCACTTGAGGGGTGTAGAACCAGACAGCCAGGCCCATCAAAATTAGCAGCGCGCCGTACAGAAACGGGAGAAAGCGCCAACCGCCTGGAATCAAGCTCCCCAGATAGCCAGCCGCAGGTACCAGGGCGATTAGTGCGGGGCCAATGAACTTGGTCACTGAGGCGCCTACATTGCCCGCACCAAACAGACCCATGGCAAAGCCTTGCTGATTGCGGGGGAACCAGGCCGCGTTCCAGGCGGTACCCACGCTAAAAGCATTGCCCGCGAAGCCTACCAGAAAGGCATACAAGAGCAGCATGGGGAAGCTGGTGGCATAGGCTACCAGAAAAGCCGGAATAGCGGTAAGGAAGAGCATCGCGGTAAAGACGACCTTGCCCCCGTAACGATCGGCCAGAATGCCGCCAGCCAGCCGCCAGATGGCCCCGTTAAGAATGGCTACGGCGATCAGCCAGCTCAGTTGCACATCGGTCAGTCCGAACTCCTGGCGGATGGGCACGCCCAGCACCCCAAACATCGTCCAAACCGCAAACATCAGGGTAAAGCCAATGGTTGAGAGGATGAGCACCCGGAGTCGCTGCGCCCGCTCGGACGCGCTCACGGGAGCGCTAATCTGAACCATGCGCACCTCCCCTGTCCGACAGTGTTGTCTGCGGCTTGGGTGCAGGGGTGGCCGGGCGGCGGTGCTTGCGTATCCAGATCACGATCTGCCAGGGCCGCCACAGATACCCCAGCGGCAGGGTTACGATGTGAATTAGCCGGGTAAAGGGGAAGACCGCCAGTAGCAGCCAAAAACTGAAGACGTGGAGCTGAATCCAGAACGGGAGATCAGCCACCAACTCGGGGCGTGGGCGCAGGGTGAAAATCGACCACAGGTAGGGCGTGAGGACCGAAGGAAACCAATAGCTACCGAAGCGGTACATGACCGAGGTCAGGATGCCGCTGACGACGGAGACCCCTAGCAGTAGCAAGACGATGACATCGGTATGGTGTGTAACCGCCAGAATGCGGCGGTTAGTGAGGCGTCGGTAGAGTAGTAGCACCAGGCCAGCCAGCGCCCACAGGGCCAGCATCGTGCCGGTGATTTCCAGCAGAAACAGCCGGACAGGCGCCGAGTTCCACCACAAGAGCCCTTGCGGCAGCAGGATGGCTACCAGGTGCAAGAGCAGAATGACCAGCAGGCCCCAGTGGAAGGGAATCGAACCAAAGTAGAGCAGCTTGCGCTCCAAGAGCTGGCTCGAGAGGCTCGAGACGCTATAGGGCCGGTTCCTCATGCGCTGAAAACCGACGATGATCAAGAGCGCCAGCGCCACATAAGGAAAAATTTGAAAGAGCAGGACATTCCAGTTCATTTGTGACCTCCTTTCCAGAAGGGAAGCTGACTCGCCAGCGAGCTCACCGCTGTGGGAAGCTGAAGGGATTTGGTAGGAGCATCGGCTGCCAGTTTCGCATAGGGCCGGACGGCCCCCTGGGTGGCCTCGAGCAAAAACAAGTAGGGGTTCTTGGGCTCGAGGGTTCTGAGGGTATGGGCGATCTGCTGCAAGGCAGGCCCCAACAGCCCCAGCAGCTCGGGCAGGGGCTCTTCGGCCTTGGCCAGGTAGCGCAGCACCGGAATCAGGTGATCAGGGATCTCGCCTTTGCTATCCACCCCCAGCCGGGCATATTCGGCGTTCAGCTCGGCCATGAAGCGCCCCCGCCGGTAGTCCTCGCCGTAGACGGCATAGCCCACGTTGGGCGCGGTGAGGGGGTTCAGGTCCAGGGTGCGGGTGTGAAGCTCTTCCCGCTCGGCCAGCCGCAGGCCCGAGGTGGCCTGCAAAAAGCGCTCGAGCAAAGATTTGCTGGGGGAGCTGGGCAGGGCCTTGACCCGCTCCCACAGCGCATTGGTAGAGCCAGGGCTGGGGTACTGGTAGGCCAGCGCAAGGGTTTCCAAAACTTCTTTCATGGCTACTTCCCCCTTACCGGTAGCTCGATGAACCCCACCCCGGTCTCGCCCTGGTGGGCCAGGGGGTCGTTCCAGGCCTCGATTGCCATCTCGCGGTGATAAGGCGGCACCACAAAGCGCTCCTGCAGGGTGGGCTTGGCAGTAAGCCGGTAGATGGCCTCGAGCTCCGAAGGGGTGCTGCCAGCGGCCTCCACAATCTTCAGGGTTGCGGCGTCAATACTTCCTTCCACACTCTGGCGGCGCTTGTAAATTCTCACCGCTAGCAGCTTGCGCAGGACTGGCTTGATGACCTCCACGTTGCCAGCCGCAAACAGGTTGGCCAGATACTGCAGCGGCAGGCGGGCTTTTTCCAGATGGTCGAAAAGCTCGAAATCTACTCTGTCGGGCGAGAGCTCGAGCTTGAACAGCCCGTCCTCGATGGTGCTGACCATGGGCGATAGCGGCGGGATGTAAAACAGCATGGCCATGGTGCGATACTCGGGGTGTAGCGGCAGGGCCAGTTTCCAGAGTTTCACGAACTTGTACACCGGCGAGTCCTGTGCGGCCCTGATCCAGTCATCGCCCAGGCCGCTGGCCCTGGCCGCGGCGATCACGCTGGGGCTGAAGGGGTCGAGGATGGCGTCTAATTGCGCTTGCACCAGGTCTTTGGTCTGGGCATTGGCAGCGCTGGCGATCTGGTCGGCGTCGTAGAGGATAACGCCCAGGTAGCGGATGCGACCCACGCAGGAGTGGAAGCAGGCCGGGGCCTGGCCGGTCTCGAGGCGGGGGAAGCAGAGAATGCACTTTTCGCTTTTGCCGGTAGCCCAGTTGTAGTAGACCTTCTTGTAGGGGCAGGCCGAGACACACATCCGCCAGCCCTTGCACTTGTTCTCGTTGACCAGCACCACCCCGTCCTCGGCCCGCTTATAAATGGCCCCGCTGGGGCAGGCTGCCACGCAGGAGGGGTTCAGGCAGTGGTTGCAGATGCGCGGCATATAGTTGAAGGCCACCCGCTCAATCTCGGCCATCTGGGCCCGGATTTCCGGGGCCACGCCCTGCCAGTTGGGGTCGTTTTGGGCGTAGAGGTTGCTGCCGCCCAGGTCGTCGTCCCAGTTGGGGCCCGAGGTAATCTCCATGGGCTCGCCGGTAATCATCGAGACCGGGCGGGCTACTGGCTGGTCGTCGCCCTCGGGAGCATTGAAAAGGTTCTGGTAATCGAAGGTAAAGGGCTCGTAGTAGTCGTCTAGCTCCGGCAGGGCGGGGTTGTAAAAAAGGTTGGTCAGGCCAGCGGCTCGGGAGTGCAGTTTGAGCCTGAGCTGGCCATTCTTTTTTTCCCAGCCGCCCCCGAAGCGCTCCTGGTCTTCCCAGCCGGTGGGATAGCCGGTTCCAGGCCGGGTCTCGACGTTGTTCCACCACATGTACTCGGTGCCCTTGCGGTCGGTCCAGAGGTTCTTGCAGGCCACCGAGCAGGTGTGGCACCCGATGCACTTATCCAGGTGGAAAGCCATTGAAACGTGTGCGCGTATATTCATGGTTGCCTCCTTGCCTCTCTTTTGACCCCTCTCCCCTCGGGAGAGGGGAAGGGGTGAGGGCTCACCACTGCGGCTCCTCGATGCGCCGGACGTAAACAAAGGTGTCGCGGTTTACCCCCACCGGCCCCCAGTAGTTGAAGGCGTAGGTGAACTGGGCGTAACCACCGGACATCAAGACCGGCTTGAGCCGGGCCCGGGTGATGGAGTTGTTCATACCGGCCCGCTTGCCGCGCAGGGGCGATTTGGGAATCGACAGGGTGCGCTCGGTGGCGTGATAGACAAAAACGGTGCCGCTGGGAATGCGGGCCGAGACGATGCAGCGCTGCACGAAGACCCCGTTGTCGTTGAAGAGCTCTACCCAGTCGTTGTCGCGAATGCCCATCTGTTTGGCGTCTTTGTCGTTCAGCCAGACCGGGTAGCTGCCGCGCGAAAGGGTCATCATCCGGTGGTTGTCGGAGTAGGTGGAGTGAATGCTCCACTTGCCGTGGGGGGTGATGTAGTTCAGCAGCTTGCCCTGGGCCTCGGCTCTGGTGATCTCGGTCTCGAGCAGCATGGAGTGGTCGGGGCGGGGCTTGTAGGTGGGCAGGTGCTCGCCCCAGTGCAGGTAGTTGGGGTGGTCCAGGTAAAAGTGCTGCCGCCCCGAAAGGGTGCGCCAGGGGATCAGCCGCTCGACGTTCAGGGTGAAGGGGCTGTAGGCCCGGCCCTGGTTGATGATGGCGCTCCAGGTGGGGGTGGTGAGCTGGCGGCGGGGCTGGGCCACAATGTCGGCGAAGCTGATCCGGGTGTCGCGCACCGGCTCGGCCAGGTCGGTAAGTTTTTGGCCGGTCTTCTTTTCTTCGTCTTTGAAGGCCCGGTAGGCCAGCTCGCCGTTGGATACCGGGTCGAGGTAAAGAATGGCTTCGGCAACCTGCAAGGCGTCTTCCAGGCTGGGGTAGGTGGCGCCGTTTAGCTTGCGGCCCTGCTTGTGGCGCAGGTCGTTATAGAAGTCGGCAGCCTGGATGGTCAGGCCGTGCATTCCCACGCCGTTTTTCTCGATGGTATCTCCCAGCGAGATCATCTTCTGATAAACCAGCGGGTACTGCCGCTCGACCACCCGGAACTTGGGCATGGTCTTGCCGGGGATTGCTGCAACCTCGCCTTTCTTCCAGTCGAGGTCGTCGGGCTGGGCCAGCTCGTCAATGGTGTCGTGCTGCAGCGGAATCATCACCAGGTCTTTGACCGGGGCCGAGAGGTGAACCTGGGCCAGCTCGGAAAACTTCTGGGCTACTGCCTTGAAAATGTCCCAGTCGCTCATGGTCTCCCACAAAGGCGGCACCGCGGCCTGCATGGGGTTGATGTAGGTGTGCAGGTCGGTGGTGTTGATATCGGTTTTTTCGTACCAGGAGGCAGTGGGCAGCACAATGTCGGAGTAAAGCGCGCTGGTGTCCATGCGGAAGTTGATGTTCACCACCAGGTCGAGCTTGCCCTGAGGGGCCTCTTTACGGTACCTGACTTCCGAGACATGCCCGTTGGCCTGCTCGGGGGCCACGGCATTGGTATGGGTGCCCAGGTAGTGCTTGAGAAAGTACTCGTGCCCCTTGGCGCTGGTGCCAATGGCGTTGCCGCGCCAGATGAACCAGGCCCGGGGCCAGTTGCTGGGCGCATCGGGGTCGTCGATGGCGAACTCGAGTTTCCCCTCCTGGAGCTGCTGGACCACATACTGGACGATCTCCTGATCGGTTCTGGCGCCGGCTTGCTCGGCTTCTTTGGCGACCTCGAGGCTAGACTTGTTGAACTGCGGAAAAAAAGGCAGCCAGCCCTTGCGCACCGCCCGGGCCTGGTGGTCAATGGTATGGTCAGTTTCTTTTGCGGTGGTCTTGTCGTAGTCCTTGTAGCCCCGCTCGTAGCGCCACTGGTCGGAGTGGACGTAGTGGAAGCTGGGGGTGTTCTGCTGGCGCGCCGGGTAGCCCCAGTCCCCCGCAAAGGCAATGGGGCCCCAGCTGGCCTGGTTGGCCAGCTTCTCCTGCCCCACGTAGTGCGCCAGCCCGCCGCCGTTGACCCCGACTGCCCCGGTGAGCATCAAGGCCACGATGCCGGCGCGGTAGAGCAGGTTGTTGTGGTACCAGTGGTTGGCCCCAGCCCCGATGATGATCAGGTTTTTTCCGCCGGTCTTTTCGCCGTTTTCGGCCCACTCACGGGCATAGCGGATCAGGGTATCGCGGTGGATGCCGGTGTACTGCTCCTGCCAGGCCGGGGTGTAGGCCCCTACCTCGTCGTAGCTCTGGGGGTAGTCGCCACCCAGGCCGCGATCTACCCCGAACTGGGCCATCAGCAGGTCAAAAACGGTGGTGACGGCAATCTGCTGTCCGTCCTTGGTGAGCAGTTTTTTGACCGGTACGCCGCGCCGGGTCTTCTGGTCCGTCCCAAAGTCGTCGAACTCGAGCTGGGCTACCTCGTCCGGGCTGTCACGGAAGCTCAGCAGGGGGTTGATCTCCTCACCGGTCTTGGCGTCCTTGTGCTCCAAGTTCCACTTGCCCTTTTCGCTCTGCCAGCGGAAGCCGATAGTGCCGCCGGGCATTCTGGGGGAGTTGCTGGTCTCGTCCCAGACCAGGAGCTTCCAGTCGCCGTGCTCCTGGTCGGCATAATCGCTCAGCCGGCTGGCCCGCAGGTACCGGCCCGGCCTGCCGTCTTTAACCTCCACCAGGATGGGGCTATCGGTGTAGCGCTTGAGGTAGTCCACAAAGTAAGGGACTTGCTTTAGCAGGTAGAACTCCTTTAAGATGACGTGGTTCACCGACATCCAGAAGGCCCCGTCCTGGCCGGGGTTAATCGGCAGCCACCAGTCGGCGTACTTGGCCACCTGGCTGAAGTCCGGTGCAAACACCGTGAACTTGGCCCCGGCGTAGCGCCCCTCGGCGATGTAGTGGGTATCGGGGGTGCGGGTCATGTTGAGGTTAGAGCCCACCACCGCGATGAAGCGGGCATTGTACCAGTCGGCGGACTCGTGTACATCGGTCTGTTCGCCCCAGATCTCGGGGCTGGCGTTGGGCAGGTCGCAGTACCAGTCATAAAAGCTCATCGCCACGCCGCCCAACAGGCTTAGGAAACGCGAGCCTGCCGCATAGCTGATCTGCGACATGGCCGGGATCGGGCTAAAGCCGATGATCCGGTCGGGGCCGTGCTGCTGAATGGTATGCACCAGCGAGGCCGCGATGATCTCCAGCGCTTCGTCCCAGCTAAAGCGCCGGTAGCCGCCCTTACCGCGGGCCCGCTGCCAGCGCTGGCGTTTCTCGGGGTCGTTGACCAGGCTCTTCCAGGCCTCTACCGGGTCGGGATGCTGCTCGCGTGCTTCGCGCCAGAGGTCGATCAGGGCGCCGCGCACGTAAGGGTACTTGACCCGGATGGGGCTGTAGAGATACCAGGAGTAGCTCACCCCGCGCTGGCAGCCCCTGGGGGTGATGTCGGGCAGGGCCGGGTCAATAGCGGGGTAGTCGGTGGCCTGGAGTTCCCAGGTCACTATCCCGTCCTTGACAAATACCTCCCAGCTACAAGAGCCGGTGCAGTTGACCCCGTGGGTGGTGCGCACCCGTTTGTCGTGGGCAAAGCGGTTGCGGTAAAACTCCTCCCACTGGCGCTCGCTGGGGGATTCTTGTTCTTTGATCCAGTTGCTCATGTGTTCCTCCTACGAATCCGCTCGGCTAAGCCCTGGCGGCGGTTGATCCAGAGCAGGTACATCACTCCAAGCAGCACAACGAAACCAAAGAGCCCGGGAAGCAACTTGCGGGCCATATCCACCTGGCTGGGGTTGGCGGGCGGGCTTGCCGCCGTCTCGGCAAAGAAAGCAGTCAGGGCAAAAATCTCCTCGGAGGTGAGAGGCATCCCCCGGTAGCTTTCGCGCATGACCGGGAAAACGGTGATGTTGGTGAGTATGCTCTGAACTCCTGCAGCCCCCAGTCGGGTGTGCAGGTTGGTCAGATCGGTGCCCAGACTGCCCCCACCCATCCACCCAAAGTTGCCGGCGGTATGGCAGGCCATACAGGGTGCGCCGCCATGCTCGAAGCGTTGTTGGCCGATAAACAAGGCCCGACCCTTGGCTGCTAGAGCGGGGTCGGCTGGTACTGCCGGAGCGGGCTCTGGTTGTGCTATGGGGGGGGCCTCCACACCGGCCATTACCCGCAGATAGGCCGCAATGGCCCTGGCATCGGCCTGGCCGATCTGCGGCTGAGGAGGCATGGTGGCTGTGGTGCCCGTGAACCCGGCACGGATTACCTCGAGTACATGGTCTTCGTCCTGTACTCTGGGATTGTCCAACAGCGGTGGGGTAAAGCCAGGTATGCCCTGTCCTGCTATGCCGTGGCAGGCAGCGCAGTGCTGACCAAAAAGCGCTGCTCCGTCTGCGGCCAAAGCCAGGCCCATTAACGTTGCCAGGCTGACCAACACTTTTCTCATGCCTACCTCCTTGGTTCTTGGTATTTTTCTAGCCAGGACAGCAGCTCACCCAGGCCGTTGAAAGGGTGTTCAACGCCGGTACGCGCATCCTTGATCCGGCCTTCCCACTGGCCTCTCCCATCTAGCCACAAGAGCACCAGATAGACCGGCGACTTGGCGGGGGGGAGACTCCTGTATGCAGGCTCCTGTCCCATACACCCAATAGATTCCCACTTGCTGCTTACACTCTGCTTACAAAATTGGGACATTTGTACTACTGGAGCTGGCGTATAGTTATAAAAACTCAGGAGGGTAGGTTTGAATCACGCACGTTGGCAGCTAGACTCGCAAGGGCGTATCAGCGCTTGGGGGCTGGGTGCGGCGGCTTTTTTCAACCTGCCGGCCGAGCGGGTGCTAGGGAAAAGTTGTGCCGAGGTGGTACGGGGCGCCGACGGCTTTGGCCGCCCCTTGTGTGTGCGCTGCCCGGTGCAGCGTGAGATCAAGTATGGCGCCTACCAGGCCAGCACCGCGCTGTCCTTGGCTGGTAAGCGGATGAGTTGCCGAGGATATGCCGACGGCGAGATTCACATCGAGCTCAAGCCCGAGCAGCAGAGTGATGCCAGCGGGGTGCTGGCCTCGCTCTCCTGGGCGGTACGCAAGCTGATGAGCGACTCCGATAGCCTCTTTCAGACCTTGCAAGTTTTTTTGGCGGATCTGCGCCAAAGGCTGGGCATGGAGGCCGCCGAGCTTTTTCTAGCCGACCCGCAGGAGCACTACCTGGTGCTGACCGCCTACGACGGGGTACACCGTGAAGCCTTTATGGAAAAACCATGGTTTGCCTGGGGCGAGGGCTATCCAGGGCTGGTGGCCTTGAGGCACCAGGCGCTGGTGACCCACGACCTGGCTTCAGACACCCGCTATTTGCGGCAAAAGGTCAAAAAGCTAGGCTACAAAACCTATGTATGCTACCCGCTCGAGCTGCCTCAGGGGCTAATTGGGGTGCTCAACCTGGCCAGCCGCAATCCCGCAGTGGACGACGAAGCCCTGCTGGACCAACTGGTACTGGTGGGGCCGATGCTGGCTGCCTCGCTCTACACGGTGCTGACTCGATTGGGTGAGAAGGGCTTGCTCGCAATTGCCGCCACGCTCCGGCGAGGCGCTGAGGTCGAGGGTATCGAGAGCTTTATGGCCCAGGCTATGGCCATTAGCGGGGCCTCGAGCGTGCGGCTGGCGCTTCGGGATGGCCGTAGCCTGGCCCATTCGGCAGGCTCAGGGCAGGCCCATTCGACAAGCTCAGGGCAGGCCCATTCGGCAAGCTCAGGGCAGGCCCATTCGGCAGGCTCCCTTCGACCCTGCTCAGGGCAGGCCCATTCGGCAGGCTCAGGGCAGGCCCAGGGCCGTGGCGATACCCCTGAATGTAATTTCATTCAACGGTGTCCTGTCTGGCAAGGCAAGGTGCAAGGGGTAAAGGTAGGGTTGGAGCCCTGCCCCCACACCGATGCGGGTCGCTCCCGCTACTGCCTGCCGCTCTGGTCGGGGGGAAGCGTGGTAGGGGTACAGCAGTTTCACTTTGTCCGCCTGCCCCGGCCGCCCAGCCAGGCCGTCGCGCCGATTTTGTGGCTCGAGCGCCTGGGGGCTGAAGCTCTCTGGCCCCACCCGCAGCAACCCGAGAAAGTTGTACCCCCGCTCGAGATTCACACCCTCGGCGGCTTACGGGTGCGGCGGGCGGGCGAACTCCTCAGCCCCAAAGCCTTCGGACGCCGCCAGACCCTGACCCTGCTCAAGCTGTTAATCGCCCACCGGGGTCAAACCCTGGCCAAAGAAGAGCTTTGCGAGCGCCTGTGGCCGGGCGAAGACCCCAGCGAGACCCAGCGCCGGCTGCATGTCCTGATGCACGGCCTGCGCCAGGCACTCGAAGCCGACCCGGCCCGGCCGCAGATCATCCTGCGCGAGGGTGAGGGCTACCGTTTTGCCCCTCAGGTTCCGTATTTTCTGGATGTGCAGCGCTTCGAGGAGCTGCTGCGCCAGGGCGATAGCCGGGAGGGCAGCGCGGCCCTGGAAGCCTATCGCCAGGCCCTGGCCCTCTACCAAGGCGACTTCCTGGCCGCCGAACTCTATGCCGACTGGGCCGAGCTCGAGCGTTCCTACCTGCGGGAACGGGCGGTGGGGGCACTGTTCCGCATGGCCGAAATTGCCCAGAGCCTGCAACTAAACCGCGAAGCAATGGAGGCCTACCGCCGCATCCTCACTCTCGACCCCTGGCGCGAAGAGGCCTATGCGCCCCTGATCGAGACCCTGATCGCCACCGGGCGAGAGCCCGAAGCCCGCAGCCTGTTCCAGCAGTACCGGGTGCGGATGGAGCGCGAGGGCCTGCTGGTCTCGAGCCAGCTGGCACAGCTGGTAAGGGTTAGGGCATGAGCCGGACGGGGCAGGTACTCCGCCAGTTTTAGGACACGGTGGCAGGCGGCAGGCTGAGCAGGTAGACGATGGCCGCGGCGTCCCAGGCTTGTGGGCGGCAGGCTACCGGATAGGGTACAGGTGGCGTGTCGCGGCGCGGATAACCGGCTATTAACTCAGGCAGGCGCAGATCGGCCTGACTGGCAGCCAAGTCAAAGGCAGCGCGGCGGATCTGCGCCGCTTCTTCATGAAAGCCGTAACGAACCATGCCGCCGGCGGCCAGCGCGGTGTCGTGCGGCCAAACCGAGCCGTTGTGGTAAGAGACCGGATTGTAGCGCGCTTCGGCGGCCCCCAGCGTGCGGATCCCCCAACCGCTCCATAGCGCTTCGCTCATGAGCGTGGCGACCAGCCTAGGGGCGACCTCCTCGGGGACGACTCCTGCCCAGAGCAGATGGCCGGCATCCGAGTTCTGCACCTTAAGCGGGCGCTTGTCGCCGTCGAGCGCTAGCGCGTAAGTGCCAAGGTCATCTAACCAGAAGGCTTGGTGGAACTTAGCCTTAATGGCCGCCGCCCGCTCGAGCCAGAGTGTCGCCTGCTCACTTTCGCCCAGTTCGGCATAGAGATCGGCGGCGGCGCCATACGCGGCATAAGCGTAGCCTTGCACCTCACTCACGGCAACAGCGCCGCTGGCCAGCCGCCCGTCGGCGTGGCTCAGCGAGTCGTGCGAATCCTTCCAGGACTGCACCATCAACCCTTTGCCAGCCGCTGCGCCGACAAACTCCAGAAAGCCATCGCCATCTAGGTCGGCATCCGTTAGCATCCAACGCAAGGCCGCCTCCCAGTGCGGGCGCAGCTCGCGTACTAGGGTTAAATCGCCGGTCGCTTGCCAGTAGCGGTAAAGCAGGATCACGAACAGCGGAGTAGCGTCAACAGTACCGTAGTAAGGGCTGTGGGGCGACTTGCCCAAGCGGGTCAACTCACCAAAGCGCAGCTCGTGCATGATCTTGCCCGGCACCTCAGCGCGGTAAGGGTCGAGCTGCTGCCCTTGATAGGCGGCCAGGTAGCGGAGGGTCCCCTTAGCCACCTCCGGGTAGTGCGGCAGCAGCAGCAGTGCCGTCAGCAGGGCGTCGCGCCCGAAAGCCGCTACATACCAGGGGATGCCGGCTGCTGGGATGGGGCCGTGCTCGGTGAAGAGGAGCAGCGCGCGCAAGTCCATGAGGGCCTGCTCGAGCACCGCCTGCTCACGCTCGCGCTTGGGAGCTGATGGGCCCGCCTGCCGCCACGTTTCGTAGCTAACAGCCTGGGGCGCTACCTCACCCTCATCAAGCTGCACGCTGATGCTAAGGTCAAGGCGTTGCCGGGGCGCAAGCGCTAACTCGAAGTGCAACCCCTCAGCATCGACCCGGCTTGGTACTACAGCGCAACGCACCGCGGTCTTGACTGTGATGCCGTCTTGCGCAGTATAGCTAAAGGTCATGCCCTCGGGGTCAAGCTGGGTAGTAATCCCGGGGCGCTCGAGCCTAACCCACCCCCGCGCCTCGAACAGGTCAGCGAAGTCCGCCGCTAGCTCGAGCTTGAGCTTAAGCTGCCGCGGCTCTGCACTGCTGTTTTCGACCCTGAGCAGGTCGGTAAGCTGCCGGGGAGTCAAGAGCAGCCGGCGCTGGATCCCGACCACCTGCGAAGGCCCCTCGATCAGCGCGTAGTGCGCCAGGGTGGTATCGGGGCGCGGTGAGTAGAGCAGCAGCGCCTGCACCCCCTCGCCAAACGACCAGCGGTAACGGCTCAGGTAGCGGGTATCGCGATCATAAAGGCCACGCTCGCCCCCCGCGACCTGCCCCTCGGCATCGGCAACCAAGAAGGTATAGTTCTCTTTTAAAACGAGGTTCTTACTAAAGTCCATGACCGTACTCCGTTTTGAGATCGACACAACCTTGCTTCAGAATCGCTTCAGAGGTCAGAAAAGCTCAACTTGTGGCACCGACCTCGACCCACTCCCTACTCTTTCCCACCCCCATACGACACACCTTCCAGGAAGTACTTCTGAAACACCACAAACAGGATGAGGATAGGAATCGCGCTCAAGACTGCGCCAGCCAAAATCAGCCCCCAATCGCCCGCGCCGCCGTAAACGTTGCGGAACGTGAGCAGGCCGATCGGCAGGGTCTTGATGTCCTCAGGAGTAGTCAGTACCACCAGCGGCCAGAAGAACTCATTCCAGGCCCCCTGGAAGGTCAGGATAGTGAGTGCGCCCAGAGCAGGCCGCGCCATCGGCAGCACCACATTCCAGTAGCGCCGCCATTGGCTGGCGCCGTCGATCATGGCGGCCTCTTCGACCTCACGCGGGATCGACTCGAAAAACTGCTTCATGATGAAGACCGCCCCTGCCCCGACAAGTCCTGAGAGGATCACCCCGGCCAAGCTGTTGAGCAGGGTCGGCTGTCCCCACAGGCTGGAAAGCCCCCAGATACCGTCTCGTAGGACCAGATAGTTAGAGATAAAGATCACCTGGCCTGGGATCATCTGGGCTAGCAAGATGAGGACAAAGATGAGGTTCTTGCCGGGGAACTGGAGCCTAGCTAGGGCATAGCCGGCCATCGAGGCAAACAGGAGGGTGGTTATGACCCTGGCGAGGGCCACCAGGAACGAGTTGCGAGTCCAGAGCCAAAAAAGGCTCTCTTGGGTGGTGATTGAGCGCGCCTCGTTAAAGGTACGGCGGTAGTTGTTAAAAACGTAACCGAGCGCACCCGGCGCAACGTTATCAAAGGAGGCGACGCGCCCGCGCCGCTCGATGCGGGTGACGGCCAGGGTGGAGTCGGCGTAGAGCTGGCCTACCGGCACGGTCAGATCGAGCGGGAGGCGTTCGATAGTCGGACCGCTGCCCGGGTAGAGAATGCGAAAGGCGTAGGTGACAAACAGCCCTTCGACCACCTCGCCCCGTACCATAAAGGTCCCGGCTTCGCGCCGTACCTCCTCGACCGGCGTAACGGTAGCATAATCGGCGGCGAAGTCGATGACCATCACCGCGCCGAGTCCGGCCCCAGGGCGGCGGCGCGGCACCACCACTTCGGGAACTTCGGGCTCTTGGCCAGCGGGCACGAAATAGGTGATCTCAAAGGGCACGTTCGCCCCAGGAGCAAAGCCCCCCCACCAGCGATTGCCAGCCCCGGCCTGGCCCAGGTTAGCCGCGGCGGCCCAGTTACGCGGGCTAAGCTGCGGGATGGCTAAAGTCGGCGGGTAGGCCAGCGGGTCGGTGTGCAAGCTCGAGATAGTGGCAAAGAGCAGCGGCCCTAAAAAGATCACTGCAAAGAAGAGCATCACCGCATAGACGATGCCGGCGCGTGCCCAGCGGCGCCGCGCTTGCCAGCGTTCGAAGTCGATTTGGCTGATCCACTCGGGTCGGGTGTTGGGGGACAGAGCGCCTGCCATCAGACGGCCTCGGAACGGATGAAGCGGCGCTGGATTAACACCACCACCAGCGTTAGTAGTGCTAGGAACATGGCGGCGGCGGCGGCAAAGCCGACCTCGGGCGCTTGGGCACCGGGGAACATCCGATTATAGACGAAGTAGGCCAGAGTGATGACCGAGCGCAGCGGCACGGCGTCGCCGAAGATCGCCACCTGGTCGAACATCTGCAAGGTGCCAATCAGCCCTAACGTCACTACCAGGAAGGTAACCGGCTGCACCGAGGGGACGGTGATATAGAAGAACTGCTGCACTGGGGTAGCGCCATCGATCGAGGCCGCCTCGTAGTGGGACTTGGGCACATCCTGCAAGGCCGCCAAGAACATCAGCATAAAGGTGGGGATGGTGGTGAAGATATTTTGGATCATGATGGCAATTAGCGGGATGGCGACGCGCAAGAACCAGGGCGCACCGTCGGGGATTTCACGCCGCGTTTGCAGCCAGATAAAGTCGACCGGAGGGATGTCGCGGGCCGCCACTACCCCAGAGAAGCTGAGCAACCAGGTACCGGCTAGCGCCACCAGGAAGGAGACCACTAACAGCGCCGGGTCGAACCAGCTGGCCGGCAGCTTACGGCTGCGCTCGTAGGCGACCTGAACGATCTGCACCACTATCAGGATGGCGAAAAAGGTCAGCAGTAGTGGCGCATAGACCTGTAACTGCGTGGCTAGGTAGTTAAACAGCCCCTGGCGCTGGTACATCCAGAGGAAGATCAGGGTGATCACCACGCTGCTAGTCACGCTGGGCATGTAGTAGGCTGCGCGGAAGAAGTTCAGGCCGCGAATCCGCTGGTTTAGGACCGAGGCCATCACCAACGCCAAGAAGGTCTGCACCGTGGTGACGATAGCGGCAAAAAAGAGCGAGTTGCGCAGAGCTAGCAAAAAGTTCTCTTCACGGAACAGATTGATATAGTTTTGTAGACCCACAAAGCGCGGCGCATCGAAGAGGTTGTAGTCGGTGAAGCTAAAATAGACGGCCCGCACGGTAGCGTAGAGAAAGAAGATGAACAGCGAAACTAGAAAAGGCGTCAAGAAGAGGTAAGCAGCCATCCACTCCTGGCGCTTCATGTGCACTCGAAATCACCTCTTTCCATCATCCTGCTGTTACAGCGGCGATACAGCCGTTGCCGAGCTGCTCGTTTTAAGCAAGGCGCTGTAGCCATCAGGGTCGTGGGGTGGGGAAAACCCCACCCCACTGGTATAGTCTAGCGCCGAGCCCTGGCGATCAGCGCGTCGATCTCGTTCTGTGCGGCAATCAGCGCCGCGTTCACGTCTGCTTGACCGGTCATTACCGCAGTCAGCGCGTTGTTAATGGGCGTCATCCAGTCGGTGCCTACCGCGCCAAACTGGAAGCCGTAGACGTAGCCGTGACTGGCCCCTTCGAAGACTACCCGGTTAGCTTCGGACTCGGGTGTCCCTAATGTGAAGTATGGGTTTTCGATCAAGGCCGCACGGCTGGGGATGGCCAGACCGTTCTCCAGCACGAACTGCTGCACCTCCACGCTGGTGAGTAGCTCGAGCACTTTGAGGGCCGCCTCGCGATTGGGCGAGTCAGCATTCACGCCCCAGGCCACGGTGTAGATGAAGTTGCCGCTAGACCCCGACGGGCCGATCGGCAAGAAGGTGCTGCCAAAGCGCAGGTTGGGGGCAACATCGCGTAGGAAGCCCAAGATCCAGGCGCCTTCGATGGCGATGCCGACGTTATCGGTAGCCAAGCAGCCACCGGTCCAACCCTGGCCGATGTCGCCGGGTAGTACCGCTACCCCTTCCCTGACCAGATCGGTGTACCAGGTGAAGGCTTCGACAAAGCGCTCATCGAGCAGATTGGTATTTCCCTCGGCGTCGAACGGCTGCCAGCCGGCGGCAAAGGCGAAGGCGCCAAAGCGCGCAAAGTCGGCTGGGAAGCAGGCGCCGTAGACATCGGCATCAAGTGCGGCCACGTCGCGCAGCTTCTGGGCAAAGGTCTCCCAGGTGTCGTTCTGGTTGGGGTACTCAACACCCGCCTCGTCGAAGAGATCCTTGTTGAAGTGAATCGCCAAGGTGTTGAAATCCTTAGCGATGCCGTAGAGCTGGCCGTTAAAGGTGAAGGTTTCGACCAGGCTGGCGATGAACGGGTTGCTGTCGACGAAATCATTTAAGGGCAGCACCCGACCGCTGGCGATGATGCCGGGGGCCGTCTCACCAGGGATATAGAACACGTCCGCCGCCGTTCCGGCCGACAAGGCGTTGAGCAAGACGACGTTGTAGTCGGTCTCGATCGGCTCGTACTGGATCGTGATACCAGCCGCCGCAAGCTTCTCGGCAATCACCTCATTGATGATGCGAGTCATGATGCGGGGGTCTTCGCCACCGTAGCCCATGATGCGCACCGTGGTCTGGGCTAGCGCCACACTCATAACAGCTACTGCTAACAACGCTACTAAGATCTTGTTCATGATGCTCCTTTTCCTAACTTATACGGACTGAGAGTTAAGTGCGAAACGGGGATTTTGGACTTTTTCACCTCCTCCGTGCCGTCGTGCCGCGCACAATTAGCTGCACCGGCACGACCTCGTGCTGCACGGGCTGGCCAAGCAGGCCTTGCTTAAGAAGTTTGACTGCGGTAGCGGCGATCTTAGCGATATCTTGGCGGATGGTGGTGAGGCTCTCGCCGATTTCGGGGAGATCATCAAAACCTACTACCGAGACGTCCATCGGAACGCGCAGCCCCATGTCCCCTAGGGCAGCTATCGCCCCTACCGCCATCTCATCGGAAGCCGCAAAAATTGCACTGAAGCGCAGGCCTTGCTCCAGAGCTTTGCGCACCGCCCGGTAGCCCCCCAGGCTAGTAAAGTCGCCATCAAGCAGATAGTCGCGCCGGGGTTGCACACCGGCGGCCTGCAGGGTGTCGCAATGACCCTGATAGCGATCTTGAAAGCTCTGATTGTTCATATAACCGCTCAGATGAACGATCTCCCGGTGGCCTAGGCGCAGCAGGTGTTCGGTTGCCTGGCGCCCGCCGTTGTAGTCATCCGGCATCACCCAGCGCACCCCCGGGTGATGGCCAACCAGCACAAAGGGGATGGACCGCTGCTGCAAGTAGCTCAGGCGCAGATCATCATCATGAGCGCCAAACAGCACCACGGCATCGGTAAGCCACTCCGGGAGGCCGTCCGAGCGGGAGGGGATCTCTTCTAGGCGATAGCCGTCGGTTTGTAACTCATTTATCAGGTATTCCAAGAAGAGCACGAAGTATGGGATCAAGCGGCGGTTGCCTGCCGCTATGCTTAGCCCTACTCGAGTCATTTGGCGCAGCGACAGCTCACGCGCCGCACTGTCGGGCCGGTAGTTGAGGCGCTGCATGGCCAGCAGCACCTGCTGGCGCGTAATGGCCTTGACACCGGCGCGGTTGTTGATCACGCGACTGACGGTACCGGTCGAGACCCCTGCCTCACTGGCGACATCCTGGATGGTGGGTCGCCCGGTCGGCTCGAGCTGGTGGTTGATCATGGGGCGCTTCTTATCGCTCATTTTGTAACCGCTTACAATCAAGACCTCTCAACTCTATATCAGCCTTACAATCTTGTCAAGATATCGTTTTAGCTCACTTCTAACATCATCGCCGACTTGGTTTGACGATTTGGTGTCACCGCTTACAGCAACTCAGCAAGCCACTAGGGCGCCTCGCCTTTCAACCCAGCTACCGCCTCCGTAGCTGCAATGGCAGGCTCTGCGCTTTAGCCGCCAAGCTGGCCGATAATGGCGAACATCGGCAGGAACATCCCCGCCACAATAAAGCCCACGATGGTCCCTAAGAAGACGATCAGCATCGGCTCGAGCGCCGCAGTTAGGGAGTCTACCGCCTCGTCCACCTCGCGCTCGTAGAAGGTAGCGATCTTCTCCAACATGCTATCGACCGCGCCGGTCTCCTCGCCGATGGCCACCATCGAACTGACTAGCGGCGGGAAGATGCGCGGGTGCGCCTGCAAGGTCTGGCTGATCTGCTCGCCGCGCTGTACTGCTATCTTGGCCTCGTCCAGGACGTCTTCTACGATGATGTTGCCGGCGGTTCCCTTGGTGATCTCAATCGATTCGATGATGTTGACACCGCTCTTTAGCAGCAGGCCGAAGGTGTTGGCAAAGCTGGCGATAGCGGTCTTTTGCACCAACGGGCCCAGTACCGGTAGGTTTAGCAGGAAGCGGTCGATCACATGCCGCCCGTTGTTGGTGCGGTAGTAAAAACCCAGCCCCACCACCGAGCCGATCACCAGGATGGCAATTAGCCACCACTGGTAGAGCAAGAAGTCGCTAATCGCAATGAGAATGCGGGTAATGAACGGCAGCTCGCCGCCGAGCTGAGTCAGGATGCCGGCGAACTGCGGCACGATGCCGGTGAGCAAAAAGTAGGTCACTGCCAGGGCGATGACCAGCACTACCACCGGGTAGGTCATGGCGCTCTTGATCTTGCCGCGCAGGGCGATCTGCTTCTCCTGGTAACTAGCGATGCGCTCCAGGATGCCGTCTAGGTTACCGGAGATCTCCCCGGCTCGTACCAGGTAGACATAGAGGCGGTTAAAGATACCGGGGAACTTGGCCAGGGCATCGGACAGCGGGATGCCGGTCTCGACGTCTTCACGGACCTTTTTAAGGGCGTCCTTGAAGCCCTGCTTGTCGGCTTGGCGCTGCAAAATGGCCAGCGACTGCACCACCGGCAGGCCGGCGTTAATGACTGTGGCAAACTGCCGACTGAAGATGGTGACGTCGCGTAGACCGGGCCGCCCACCGATGTCGAGCCATTTGGGCAGCTTGATGTCGGCCTGCAAGCCCTTCTTGGGCGACTTGATCTCTGCCACGAAGTAGCCTTTGTCCCGCAAGGAGGCGGCCACATCGCGCTGCGAGGCGGCTTCCATGGTGGCAGTAATAAGCTTACCGCTGCGATCTCTGGCTTTGTACTCAAATACCGGCATATCGCCTCCAGCTACTGATACCTGGTCATTACGAACTTATGCTACAACAGGGGACGCGCCTGATGATGCCAAATTGCATACTTTTTCCGGCGTCGCCACCAGGTTCAGGTGTAGATTGGCTTCAGATACGGCTTCTACCTGCTGCAGCGGATGCGCCAGCGCTACAGTCGGCACCTTAATAGCCGGTAGCTTAAAGCCGTAGCCCTTGTCGAGCGCCCGGCCCGCTAAGTCAAAGGCGACGCAGGCTACTAGCGCCAAGCGCACCGGGGGCAGCTCGGTAAGAGCTTGGCCCTGGCGCTCGGCACCGCGAATGGTGGCGGCCTGCTTGGCCTCGACCAGGTCCGGCTGTAGCAGCAGCCAGTGACGGCGGTACTGCGACGGCACCACCACGCTCACGCCGGACTTGAGCAGCTCGCGGCGCAGGGGCCTAAGCACATAATCGGGGTAGCTCAGTACGGTGTCGCCAGGGCTTAACCAGCCATCTGCTAGCAGGTAGGAGGCGAGCTTAGCCGCCGCCACCCCCGCGCCGCGGAAGTTGGGGTGATGCCCCCGGCACGGCAGCGGGTAGACCGCCACCCTGGCGCGCATCAGGCTAGCCCAGATCCGCTCGCGGATGGCCCCCGCACTCTCTGCTACCACTTCCATCCCGCTAGAATAGCTCATGCCGCGTGAGTCCTTGCCAGCCCGTCGGCGGCGCGCCGCGCAGATATTAGCCGAACTGGAGCGCCACTACCCTGACGCCGCCACCGAACTGAACCACCGGAATCCGTTTCAGCTGCTGATCGCCACCATCCTCTCAGCACAAGCCACCGACGTCAGCGTTAACGCCGCTACCCCGGCGCTGTTCGCCCGCTACCCCGACGCGGCGGCGCTGGCCCAGTCCATGCCAGCAGAGGTCGCGCCATATATTCAGCGTATCGGCCTGTACCGGAGCAAGGCCAAAAATATCGTTGCCACCGCGCGGCAGCTAGTAGCGCGGCATGGCGGGGAGGTTCCCGACGACTTTGCCGCCCTGTTGGCGCTCCCCGGCGTGGGCCGCAAGACCGCCAATGTGGTGCTGGCCAACGCCTTTGGCCGACCCGCCATCGCCGTTGATACCCATGTGGGGCGCTTAGCGCGGCGGCTGGGCTTTTCCCAACACCACCACCCCGACAAGGTGGAGCTCGAGCTCGCAGCGCTCTTCCCGCGGGAGCGCTGGATTTTTGTCCATCACGCCCTGATCCTGCACGGGCGGCGGGTCTGCTTAGCCAGAAAGCCCAACTGCGCGGGCTGCGCGCTGGCGCCCTGGTGCCCCAGCCGCGAGGGCTAAACTGGAGCTGTGAAGGTCGTCGTCAGCCACAACAAGCCCGACTTCGATGCCCTGGCCAGCCTGGCCTTGGCGCGGCTGCTCCATCCCGGTTCGGTAGCGGTGCTGCTCGGCAGCCTGGACAGCCAGGTCGCGGCGTTCGTGCACCTTTATCGCGACCCGCTTAAGCTAATCGAAGCTGCCGAGATCGCTTTAGAGCGCGTCAGCGAGCTGATCGTGGTCGATACCGCCGACTCCAAGCGCATCGCCCCCTTCGATCAACTGCTCGGCCAGGTGCCAGTCACGCTTTATGATCATCATCCGCTGCCTGCCAACCCTATCCCGGCCGGTAAGGGGCTGCACCAGCCGGTCGGGGCGACCGCCACCATCCTGACGCTGCTGCTTAAGGCTAACGGCATCGTTATCCCGCAGGAGCTAGCCAGCCTGGCGCTATTGGGGATCCATGAAGATACCGGTAACTTGAGCTTTTCGCTGACCCGGCCCGAGGATCACGAGGCGGCCGCGCACCTGCTCCGCGCTGGGGCCAGCCTGAGCCTAGTGCAGGAGTTCTCGGTCGAGCACTATACCCCTGAACACCGCGAGCTGTTCGCTCAGCTGCTGCAAGAGGCTGCCGAGCAGACCCTGGGCGGGCGGCACGTAGTGGTCGCCGGACTTAAGCACGGCCCCTATCTCCCTGGTATTGCGCCGCTGTGCAATCAGCTTTTGGCGCTGCACGGCGCCGATGCGGCGTTGCTGGCAGCCGAGATGGAGGGCAAGACGCTGTTGATCGCCCGCGCCAAGGAAGGGACCATCGACGTGGGGGCGGCCTTGGCAGAGGCTTTTGACGGCGGCGGGCACGCCGGGGCAGCCTTTGCCCGCAGTGACCTGCCGCTCGAGGCGGTACTGCCGCGCGCCCTGGCCGCCTTTGAGCGGCATGCTCAGGCCGGGCTGCGTGCCCGCGACCTGATGAGTGCGCCGGTTCACACCGTACCCGGGAGCGCCAGCATCGCCGAGGCAGGGGCGCTCTTAACCCGCTACGGCTACAACGGCCTACCGGTAGTAAATCACCGGGGGCAGCTTGTTGGCATTATCTCGCGCCGCGACTTAGAGCGCGCCCAGCGGCACGGCCTTGGTGAAGCCAGGGTGCGCGGCTTCATGACTAAGCGGGTCATCAGCGCTACGGAGGAGACCAGCCAGGCGGAGCTAGAAGCCCTCATCCAGCGCCATAACATTGGGCGTATCCCCATTCTGCGCGGCAGTAAGCTGGTCGGCATCGTCACCCGCACCGACCTTATTGGCGCCCACCATAACGAGCCGGGACGTTTGAGTGGCGAAGAGAAGGCGCTGCAGCGCCTTCTCTCCAGTCTGCCCTCGGCGGCACACGCCGCTATCGAGGCCGCCAAGCCGCGCCTTAGTGGCGCCTTGTACGTGGTCGGCGGGACGGTGCGCGACGCGCTGTTGCACACCGGCATGCAGGATCTCGACCTGGTGGTCGAAGGCGAGAGCGCCGAGCAGCTCGGCAGCGCCTTGCAGCAAGCGCTTGGCGGCAAACTCAGCGCACATTTGGGTTTTGGCACCTGTACGCTCACCCTACCCAGCGGCCTGGTGATCGACTTAGCTACCGCCCGCGAAGAGTTCTACCGCCACCCCGGGGCGCTCCCCGATGTCACGCCGAGCACGCTGCACAAAGACCTATCGCGGCGCGACTTTACCGTCAACGCCCTGGCGGTGCGGGTCTGGCCCGAGCCCGCGCGGCTGTTCGATCCTTACAGCGGGTTGGCCGACTTGGATGGCCGCGTGCTGCGCCCGCTCCATCCGCTATCGTTCGTAGAGGATCCCACCCGCATCCTGCGCGGGGCGCGGCTGGCCGGGCGGCTGGGGTTTACCTTCCACCCTGATGCCGACGAGCGGATCCGCGTCGCGCTTAGCCCCAGCGTGCTGGGTAAGATCAGCAAGTCGCGCCTACGCAGCGAGCTGCAGCTCACGCTAGCCGAGCCGCGCGTCACCCCGGCCATCAAGCTGCTGGCACGCTACAGCGCACTGGAGCAGATGTTCCAGATGCAGCTCGACGAAGGGGCACTAAGCCAGCTCGATGCGCTACGGCAGCAGGGCCCGGTACCGGACGAGAGTTATCTACTACTGTTACTGCTAAGTGTGCCTGATAACAAACTGGTGCGCCACCGCCAGGCGTTCCACTGGCCCAGGCGCCTACTTGAGCTGCGCGGCCTGTTGCAGACCGCGCAGCGCCACAACGCTATCGCCGGCGAGCGCTTAGCCGAGCTGCCGATTGCGGTCACCACGGTCCTAAAGGTGCTGAGCCGCAAGCTGCGCGAACAGGTTGAGCGATTCGAAGCCTCCCCCCAGCGCCGCAAGCTACGCGGGCAGGACGTGTTAGAGTTGGGCCTTAAGCCAGGGCCGAGTGTTGGCAAGGTCTTGGCTGAGGTCGCCAAGGCCCGCGAGGTGGGGGCGGTAGCCTCCTTTGAGGCCGAGCTGGCGCTCGCCAGCCACCTGGTTGACCAGCTCCAGGAGTAATCATGCTGCTTGACTATCTAAGAGGCGCTTACACCACTACCGATCTGATCGTTGTCGCTGTTGTGATGCTCTTTGCACTGGTCTTCCATAACGTCGCCCAGGCCTGGGTGGCGGGGCGCCTGGGCGACCCCAGCCCGCGTTTTGCCGGCTTCTTACGCTTCGATCCGCAGCAGCATCTGGAGCCGTTCGGGGTGCTGTTCTTGTTCCTGCTCGGCTTCGGCTGGCCCAAGCCGGTAGCGGTCAACAGCCGCAACTACGGCAGCCGGGGCCGCCACGAGGCGTTGGTCTGGTACAGCGGCCCAGCCGCCTATCTGCT
>Ga0208610_100162_pt1 | contig 27913 bp, 24 predicted proteins | sample SubbioR11Jul_8A2_FD_184815 | JGI IMG/M metagenome (GOLD analysis project Ga0208610, IMG submission 184815) | Serpentinite rock and fluid subsurface biosphere microbial communities from McLaughlin Reserve, California, USA - CR11Jul_8A2 (SPAdes) | ecosystem: Environmental > Terrestrial > Deep... | reverse complement strand
GCCAAGCTCGGAGGGTTCCTTGGACGCAAATCGGATGGGCAGCCAGGCGTCAAAGTCCTGTGGCGAGGGTTCCGAAGACTGCAGGATATTACTGACATGTGGGAGCTTTTCCATTAGCTCAATACTTATGGGTAATGATAAGCCCGCGAGGAGAGGGGAGTAGTCGGGAAGAGGGAAGTAGCTGGGGAGAGGGGAGTAGTCGGGAAGAGGGAAGTAGCTGGGGAGAGGGATGTGTCTGGAAGAGGGAAGTAGCTGGGGAGAGGGATGTGTCTGGAAGAGGGATTCACAGGTGGGGCGTATTGAGCTAGTATAAAGTCTGAAAAAAAGAAGGGAAGTTTTGCGATGATCAGTGTAACTAAATTGCTCAGCGGCGCTTCACACTACGGCGACCAGTTGCGCTACAGCGATTGTTCACGCGGCGCCGTCCATGGCACCACCCACGGCAGCGGCCCGGTGGTAGTCTGGAACTGCACCCGGACGTGCAACTTGAAATGCATCCATTGCTATATGGCATCCGATGCAGTTAAATACGAGAATGAACTTACCACAGCTGAAGGCAAAAAGTTTATTGATGATTTAGCCGCATTCAAGTGTCCGGTAATTCTTTTCTCCGGCGGCGAACCGCTGATTCGCTCCGATTTTTTTGACCTGGCTCAGTATGCGACAGAACGTGGACTGCGTGTGACCATTTCCACTAACGGCACACTGATTGACAAAGCTACCGCTCGTAAAATTAAAGATCTGGGCGTAGGTTATGTGGGCATCAGCCTAGACGGCATCGGCGCGAAAAACGACGAATTCCGCAAGCAGAAAGGCGCTTTTGACGCAGCCCTTGCCGGGATACGCAACTGCCTGGAAATCAACCAGCGCGTAGGCTTGCGCTTTACCATCAACCGCCATAATTTTGCGGAAATGGAAAATATCTTCCAGTTAATCGAGGAAGAAGGGATTCCCCGGGTCTGTTTTTATCACTTGGTTTATTCCGGCCGCGGTTCCGAAATGATTAAAGAGGATGTCACCCGGGAAGAAAGCCGTTCAGCGATTGACCTGATTATTGATAAGACGCTATATTTTGAGAGGAAAGGCCTAGACAAGGAAATCCTTACTGTGGACAATCATGCCGATGGTGTCTACACTTACCTGCGCATGCTGAAAGATGACCCGTTGCGCGCCGAAAAAGTCTGGGAGCTGCTGCGCAACAACGGCGGCAACCGTACCGGCATCGCCATCGGGCAAGTGGATAACCTGGGTTTTGTCCATGCTGATCAGTTTACTCAAAACCATACTTTCGGCAATGTGCGTGAGCGCAAATTCGGCGAAATTTGGACCGACCTTTCTAACCCGATTCTTGCCGGACTAAAAGACCGCAAGCCATTGCTAAAAGGGCGCTGTGCCGCCTGCAAGTGGCTGGCCGTCTGCAACGGCAATTTCCGTGCTCGCGCCGAAGCAGTCAGCGGAGACTTCTGGGAGTCTGACCCGGCGTGCTACCTGACCGACAAGGAGATAGGCATTGCATAAGCATAGCATTAATAATACAGTCTGTTGATAAGCTGCAGGAACGACCGCTTAATTCATCTTCAGCTAATACTATTATTTGAATATCGTTCAGTTAAGCTTACACATAGGCTGTTCAGAAGCAAGCAGGACGCGAAACGAGTAGGCCGTCACCGCAGGCGTATCGTGTATACGTCGAGGATGGCGGCAGCCCGAGTGACAACGTAATGCGCAGCTTATCAACAGCCTAGTTAAAGGAGAGGCAAATATATGAGTTTTCCTGTCGTTAGAGCAAGAAGGCTGCGTAAAACTGCTGCGCTGCGCAGCTTTGTGCGCGAGACGGAGCTTCTGCCCCGTGATTTTGTTTATCCGCTCTTTGCCATAAACGGCAAGAATGTCAAGAAGCCCATCGCCTCCATGCCCGGCGTCTATCAGCTCTCGGTCGACAATATTGTACGCGAAGGTGAAGAATGCCTACGCCTTGGCATCCCCGCCGTAATTCTCTTTGGCATTCCCGCCTCTAAAGATGAAAAAGGTACTTCCGCCTTTGACCCGTCTGAAGCTGTGCAGCAGGCAGTGAGCGCACTGAAGCGGCAATTTCCCGAGTTGTTAGTCATCACCGATGTCTGCTTATGTGAATATACAAGCCATGGTCATTGTGGTCTGATTACAACCGGTGAAGTTGAAAATGACTTGACGCTGAACTTATTGGCTCAGACGGCGCTTTCCCACGCCCGCGCCGGCGCAGACATTGTTGCTCCCTCCGATATGATGGACGGGCGGGTGGCCGCCATCCGCAGTGCCCTAGATGAACACGGTTTTGTCCAGACGCCCATTATGTCCTACGCCGTAAAATATGCCTCGGCCTTTTACGGGCCTTTCCGCGACGCCGCCGGCTCCGTCCCGCAGTTTGGCGACCGGCGTTCCTACCAGATGGACCCGGCCAACTGCCGCGAAGCGCTAAAAGAAGTGGCTCAGGATCTGGCGGAAGGCGCAGATATGCTGATGGTCAAACCGGCGCTCGCTTATCTAGATATAATCCGCGCCGTCAAAGCTGCCACTAATCTGCCTTTGGCTGCCTATAACGTCTCGGGTGAATACGCCATGGTTAAGGCGGCGGCCGAGAAAGGCTGGCTCGATGAAAAGCGGGTGGCGCTGGAAATGCTGCTTTCCATGAAGCGTGCCGGTGCCGATATGATTCTCACATACTTTGCCAAAGAAGCCGCCGTCTGGCTGAAGGAGGAAAGCTAAGATGATTATTTCCTGGAATACGACTTGGGAGTGCCATCTCAAATGCAAACACTGTTACCGTGACGCCGGCGCCAAAAGAGAAGACGAGCTTTCCACTGCGGAAGGGAAAAAACTGATTGATGAAATCGCCCAAGCCGGCTTTAAAATCCTGATTCTCTCCGGCGGAGAGCCGCTCTTGCGGGAAGACATTTTTGAGTTGACCGTCCACGCCAAAGCGGTTGGCCTGCGCCCCGTCTTTGGCACCACCGGCACCACCATTACCACGGAAATCGCCGCAAAATTAAAAGAAGCAGGTGCCCAGTGCATCGGCATCTCTCTAGACAGTATTGATCCGCAAGTCCACGATGAATTTCGTCAGGTGCCCGGCTCCTGGCAGGCTGCCGTTGACGGCATGAAAAATTGCCAGGCGGTGGGGCTGCCCTTCCAGATCCATACGACTGTAGTCGATAAAAACTACCATGAATTTGAAGCAATCACCGATTTTGCGGTGGCAATCGGCGCCGTAGCCCACCACGTATTTTTCCTGGTGCCGACCGGCCGCGCCTTGGACATGGAGGCGGAAGCATTGCGGGAGAAGCAGTACGAGCAATTGCTGCACCGAATTTTAAAGAAGCAGAAGGAAGTCCCCATCGAGCTAAAGCCCACTTGCGCGCCCCAGTTTATGCGGATTGCCCGGCAGATGGGAATGGAGATGCGTTTTAGCCGCGGCTGTTTGGCCGGCACCGCCTACTGCTGCATTCTGCCCAACGGCGAAGTACATCCCTGCCCCTATCTGCCAAAGAAAGTGGGCAGTGTGAAAGAAAAGCCTTTTACCGAAATTTGGCGTACCGCCGAAATGTTTAATCAGTTTCGCAGCGACCAATTTGGCGGCAAGTGCGGTACCTGTGACCATAAAGATGTCTGCAGCGGCTGTCGTGCCCGGGCATATTATTACAACGACGGCGATGTGATGGCAGAGGACCCGTGGTGCCTCTACCGGAGGGGGCGAGCTAATGAAGCCTGTTGTTCTTAACAAGCTGGACCAGGCAGATCGAGCTATTCTTAATATTATTCAAACCCGCTTTCCGCTTGTCTCCCGTCCTTATGCTGCGGTGGCTGCGGAAGTCGATTTAAGCGAGGCGGAAGTACTGACCAGGGTGGACGCATTGAAAGACGCCGGCATTATTCGCCGCATCGGCGGCATTTTTGCCTCGGATAAGCTCGGCTTCTCCTCTACGCTTGTCGCGCTTAAAGTGGCGGCAGAAAAGCTTGAAACGGTGGCTCTAGCCGTCAGCGCTTATCCGGGAGTAACACATAATTACGAGCGGGCGCATGAATTTAATCTCTGGTTTACGCTTGTAAGCCGGACAGAGGCAGAGTTGGAGCAGATCCTAAATGAAATTATGTGTTTGGACGGTGTGTTAAAGTTGCGCAATCTGCCGGCACTAAAACTTTTTAAAATTGGCGTCAATTTCGACCTAGCGGAGGAAGAGCCATGCTGCTAAACGACTTGGATAAAAAAATTATTGCTCGCCTGCAGGGCGATTTGCCGCTGCAGGCTGAACCTTTTGCCGCGCTCGCCGCTGAGGTGGGCATCAGCGAGGAGCAGTTTTTGCAGAAGCTGGAGGCTTACCTGGCAGCCGGCGTCATGCGCCGCCTTGGCACTATTTTGCGCCATCACCAAGCGGGCTACAGCGCAAATGCGATGGTCGGCTGGGCTGTGCCAGGCGAGTCGGTCGAAAAAGCAGGCAAGATTATGGCGACTTTTGGCGCCGCTTCCCATGTCTATCTGCGCCCCACCTATCCGGATTGGCCCTACAATCTTTTTACCATGCTCCACGGCAAGTCAGTCGAGGAGCTGGAGAAAACGGCGGCGGAGATCTCCGAGCGCACCGGTATCACTGACTACAGGCTGCTCCACAGTACACGGGAGTTTAAGAAAACAAGCATGAAATACTTTTAGCATATTTTAAAAGTAAAAATGGCCAGACATCCGTCTGGCCTTATTGATACCCCGCGTTCCTGTAGCTGTCCCAAACTGCCTGCTTTCCACCACTCAACGAGTCTGGTAGTGGCTATAAATTTTTGAGGATTACTACTTAGATCCCAACTGCCGGACGATGTCGTCAATAAAGTGATGATAGTCATTTAGATGTTTTTGAACTATAAGGAAGATGTCTCGGTTATCAACGTCATCGTACATATGCACAATTCTATTCCTGAACCGAGCCATTGCGGTATAGGTGTTTTGCATTTCAGGATTTAAAAGACCATGCTTGCATAGTACAGTGAATGTTTCGGCATTGCTTTGTGGTATTTCTAACGAATGTCTAGCGATAAGATGGTTGCAGATGTCTAGCATAGCTTCTATAGAAATTTGCAGATTATGGCGGGCAGAATCGGTGAGACGGAAATCACTTAAGAATTCTTCTTCGCTGTAAGTTTTAAGTTGTTCCAGTTTGTCCTGGCATGAGGTGATTACTCTAAGCTTGTTACGGATTTTATCGATACTGACCATGGTACTCCTCCTGTAATCTTTCATCGAACTCATTGTCAATTTTCCTTAAGCGGTAACCGTAATCTCTGTAAGCGTTTAAAGTTTCTTCAACAAAGTCGGCAACCTTAAGATGGTCACCCTTATAAATTATTCTGCCGGTTGACAAAGCTTTATGGGCAATATTTACCGGAGCGTTGCGTAAAAGTACTAAGTCAACATCATCACGTTTTAGGATTATCGATAAGTCTGCGGAAAGCTTTAATTCATCCATCAAAGCAATTTTGTCTTCCAGCAGCACCGCAATGTCGATATCACTTAGAGTAGTTTCGTCCGGAGTGCCAAAAGAACCAAAGAGAATGACGAGCAAAACATTCTTCTTGTCTTTAAAATATGGTCTCAATTTTTCGGATATTGCGTGTATGCCGGAAAAATTCATTTTAGAACACTCCCAATAGTACAAGTGCCTTAATACTAACATTAATTTCCTAACCTCACAAGTAAAATGGCCGCTAAATACAAAATCACCGCTGCACTTCTCAGTAGGGAGCCGGAGCGAAAGCATTAGCGAAAAAGAACGTAAAACACTTTGCAATTACCTAATTGAATTGTACAATGTAATTGAATAAGCAAGAAGCGGTTTCTCACGGCTGAAAGCCAAAAAAAGACCTAAAAAAGAAGAGGAGAGATGCAGATGTTTGCACGTTCCAAAAAACTCTTTGCCGCAGCCAAAGAAGTGCTACCCGGCGGCGTAAATTCCCCGGTGCGCGCTTTTAAGTCGGTGGGCCTAGACCCGGTATTTGTTGCTAAAGCCAAAGGTTCAACTATCTATGATGTGGACGGCAACGAGTACATAGATTATGTGGCCTCCTGGGGACCGATGATCTTGGGGCATGCCCATCCCCGTATTGTCGCCGCTATCCAAAAAGCGGCGGAACTCGGTACCAGTTTTGGCGCGCCAACCGAGCTGGAGACAGAGATGGCGCAGCTTGTTTGCGCCGCCGTTCCTTCTATCGAAATGGTACGCATGGTTAACTCCGGCACCGAAGCAGTCATGGGCGCCCTGCGTTTGGCACGCGGTTTCACCGGCCGCCAGAAAATCCTGAAATTTAACGGTTGTTACCACGGCCACAGTGATAGTTTATTGATTAAGGCAGGTTCCGGCGTAACTACGCTTGGCTTGCCTGATAGCCCTGGCGTCACCCCCGGCACCGCCCAAGATACTTTGACAGTCGAATATAACGACCTGGCGGCAGTCGGGGAAGTTTTCAGCAAGTTCGGAGAGGAAATTGCCGCCGTGATCGTGGAGCCGATTGCCGGCAATATGGGTTTAGTAATTCCCAAGGAGGGTTTTTTGGCCGGTTTGCGGCAAATCACCAGTCAATACGGTGCTCTCCTGATCTTTGACGAAGTGATGACCGGTTTTCGCGTAGCTTACGGCGGCGCGCAAGAGCTGTATCAAATCAAACCCGACCTTACCACCCTCGGCAAAATCATCGGCGGCGGCTTACCGGTAGGCGCCTACGGCGGCCGGAGAGAGATTATGGAGCTGCTTGCACCAAGCGGTCCGGTTTACCAGGCAGGCACCCTTTCCGGCAACCCGCTCGCCATGGCCGCCGGCCGTGAAATGCTGCTCGCGTTGAAAGAGCCGCATGTTTACCAAAGGCTCGAGAAATTTTCGGCAGGGCTTGCCGCGGGGCTTGCAGTTCTTGCTGAAAAGCACGGGGTGGAGACTTGTTTTAAACGGGTAGGCTCGATGTCGTGCGTTTATTTCACTAAAGAAGATGTGCAGGATTTTCCCGGCGCAGTCACCGCAAATATCCCGCGCTTTAAAACATATTTCAAAACGATGCTGGAAAACGGCGTCTATCTAGCCCCTTCGCAGTTTGAGGCCGGTTTCGTTTCTTTGGCTCATACTATTGACGATTTGGACAAAACGATAGATGCTGCCGATAAAGCGTTTGCCGCCGCAAAAACTTTGCCATGTGAGAACTAGAGGTCGACAAATACCCTCTCCCTCCGGGAGAGGGTGGAGCGCAGCGAGGGTGAGGGGGACATGCGCTTGCCCGGCCTTCAATTGTAGTTCATCTTGTTTTTAAGCTACTTTCACTTGTCCTTACGCCAACCTAGCCATCACACTAGCATTGCCCTCACCCTAGCCCTCTCCCGCAGGGAGAGGGTATTCGCCGAGAAGGGAGAAGGTAATTGCCGAAGAGAGGGTAATTGCGTCAACCTTACCCTCTCCCTCCGGGAGAGGGTGGAGCGCAGCGAGGGTGAGGGGGGCATGTGCTTGCCCGGCCTTCAATTGTAGTTCATCTTGTTTTTAAGCTACTTTCACTTGTCCTTACGCCAACCTAGCCATCACACTAGCATTGCCCTCACCCTAGCCCTCTCCCGCAGGGAGAGGGTAATTGCCGAGAAGGGAGAGGGGTTTTGGGAATCGGCTGTTTCGCCGATTCCTACGAGTCTGACATCTGACCTCCGACCTCTAATAATGGGAGAGGGTATTTGTCAGAGGGTGAGGGGAAGGCAGAAGGTTGAGTGGCTGGAAAAAGTGACGGAATGATTACAAAGGTTACAAAATAATTAATAATTTTTGACGTGCCTGCAGGAGTTTTGGACACCAGCGAGAATACTTATCTGACGCGCCATGTTTGCGCAAGCGATTTTTGTTGTGGTTATACAAAGTACTATTATTCACAACATGGCAGGGAGGTTATTCAATGGCTAAGTTTTTCCGCTGGGGCGGCGGCTCCCACGGCAACAAGAAACTTCTTTACGCAGGCGGTTTGCTTCTCGTCCTTTTTCTTACTTTTTCCGGTGTGGCTGCCACCGACTCATCCAACCCGGACTCATGCGCCAGGTGTCACGTTATGCAACCCTATTTTTACACTTGGCAGAACTCGCCCCACGCCAACATCAGCTGCAATAGTTGCCATGTGGAGCCGAACACCGGTTTTGCTTCTGTGCTGGCACGGCGTATCAGCGAAGGAATAGTTTATTTGGGCGGCGATATGGAGTTACCCATCCATGGTACCAGGGAAATCAGCAACGAAGCTTGTCTGCAGTGCCATTCATTAAACCGGCAGATTACCCCGGGGCTGGATTTGCGGGGAGAATGGCATGCCGAGCATTTAGATTACGGCACAACCTGTGTGGATTGCCACTATGAAGTCGCGCATACCGGCATGAGCAAAAAACCAGCCTTCGCCCCTACTGAGGAGGCCATTGCCCAGTTCAGGGAAGTAGACGAGAGAGATTTTTCTTTGACTAAAACGAGCTGCCTGGAATGTCACGACGGTGAGCGGGTCACCTACAGCTGTGAGATCTGTCATACCGAAATTGGCATCCCTCAAGACCATTATGTGGCTGACTTTGGCTACAATCACGGTGCTGCTGTCCGTGCAGGGATTAGCGAGTGTATGCGCTGTCACACCGGTTTTGGCAAGGAGCGCGAGGTGCCCGGTGATTCTATAGCGGAAATCACCAGAAACGCTCAATTCTGCGTTGATTGCCATGAAGGCGTCCGTCCTGTTACCCATGATGCTTTCTGGTCTGTCGGTCATATAGTGCGGGGAGAAACCAGTCCCGAAGGCTGTCTGGTTTGCCATGACTGGCGCGAACCGGAGGAAGAAGGCATGCGCGTTGCCCAAATTATTACCTGCGCAGCATGTCACGAGCAAACGCCCGAAGGTCACGACGCTCCGCGCTGGTACTGGGATCATAAGGACTTTGTCAAGGAAAGAGGCTCGTTTGGTTGCTTTGACTGTCACGGCGCCAGCTCCTGCTTTGACTGCCATGCCCAGTACAATGTCGGCTTTGGCGGCCAACCTGTACGATAGCTAGTGGCTAGTCCTTCATATTTTGCCCTTACCACCTTAAAATACCATCTCCCTCCACTTAATCCCCTCTCCCCTCGGGAGAGGGCTAGGGTGAGGGCAAAGGGGCTTGGGCAAGGTTCCAGTGAATTGGCTATTTCGCCAATTCCAACGAGTCTGACATCTGACCTCCGACCTCCAACAATGGGAGAGGGCTAGGGTGAGGGCAAAGGGGCTTGGGCAAGGTTCCAGTGAATTGGCTATTTCGCCAATTCCAACGAGTCTGACATCTATCAATTGGTGCGCGCACAGACGTTTGCGGACAATTGTCCTCATTCTTCTAAGCAGAGAAAAATTTCGCTTTCGTAGGCAGGAATAAGCAAACTCCAGCTAGAATAGTAACTATCATGGATATAAAAAAATCAAAAGGGCATAAAGCTTTGCTCAGGTAGAACAGAAACCGAAGCGGATACAAGAAGACAGAAAACGTGCAAAGTTCTGCTTGACACAAGCAAGAAGTAGTAGCATAATTAGTAATAGATACTAATATTTAAAAGCATTAAGCTGCTGGGCTGCAGGAATATGGGCAGTGACCGCGAAGTATTAATAGGCAGCAGTTGAGCGGCAGCTCACGCTGGAAACAAGTCTGCTTTGGTGCAGGAGAATGGTTGCCGGCTAAGCCCGTTTCCATGCTCTCGCTGGTGACAATTCTCACAAGACTCTCTTTTGGGCCGGAGACGGGGGCGGGGATGAGGCCAAATGTCACATAACTCTCAACTGGCACAAGCTGTCTTTCGCTATTTTATAGCAGTACTCTTTGCAGGATTTTTAGGGGTCATGGCTTTGTCTGCCGACCTGCAGGAAAATGTCAGCAGTACCTGCGCACTCTGTCACTCTATGCGCCCTCAGTACTACACTTGGCAGGCTTCCTCTCATGCCGCCGCCACCGATTGCCTCTCTTGTCACCGCCAGCCCGGCGTTGACGGCGCTTGGCAGCTGACCCGGGATTTGGGGCGCATGGCTTTTCAGCAAGTGCGCGGCACCTATGTTTCGCCGCTGCGTATGTTAAAACCGCTTGATGATCAAGCTTGTCTTGCTTGTCACAGCTACGATCGCCCCACCAGCCCAGGCGGTGAGTTTTATATCCCTCACCAGCCACACACGGATGTGAATGTCTCGTGTGTCTCTTGCCACAGCGCGGTGGCGCACGGCGATATCGGCCGCAAGGGCATGACTGCTCAAATACCCGAGCGGGACTGGGATACGGCGGTAGCGCGGGAACAGTTAGCTAGAACCAGGCTTGAACCGCTGAAGGAAAGCTGTATGGGCTGTCATTATTTACGGCGCGTCTCCAACTCCTGTACCGTTTGCCATGACGAGAGTATGCTTCCCCCGGATCATCTGGCTGATGATTTTGCCGTAGACCATGGTGATGAGGCATTTGCCGATTTGGGTAGTTGTAATTTTTGCCACGGCATGACCGGCAGGAGACGGCTGAATTTAAGGCAATACCCCGAAGTTGCGCAGTATGCCAAGGCAAATCGTTTCTGCTTCGACTGCCACGCACAACGTCCCGCCAGTCACGGCACTCTGCCATGGCGCGACCATGGCGCGGCGGGCACGGGCAACGAGGAAAGCTGTGTAGCTTGCCACGATAATCAGGCTAATTTCGATTTGCCTGCGCCTGCCACGACCACTTGCAGTTCGTGTCATCCCTCGCCTCACCGGGAGGGCTGGCAAGTCAGGCATAGTCTTACTCCCGGCGTAAGAATTCAAGAATACTGTTGGGCGTGTCATAATAGGCCATCTTGTCAACAATGCCATTGGCTGGAGTAGGTTAAGAAGGTAGATGCTATATTCAAAATAGGATTCAGTGCAAATAATTTTTAAGATAATAGTTTAGACGGAGAGTGAATATCAGTGGAAGCAACTGTGAAGAAAACAGCAAAAAGTCTGCCAATCTGGTTAGTACTGGCGCTTTTTCTCTTGGGTCAGCCTTTGTTATCGTTTGCCGGCTATCTGCTTGGCACCAATTTCTTCTGGGCAGATCGGGACATGGCGCGTCTCAATCAACAGATTGAACATTTTCGCAGTTTGGTTAACGCCGAACCGGATAATCCAAGCCATCGCACCGAACTCGGCTTTACCTATTTTACAGTCGGTGATTACCGAGCCGCAGTTGACCAGTTGACTGATGCAATTAGCCTAGATGAAAATTATTTACCTGCCTATCTCTCGCGCGGCTATGTGCTTGTGGAGCTGGGGCGTCTGGACGAGGCGCTGAGCGATTTCCAGAAAGTAAAAGAGCTCTCTCCCGAGGATTTTCGCGGTTCCTTAAATACAGGCATCGTTTTTAGGGAGCTTGGGATGCTGGAGGAGTCGGCTGCTGAGCTGGAGCGTGCCCGCTCTTTAGCAGTAAACAGCAGTGATATCTACTACCATTTGGCTTTAACTTCCGAAGCCATGGGAGATTTGGTCGCAGCTCTCGAACTGTTGGATCGCTCCCTAGAGCTGGATCCGCTTAACCAGGATGCCCAAGCAGCCCGCTTTCGCTTGCAAGGCAACTAGAGGAGGGACATAAATGTCAAACGGAGTTTTTTCTTTAAGGGATCTGTTAACTTTTCCAGTGTCCCGCCGCTGGGTCTACCCGCTTTTTGCACTCTTTTCAATCTTGCAGATCAGCCTCTTTACCGTCACTTACCTGCAGGGGCAGCCTCGCTTGCTACAACAGGTGTTGGCGCCGCTGACTCCCGGACGGCCAATCTTTGAGAGGATGATTTATGGTGCCTTGGGGGAGGGCATGTTTGATAAGCCGATGGCTGTGACGTGGAGCTTGGACCGGATTTTTGTCAGTGATACGGGTAACAGGCGTATCCAAGTGTTCGACACCGCAGGCAATTTCCTTTTCCTCTTCGGGGAGCAGGGCAGCGGACCGGGGCAGTTTCTTTTTCCTTATGGCTTGGTGGCTACCGCCGACCTGCTTTACGTTGCGGATCTTTACACCGGCCGTATCTCCACCTTTGATTTTGAAGGTAATTTTCAGGGGTTTTTCGCCGAAGCCGCAAACGAAGCAGGCAAGCTGCAAAGCCCGGGAGCGTTGCTTCTCTCCGGCGACAAGCTCTATGTCACAGACGTGCGGCGCAGCCGGGTGCTTGTTTTTGCTCTGGCTGACGGCACGCTGTTACAGGAGATCGGCATGGAGGAAGATATCCTCGCGCCTAACGGCGTGGCGCTCGATCGTGCCGGCAATATCTATGTCTCGTCTGCAGGCAGGCAGCGCATCGCCGTTTATAGCCCGGAGGGCAGACCGATCCGCCTGATTAACGGCACCGCGGATGGACACGGTACATCCGCGCTTCTAAATCCTAGGGGCATAGCCGTCACCGCTGATGGCCGGATAGCCGTTGTCAGCAAGCTGACCCATCAGCTCGCCGTTTTTGACCAAGGAGGCAGTGTGCTCTTTACACACGGCAGTATGGGCACGGGGCTGGAGCAGTTTAGTTTCCCGAACGGCATCTATCTGGACCCGGCAGGGCGGCTGCTCGTCACCGACACCGTTAACCGTCGCGTCGCTGTTTACCGCTGGTAGAGAAAAGTATTTTTAATCTATGGCGGCAAATATAAAATCAGTTATGGAGGTGGTCTTGGCAGAAATCTCACTTGGTAAGGTTTTGCTTTAGTCGTAATGTGCAAGTGTCAAACATTCCAAAAAAGACAGGGAGGAAAGAAAATGAAGAGATTTGCAACTTTAACAATCTTGGTGCTGCTCACCATGCTGCTTCTGGCAGGTACCGCAGCCGCACAGCAGACCGGCGCCGCCGTCTATGCTTGGGCAAACAGTAACCGTTCCGGTGAAATAGCAATAACTTGGGACGGAGCTCCCCTGCTGCGTAACGTGCCTGGTCAACTGACCCACACCGCTTTCCAGTTGAACACCAACTCTTGCGCTTCTTGCCACATGACCCACACCGCCGTAGGTAGCAACCTGTTAATTCAATCCTCTACCTCCGCTACCTGCTCGGCTTGCCATGACGGCACCATGGGCTTTCTCAACGTTGAAGCCCCTGCTACTGCCACCACCATGGGCGGCTCAGTTGCCGCAGGTACCTTTGGGACTACGGTTGGCCGTACCCCCTCCATGCACGACGTTGACGCTGCGATCAATCTCTCCGGCGCACCCGGCGGTAACCGCAGAGGCATTGCTGAGCAGGCCGGCGCAAGCTGGAACACCCTTTTTACCTGTGCATCTTGTCACGCTCCCCACGGTTCCCACAGTATCCGCCTGTTGCATGTTAACCCGAACAATGTGGCGGTGCGTGCTATCGCTACCGGTACTCCCGGGGTAGCCGCCGGTCGCTGGTCTCCCAATGCTCGGGCAGCCGGCTTTACTGTCAACTCAGCAACTTTTGATGAAGTGTATAACGTTTGGGTATATCCAACCGTTCATGCTGCGGCATATGCCGCTCCTTGGGTTGCAGGCTATGCCACATCCGTAAATGATGCCGTCTATGGTCGTATTGGTGCCAACTGGGTTAGGATTTATCATGAAAATTGGAATCCAAACACTGTCGCAGCTAATGTATATGATCCGACCAGCGCTTCAGGCTGGACCGCAACGAATGTTAGAAACCTTCTTACCAGATACTTCACGATTAATTTTGCTACCGGTCGAGTTGTTCAGACTGATACGCAGCGTAACGAATTGATTAGCTTCCTCCAGAACGCCCCGTTTAACCTCAGTGCAACTGATGCTGCTAACGCGTCCCTCAACATCGACGTTGCTCGAGGCCTGCAGGTTCGCGCCCGCGCTGCTACTGCGCATCAAACCAATCTGGTAGCCGGCGCCCGGCAGATTGACTTCCTTGACCCATCTTCCTATGACGCGGCCGCTTATAACCTCTTCTGCGCCGCCTGCCATACCGATTATTTGCCCACGATTAGCGCAGGTAGTCAGACAGGCTCTGGCGTCGGTATTTACAGTCAGAAGTTCCGCCACACCATTAACCGTGGCGCAAGCACCGCTGTTTCTCCGATGCCCGTCCGCGGCGGCACCGCATTCGCTGGAGCTAACCTGACCGGTACCACCACCGGCAGCAACCGCCTGATGTGCCTCTCCTGCCACTTTGCCCACGGTGCTGACGCCGGCATGATGCTCTTTGCTGACAACACCCGGGTTAGTGCGGGAAGTGCTACAGTCGGCGATGTGACTTACGCTGGTCAGAATGACGTTTCTGCAAGCCTCGGCGGCTCTTCCGCACTGAAGCGCTATATCAACCAGGCTTCTTGCTGGCACTGCCACGTGCGCTCGAGCGCAACCCCGTTCCTCAACACCGATTACTACTGGACTATGTTCCCGAACGGTCCGACTTGGTAATTTGCTTTAAGAGCTGGCAGGGGGCAACAGCCCCCTGCGGCTTCCAAAAATTAGTGGCGGCTAATGTATTTGTCTCTGATTTTTGGAAGCCGGTTTTCCGGCCTGTTTTTCCAGATATTCGACATCTGATGGGAGTGGCTGAAGATGCAGGTGATATTGTCTAAGCTGAAAAACAAAAAGTTATTAGTTTTACTCGTTTTGCTCGCGGTAGCGCTCTTTTTTTGGTCTGAGAGTCGTCAGGCGCCTGATACGGCGGAACCGCCGGCGCCGGGAGAACCGCCGGTGGAAACGGCTTTGCAGCCTCCCGCTAACGATGCCGCTATTTACTCGGCGTTGGAGGCGTATCTAGCCGGCTTGGTCGCTGACGACCAAGAAGCTGTGTTGGCGCTTTTAACCGAGAGTCACAGGCAGGAGTTTGCAGCGGCTTCTTTTTTACTGCAGCCCGGCACCATCGAAAATTACAGTGAAATTGTGCTCGCGGAACTTGATCACAGCTTTCCCACGTACACCAGTCAATTTCCCGGCTTGGAGGGTGTGCCTGTAGCGGTGCTGGTGACGGAGTATACGGTGAACTTTTATCAAAACGGCACCCTGGCAGCGTCGCCTCGTTTTCGTGAGGAGCTGCTCTTTCGCCAGGAGGGGCAAAACTGGTTGATTGCCGGCAGCCAGCGTGATTTTGTCGGCATGGCTGAGCAGGCGCCTTAAGTATGAGAAACTGACGGTAGTATAGGAAAATTTATGGCGGACAGCAAACTGGATTTTATGGGCATTAGCTGAGCAGACGCCTGAAGCCGGAGAGAAATTAGCAGCAGGGAGCGAGCAAATTTATGGTCAGTAGAAAGATCTGTAAGTTTATAATAGTTATGGCGGCTATAGCTGTGTTGCTTTTGTCCGGCGGCTGCGGTGGGCGCCAAGCGGAGAGCGAACCGAATGAATTCATGGCCTGGAGCTTTGTGCGCGGTTTGGTGCGTTCGCGGCTGGACGAGCCAAATAAAGCGATCTTTCCTCAGTATAGCCGGGAGTTTGTCGAGCGGCAGGGGGATGATATTTTTATCGTGCGCGCCCATGTCGGCGCACCCGATGAAGCCGGCACGATGGTCAGTTATAACTTTGTTGTGACGGCAGAATATCTTGGTAACCAGGTTTTCCAGGAAAGAGCGGTAGAAATCACAAGAGCACCTTTTTAGAGGCCAGAGGTCAGTTGTCGGACTCGTTGGAATCGGCGAATAGCCGATTCCTAGATTGAGGTCAGAAGTCGGACTCGCCGCAACTCCTCTCTGCAACTCTGCTTATCATCCATGCTACTCCCCTCTCCCTGCGGGAGAGGGCAAGGGTGAGGGAAGCTCGGTGCAAATCGCATCTTCCCAACATCTCTCCTACATATCCTGTCTCCTTTGCCATTTTTCTCTCCCTCTCGAACAAATCCCCTCTCCCTCTGGGAGAGGGTTAGGGTGAGGGCAGGGGCTAGGGCAAGTGAGGGGAGGCGATGGCTAATGGAAAAATATTACAACCTTTTGGGATGTTTTTCGACATCCTTTTTGTTATTGTCTTGGCAACAGCTTTGCAAAAGCAGTGCTGTTGGCAGGTGTCTATGGGCTGGTACAAGTTGTTAGCAGGATTTTTGCTTGCAGGAGCGAATTTATCTTATTGTCTGCGGCAATCTGGAGTACTCGGCAGAAAGGAGGTGCGGAAGTGAGCAGGCTTCGCTATCAAAGCTTTTTGATACTGGCACCCTTGTTTTTCTTGTTGCTTAATTTTGGTTTGGTTTTTGGCAGTACGCTTTGGGCTGAAAATCCGGTTGCGCGCTTTACCTGGACGGCTGAAAATGCTAACTCTAATCTGACGGGAGTTGGTTTATCTCGTGCAGTTTATGGCGTGGTCTATGAGCGCAACGTGCTAGGCCAACTGGTGCATAGCAACTTTGCTTTAAATACCAATTCCTGCGCTTCCTGCCATCTCACCCATCTGGCGCCGGGTAGCGGGCTGCTTTTTCAGCGTTCAATTTATAACACTTGCAGCACATGCCATTTTGACGCCACGATCAACGGTTACAATGTGTTGGAGGGCTTTACGTCAGGCGACGCTACAGCCGGCGGCGGACGCTTCTTTGACGGCGATTTTCGCGCGCAAACAGACGGGCGCCGCGGCATTTCCTTTCATGTGACTACCGGCGTTTACGAGCACTGGCAGGCACCAGGCAGCGGCTTTAGCTCTCCGCCGCCGGCAGACAGCCCTTGGCGGCAGCCCTTTAGCTGCGCCTCCTGTCATGGGCCCCACGGGACATTTAGTGGCCGTCATCTGCATTTTAATGTTAACGGTCAGGCGAGCCGTTTTGGGCCGGTGGCGCTGGAGCGGGTGGAGGTGTCAGGGGATGTATATTTCGTGCCGGCAGCTCCTTACAATAACAGGACGCCTTGGCTTTTCTATGACCAGGATTCTCCTCTCTTTGCCACTCACGCTGTGCGGATATTCAATAATGAAAATCCAGCCAGAGATGTGACGGCGGCATTTCGCGTCAATAACCGGCTGGGGCGGGTCTGGCTGGAAGATCCTGCTCTGGCAGGCCCCGGTCCGCATCGCATTTCTTTTAGTCAAGCCACAGTTGTTGACATAGAGGTGCAGTACGCCGGTACCCCTCAGGAGAGAACTGTTTACCGCGGCGGCGTGGTAAACTTTTGCACCGCCTGCCATACCGGCTATTTGCAGCGGAGTACGGTGGGTGGTAGCGTGTATACGTATACTCGGCACGCCAATTTTGAGCATCCTGTGGGCAGTGACATCAACCCTGCGATGGTGAGCGGTTCTGTTTACGATCCGCCCGCCGGCTTTCGCTTTGAGCAGCAGGGCACAGAAAGGCGGCTTGTTTGTTTAAGCTGTCATTTTGCCCATGGTACCGACGCGGAGCGGATGACCAGAAGTAACTTAATGGACCCGGCCTACCCCGCAGGCAGCACCATCCCGGCTCGGACCAGCCTGCTACGTTTTGGGAGCGATACAGCGGGTAATCGGGAGGTTTGCCTAGCCTGCCACAACACCATGCCTGCAGCTACTTTGTCGGTGCTTTCCACTTCACCGCTAGACCTCAGCACTGTGGCGTCGCCCGCAGAGCTGCTTATCCGCTTTGACCGGCGGGTGGATATGAGCACCGTAATCCCCGGGGTAACCCTGAGAGTCTTTGACACCGTCTACGGTACGGTCTATGGCACAGTCTATGCCACCGACAGCTACCGCACACTGGTCTTTACCCCGCAGCAGCCGCTACCGGCTGGCAGTTATGGGGTGGAAGTGACCACCGGCGTTAAGTCTTGGTTCCAGCGGGCGCTGCCGCAACTATTCAGCTTCTTCTTTGAGGTGGGCAGTTAAGCTCTGCTAAACCAGGGGACGGTGGTTTTACTGGGAGGGCCAGGCTCCAGCCTGGCCCTCCCAGGGTTTGTTTTTCAAGTTAAGCGGATTAGCGGAAGGCAGGAGACAGTTTGCGAGACTCTTTATTGGCACCATTAGTCAATTTACGCCGGCAACTGCATGGCTGCCCGGAGGGCGGCTTAGCTTTGCCGGCTACAAAAAATTGTCTGCAAAGCGCCTTGACGGCTGCCGGTTTTGCGTACCATGAACTGGGCGGCGGCTTAGTGGCGGAACTTGGCGGCGGCGAGGGGAAACTGGTACTTTTGCGCGCCGACCTGGACGGGTTGGCGGTGCCTGACGGCAAAAATGTGCATTATCGCTCACAACATCAGGGCTTTGCTCACGCCTGCGGACATGACGGGCATACGGCGATGCTTTTTGGCGCCATGCTCTTGCTGCAAAAAAGTGTGCTGCCGGGGCGGGTGCGTTTGATGTTTCAGCCGGCGGAGGAAACTCCGCCGGGCGGAGCGCAGGCGATGCTGGCGGCAGGTGTGCTTAGTGATGTGGATGCCGCCTTTGCGTTGCATCTTGCGCCGCAGCTGCCTTTTGGCAGTGTGGGCGTAAAAGCAGGCTTGCTGATGGCGGCGACCGACAATTTTAAGCTTGTGATACGGGGCAGCGGCGGTCACGGCGCTCTGCCGCACCAGACGGTGGATGCTGTGGTGGTGGCGGCACAAGTAGTGCTTGCACTACAGGCTTTGGTCAGCCGGCAGATTGATCCGCTGGAACCGGTCGTCGTGACGGTGGGGAGAATCACGGGCGGCACCGCCACAAATGCGGTGGCCGAGGAAGTTGTGCTGGAGGGGACTGTGCGGACGCTCTTGCCGGAGTTGCGCCAGAGTATGCCAGGGCGGCTGCGCACAGTGTCTGAGGGGATCTGCCAGGCTTTCGGTGCTCGTTGTCGGCTGGAATATAACTTTGGCTATCCGGTATTGAAAAATGATGGTGCGATGACAGAGTTGGCTGCGGCGGCGGCAACGGAAAGCGGTTTGATGTTAAAGAGGTTGGAGCAGCCGCTGCTTGGCGGAGAAGATTTTGCTTATCTGCTGGAGCAGGTGCCCGGCTGTATGCTTTTTTTGGGTTGCGGGGATGAGCGTTTCTGTCATCCGCTGCATCATCCTTGCTTTGATTTTGACGAAGCCATTTTGCCCCTGGGAGCTAAGCTGCTCGCGCGGCTGGCAGAGAAAGCGCTGCTTGCTTGAAGCGCACAGTATAGGAAGAAAAAGCGCCCAAGAGTTTTTGCTCTGGAAAAGGGCGTTTTTTTGTGTAGGGGCGGGTTTCAAACCCGCCCTTGCCGACTGGGTGTTCAGGAATGAAGTTTCGTCGAAGGTGCGGCAACCGTCGGGCGGGGTTCAAACCCGCCCCTACAATGGATAAGGCGGGCAGCCGTTTTCTTTGTCTGAAATTAGCAGGAACCACCCCGCCCTGACGGGCACGACGTCCCATTCCCCTCCCTTGGAGGGGTGGTGCGTAGCATCGGGGTGGTCCATACGAATGAAGTTTCGTCGAAGGTGCGGCAACCTTCGGGCGGGTTTGAAACCCGCCCCTACAATGGATAAGGCGGGCAGCCGTTTTCTTTGTCTGAAACTAGCGGGATAAATTGAACATGGACAAGTTTTTATTATTTAATAGTTGCATTTTGAAAATTTTTTTGTTGAACCGTCCGAAACGGAAGGAATATTCTCATAACTGTAGAATAGTGAGTAATGGATTGGCGGGAGTTATTATTCAGCCAGAGTAATTATCAGGGAGTGTGAAGAAAATTGGAGATTATTGTCTGTATCAAACAGGTACCAGACACGACAGAAGTGAAAATTGACCCGGTAAAAGGCACTTTGATTCGGGATGGGGTGCCCAGTATTGTCAACCCGTTTGATAAGAATGCGCTGGAAGCAGCTCTGCAGATTCGAGAGCAGAAAGGCGGTAAAGTAACTGTCCTGACGATGGGGCCGCCGCAGGCAGTTGACGCGCTGCGGGAGTGCTTGGCGATGGGTGCTGATGAGGCGGTGCTTTTGAGCGACCGTGCTTTTGCCGGCGCCGACTCTTGGGCTACTTCCTACACACTCGCCAAAGCGATTGAAAAAATAGGCAAACCGGAGCTTATCTTCTGCGGCAAGCAGGCAATTGACGGCGATACCGCCCAAGTAGGTCCAGGGATTGCGGAGCATTTGGGGCTGCCCCAGGCAACGTATGTGCAGAAAATTCGTGAAGTGCAGAGTGAACAGCTTTTGGTGGAGCGGGCGATCGAGGGCGGTTATGAGGTGCTGACTGTGCCGCTACCGGCGATGATCGCTGTGGAAAAGTCGATTAACGAGCCGCGCTTCCCGACAATGATGGGCACGATGAAGGCGCATAAAAAAACGATCCCCACTTGGTCGGCGTCCGACATCGGCGCGGAAGCTGATAAAATAGGCTTAGACGGCTCATGTACGCAGGTGAAGCGTGTTTTCGCGCCTGAACGTAAAGGGCAAGGAGAAATGTTGACTGGTGAAACTGAAAATGAAGTCTGCCTCCTGCTGCTGGAAAAGCTGCAGGGGACAAAGATTGTTTAGGGGGTAGCTGGAGAATGAGCGTGAAAATCATTGCGGAAGATTGCGTGGCGTGCGGCGTCTGTATTGATGCCTGTCCTTTCCCGGGCGCCATCGAAATGCACGATGTGGCTGTCCTCACCGACAAATGCAACGGCTGCGGCGCGTGCGCCGATTCCTGCCCCACCGATGCCATCCTGGTGGAAAAGAAGGAAGATAAGAACGCGGTAAATATTGCCGATTATGCGGGAGTTTGGGTCTTTATCGAGCAGCGCGACGGCTTGATTGCCAATGTGGCGCTGGAGCTGCTCTGCGAAGGGCGCAAGCTGGCAGATAAGTTGGGGACGCATTTAGCCGGAGTGCTACTCGGTGACGGTGTGAGTGAGCTCTCTAAGCATTGCTTTGCTTACGGTGCAGATAAAGTCTATCTGGTGGAGGGCGCAGTCTTTAAAGACTACCGCACCGATTCATACACCGAGGCGATCTGCAATTTGATTCGGCAGCATAAGCCGGAAATTCTACTTTTTGGCGCCACGAACAACGGTCGGGATTTTGCGGCTAGGATTGCCGTTCGGGTTGACACTGGTTTGACTGCAGACTGCACAGAGCTTGCCATTGACCCGGAAAGCAAGCTGCTGTTGCAAACGCGCCCTGCTTTTGGCGGCAATATTATGGCTACTATTTTGTGTCCCAACCGCCGCCCGCAGATGGCTACCGTCCGTCCCAAGGTGATGAAGAAGGTGGAGCCGGACTATAGCCGCAGCGGTGAGCTGATTCGTTATGACAGCCCGGTACGCGAGGAAGACGTCTCCACGAAAATTCTCGAGGTTGTGGAGCATGCCACAAAAACGCTGAACTTGGCGGAAGCCGAGATTATTGTTTCCGGCGGTCGGGGGATTGGTGCTCCGGAAAATTACTACCTCATTGAGCAGTTGGCTGAAGTATTGGGCGGCGCAGCCGGTGCTTCGCGTGCGGCGGTTGATGCCGGCTGGGTTCCTCATTACCGCCAGGTAGGGCAGACCGGCAAGACGGTTGCGCCTAAGCTCTATATCGCCTGCGGGATTAGCGGTGCTATTCAACATTTAGCAGGGATGCAGACAAGCGACGTGATTGTCGCAATTAACAAGGACCCGGAAGCGCCGATCTTTAAAGTGGCCACCTATGGGATAGTGGGTGATTTGCAGAAAGTGCTACCGTTGCTGACGAAGAAGTTTAAGGAATTAAAAGAGGCGCAATAAGCGAGTTTGCAAGAGTTTGCCGGCACGAATTGATGTGCCGGTTTTTTTTGTGGTGGCAACCTGTCGGGCGGGCGGGTTTGAACCCCGCCCCTACAATGGTTTTGATGAATGAATTTTTGCCGAAGGTGCGACAACCTGTCGGGCGGGTTTGAAACCCGCCCCTACTTGTCAAGCTTTGCTTCGCTCTGTATAATGAAGATTAAAATGGAGAGAAGAGGCAGAAAAGGGGCATGCTAGCGATGGGAGGTGCGATTTCATGGAACAAATCGGCCAGGTTGTAAAAGTGAATGAAGGTACAGCGTTGGTGCTGGTGCGCAGGCACCAGGTCTGCGGCAAGTGTGGCGGCTGTGGAATAGCTATTTCCGGTGCCGGTGAAAATCAGCTTGAAGCCTTGAATCAGGTGGGCGCCGTAGTGGGCGACAGGGTAAAGGTTGTTTCTGATACGGCGCATGTGCTGAGGGCATCGTTTGTGGCGTATATTCTGCCGATGTTAGCCTTGCTGGCCGGGGTTTATGCCGGGCAGGTGCTGGATCAGACTTTTGCGCTCTTTGCACGTCTGGATATTCTGCTGGGCATTCTTTTTTTCTGCGCCTCGTATTTTCTTGTGCGCGCCTATGACAAAAAGATAGCTGCCGGTCAGATTAAGGCATCCATTGTGGCTATTGTCCCGGATGATGAGCTGCCGGAGGACGAAAAATGCTAGTGCTGGGGATTGCGGGGAGCCCGCGGCGCGGCGGCAATTCGGAAATTTTGCTGGATGAGTCGCTGGCAGCGGCGGCGGAGATCGGGGTCGAGGTGGAAAAGGTGGTGCTCAGTACGCTTAAATTTTCGCCTTGTATTTCATGCGGTGACTGTGACAAAACAGGAGTTTGCACACTGGATGATGAAATGCAACCGCTTTATGAAAAAATCGGGGCGGCACAAGCGTTGGTTTTTGCGTCACCGATGTACTTTTATGCTGTTTCCGCTTGGGCAAAAAGTGCGATCGACCGTGCGCAGGCGCTCTGGTCAAGGAAGTATATCTTAAAAGACCCACGTTATACCGCGGCTAAGGCGGGATATTTTATTGGCGTAGGCGCTACCCGGGGCGGCAAACTTTTCGACGGCGCGCTGCTGACGATGAAATATTATTTTGACGCGGCAGGCTATCGGGAGGCAGGAAATCTGCTGGTGCGGGGGATGGATGAAAAAGGGGCTGTTAAGGCTTTTGCGGACAAGATGGAAGCCGCAAGGGAGTTAGGGCAAAAAGCGGCTCTTGGTTGCGCGAAGTGAGGGGGATGGTGCTCTCTGCCCTCTGCCCTCACCCGGCCCTCACCCTAGCCCTCTCCCGGGGGCTAGTCCTTACCCACACATGACACCGGAGGTCAGCGGCAGAGGTAATTCGCGAAGCGCGCTCCTACTGTGAAAGTGGTTTTGCGTTCTTTTTCGCTAAGGCTTTCGCTCCGGTTCCCTCGTGAGAAGTGCAACGGCTCACCGGCGCTCTTCCGCCCAGGCTGCCCTCGACATTCGCCTTCCATGGCTCAGGTCTCGGCGACATGCATCCATGCATGTCGGCCGGCTCCAGTTCTTGGTTTGCCTGCACTTCTAGCCACTCGTCCACATCTCGCTCAAGCTCTCAACAAAAAAGCAGCAGGCAAAGACAGCAGCACCTTGTTGCCTTATCAAAACCCTTTCAGATATTGTTGACTTCCACGGAATGCGAAAGCGAGCGTTAAGTGTCAGCAGCGTTTAGCGAACGGGAATTCGCAGCGTTAAGACATGCCAACGGTTCACATGCTGTAAGCCCAGAGGTTTTGGCATGTTAGCGAGAATGACAGTTCGTAGCTGCGAAAACGTGCGAGCGTTGTATTTGAGGAAGGCTACATTGCCGAGAATGCTTCAATGTCTCATCCCCGGTGTCAAGCGTGTCTCTGGATCAGCCCGGGGGAGTGGGGATATGTCGGGAAGGGAGAGGGGATTTGTCGGGGAGAGTGTATACATAGGGGGAGTAGTCTTAGCAAGACCGAAAGCACCTGAAGTTGCGGTGGAATTCTTGAAATCTAAGTAATGAAGATGAGTAAAGGGAGGGAGATTTTTGTTTTTATCTGGAACGGGGAGAATTAATCAGGCAGGGCATCTGGAGATTGGCGGTTGTGATACGGTCGACTTGGCTAGAGAATTTGGCACGCCGCTTTATATTATGGATGAGGAGCTAATGCGGAAAAATTGTGCTGCATACCGCGATACATTGGCTGAAATATACCCCCACAGCCAGGTGGCATACGCCGGCAAGGCTTTTTTGACTAAGGCGATGTGCCGTTTGGTGGCGGAGGAGGGGCTGGCGCTCGATGTGGTCTCCGGCGGTGAAATTTATACAGGGCTGGCCGCCGGTTTTCCCGCCGAGAAGATGATTTTTCATGGTAATAATAAGGCGCCGGCCGAAATTGAGCTGGCACTAAAGCATGGAGTAGGCCGTTTTGTGGTCGATAGCCACGGAGAATTAGAGCTACTCGCGGAACTAGCCATGGCGGCCGGGAAAGAAGCAGCAATTTATTTGCGGGTCAAACCCGGGATTGAAGCCCATACCCATCATTTTATTCAGACGGGGCAGCTGGATTCTAAGTTTGGCCTGGGACTGGCTGACGGGGAGGCGATGCGGGCAGTGCAGGCGGCGTTAAAAACGCAGGGGCTGAAGTTAAAAGGGCTGCATTGCCATATCGGTTCGCAGATTTTTGATTTAGAGCCGTTTAAGTTGGCGGCAATCGTGATGCTCGATTTTTGCCGGGAAATTTACAGTCAGACAGGCTTGATTATCGAGGAGCTCGATTTGGGCGGCGGGGTGGGAATCCGTTATTTGCGCCAAGACGACCCTTGTCCGCTGGCTGATTTTGCCCGGCTGATTGCCACCACAGTAAAAGAGAAGTGTGCAGAGCATAATTTGCCTCTGCCTAAGCTGGTGCTGGAGCCGGGGCGCTCAATTGTGGGGGAGGCGGGTACTACGCTTTATACGGTGGGCACCATCAAGGAGGTTCCCGGCATCCGCAAGTATGTGGCGGTCGACGGCGGGATGATGGATAATTTGCGCACCGCGCTCTATGATGCCAAGTATGAAGCGGTGGTGGCCAGCCGTGCTAACGATCCGGCGGAGGAAATAGTCTCGATTGCCGGCAAGGCTTGTGAGTCCGGCGATATGCTGATTTGGGATGTTTTGCTGCCTAAGCTTCGGCGAGGCGATTTGCTCGCTTGTTTATCTACCGGTGCGTATCATTATTCTATGGCAAATAACTATAATCGCTTTCCGCGGCCGGCGGTAGTATTTGTCGGCGGCGGCCGGGCTGATTTAGTTGTGGCACGGGAATCGTATGAAGATTTAATTAGAAACGATTTGCTTCCATCCGGAATATAATGTGGTAAGTGGGGAGCATGAACCACCCCGCCCTGACGGGCACCCCTCCAAAGGAGGGGAATTTGGGGAGGCTTTACATATTTAAGAGGAGGGACTTGCGGTGAAAAAGTATAACGTGGCCATTGTGGGCGCTACCGGGATGGTGGGGCAGTCGCTGGTGCAGGTATTGCAGGAGAGGAACTTTCCGCTTGGGGAGCTGAAGCTGCTGGCTTCCGCCCGCTCGGTTAACCTGACGGTTGAAGTGTTGGGCAAGGTATATAACGTGGAAGAAGCTAAACCTGAAGCGTTTGCAGGGGTGGATGTGGCTTTTTTCAGTGCCGGGGAAGCGATCAGCAAAGAGCTGGCGCCGGAGGCGGTGCGGCGCGGCGCCGTGGTAATTGATAATAGCAACGCCTTTCGCATGGACGAGGGGATTCCGCTGGTGGTGCCGGAGGTGAATGCTGCCGCCCTAGCCGACCATCAAGGGATTATTGCCAATCCCAATTGTTCCACTATTCAGTTGGTGGTAGCCTTGCAGCCGCTGCAGCAAGCGGCCGCGCTGCGGCGGGTGGTCGTCGCCTCCTACCAGGCTGTTTCCGGTGCCGGCAAAGAAGCGGTCGATGAATTGCTGAAGCAGAGTAAAGCAATTATTGAGGGCGAAACTGACTTCCCTAAGGAGCGGATTCCCCATGCCAACGCCAAAGTCCAGTACCAGCTTGCTTTCAACGTGGTGCCGCAGATTGATGTTTTCGGGGAAGATGGCTACTGCAAGGAAGAAAGGAAAGTTATCCAGGAAACTCGTAAAATAATGGGGCTGCCGGAATTGAAAATTACGGCTACAACCGTGCGCGTTCCGGTTCTAAACGGCCATTCCGAAGCGGTGAATCTGGAATTTGTCAGCCGGCTCTCGGTGGCGGAGGCGCGGGCTGCGCTGGAAGGGGCACCTGGGGTAATCGTGCTAGATGATACGGCAGAGCTGAGTTATCCGATGCCGGCGTTGCAAGATGGCCGCGACGAAGTTTTTGTAGGCCGTATCCGGGCTGACGACTCTGTGCCACACGGCTTAAATATGTGGGTAGTGGCTGACAATATCCGCAAAGGCGCAGCCACAAATTCAATTCAGATTGCGGAAGCACTAATCGCCCGCGGGCAGTTGTAGGAGGCGCGACAGTGAAAATTATTGTCCAAAAATTTGGCGGCACTTCGGTTGGCAGCCCTTCCTTGCGGGCAGAAGTAGTGAAGCGGGTGCGGGAAGCGCGGGAGAAGGGTTTTCGGCCTGTGGTCGTCGTTTCCGCCATGGGACGCGAAGGCGACCCTTATGCCACGGATACTTTGAAAAATTTAATGCTCTCCACTTGCGGCTGCGGGGAGCAGTCGCTGCGGGATATGGATTTGATTATGGCTTGCGGGGAAATAATCTCTTCCGTGGTGATGTCGTCCACGCTGTGCGCGAGCGGCATTGCATCACTAGCTCTGACCGGTGCTCAAGCCGGGATGGTGACAGACGGTAATTATGGCTGCGCGCAAGTGGTGGAATTTAATCCGGAGCGGTTGCTGGCACACTTGCGCAGCGATGAAGTGGTGGTAGTGGCCGGCTTTCAAGGGGTGACGCCGGAGGGTGAAATCAATACCTTGGGGCGGGGCGGCAGTGACACGAGCGCCGTGATCCTCGGTGCCGGATTAGGCGCTGAAAAAGTGGAGATTTACACCGATGTGAACGGAATTATGACGGCGGATCCCAAGCTCGTTTCTGCCGCACGCATTATTGACCACCTTACTTACAACGAGGTCTGCCAGCTGGCGCATGAAGGCGCCAAGGTAATCCACCCGCGGGCGGTGGAAGTCGCCATGCAGCATAATGTGCCTTTGGTTGTCAAACATTTGGAGGAAAGGGCGGCTGGCACAGTGATTAGCGCAGAAAGTATTGCTACGGGCGAAGGACGTTTCGGCGAGCGGGAAATGCGGGTGATTACCGGCATCGCCCATACTACTGACTTGGCACGTTTGACGGTGGAGATGGGTGCGGATGAAGCTGAACTGGAACTAGAATTGTTTGAAAGCCTGGCCGATTCACGTATTTCAATTGATCTTATTTCTATTTTTCCAGAGAGAAAGAATTTTACCGTCAAAATGGAGCATCTGCCTCGCGCTGAGGCCTTGCTGAAAAAACTGGGGGTTTCTTACCAGGTCAATGCCGATTGTGCTAAAGTTGCCGTAGTGGGGCTGGGGATGCGCAATCTGCCCGGCGTGATGGCTAGGGTGATTAAGGCGCTTAACGATAAGAAGATCCGTATTCTCCAAAGCGGAGATTCGAATATTACTATTTCCATCTTAATTCAAGAGCATGACCTTCCCGAGGCGCTGTGTACACTGCATGAGTATTTCCGGCTGGATGCGCCCTCCGGCGAAGATGAACGCGTTTTGGCTTGAAAAAAGCAGGCGCCCTCGACCTGTCCTCACATTAGCTTAAGCTTAGCCCTCACCCGGCCCTCACCCTTGCTTTAGCTCAGCATTCAGGTTGGCCCTCACACTAACCCTCTCCCGCAGGGAGAGGGGAATTGTTGGGCAGGGAGAGAGGATTTGTCGGCAGCGCTTGCGCTAAAATTGCTTGACAGGTGGCAGACGAACGGCTAGAATAAGTTTAAGATAACGTAATGACAGGGAAGCAGTATGCAGGGGATGAGGATTTCAGAGAGCCGGTGGCGCTGCGAACCGGTGTCCCTCCCTGTTGAAATTACCCCCTCGAGCGGCGGACCGAAATGAAAAGTAGGCTCCGACGGATTCCCACCGTTAGCTGGGAAGGGCATTATCCCGCCTGCGGGACGTGCTTACTGAGTGGGCTTTAAGGCCAAATTGGGTGGTAACGCGGATGAATCCGTCCCTTACAGGGGGGCGGTTTTTTTGTTGTAGAATTGGAGGGGGATATGCAGCAGTCTTCAGTATGTGGCAGATACTAGCGGGCGGGTTTGAA
>Ga0208610_100157_pt1 | contig 28364 bp, 26 predicted proteins | sample SubbioR11Jul_8A2_FD_184815 | JGI IMG/M metagenome (GOLD analysis project Ga0208610, IMG submission 184815) | Serpentinite rock and fluid subsurface biosphere microbial communities from McLaughlin Reserve, California, USA - CR11Jul_8A2 (SPAdes) | ecosystem: Environmental > Terrestrial > Deep... | reverse complement strand
CCCGCCGCGCCCGCACGAAGAAGCCGCAGCCGCGGCGCGACTCGGCATAGCCGGCGGCGATCAGCCGGTCGTAGGTCTCGACCACGGTCGAGCGGCTGACGCCGCGCTCGTCGGCGAAGCGGCGGATCGACGGCAGCCGCGTGCCAGGCTTGAGCGCGTGCTCGTCGATGCGCAGCGCCAGCCAGGCCGCCAGTTGTTCGGCCAGCGTGCGCTCGGCGCCGGGCAGCGCGCGCGGCAGCGCCCGCGCGAGGGCGGCATCGGGCGGCGACATGTCGTTCATGGTTCGCTGCGGCCGTGGCGCGCGAGGCGCTTGTGCAGCACGTACTTCGCGCCGCCGTCGTCGCGCGCGAACACCGCCAGCGGCTGCACCGCATCGAGGTCGGCGGCGGCGAGGTTCGACGCATGCAGGCCGGCGTCGACGACGGCGAGGTCGGCCGCATCCGGCGCGTCGGACAGTTGCAGGGTCAGGTACGTGGGTGCAGTCATGGCCGCGCCTCGGGAAGGTTGCGCCGCCGCCGACTGTGCTGCCCGCTCGGACAGGCCAGTGGCCACGGCCTTGCGCAAAACTGTACTGGCACTGTACTGCCCTGGCGGGCTAGATTCCAGCCTGCCCGCTGCCGGCCGCGCCGGCGGCCGACGCCGGCGCCGATCGCCGAGGATCGCCATGCTCGCCCTGCCCGACCGCGCCGCCATCGAAGACGCCGCCCGCCTCGTCCACGCGGCGATGCCGGCCACACCGCAGTACGCTTGGCCGCAGCTCGCGCAGGCGCTCGGCACCGAGGTCTGGGTCAAGCACGAGAACCACACGCCGGTGGGCGCCTTCAAGGTCCGCGGCGGGCTGGTGTACTTCGACGGCCTGATGCACGGTTCGAATCCGCCCGCGGGCGTGATCGGCGCCACGCGCGGCAACCACGGGCAGTCGATGGCGTTTGCGGCGCGCCGGCTCGGGCTGCGCTGCGTGGTCGTCGTGCCGCGCCGCAATTCGCTCGAGAAGAACGCGGCGATGCGCGCGCTCGGCGCCGAGCTGATCGAGCACGGCGACGACTTCCAGGAAGCGCGCGAGCACGCCGCCCGTCTTGCGCAGGAGCAGCGGCTGCACTACGTGCCCTCGTTCCACGCCGATCTCGTGCGCGGCGTGGCGACCTGCTGGGCCGAGTTCTTCGACGCGGTGCCGGACCTCGATCTGGTCTACGTGCCGATCGGACAGGGCTCGGGCATCAACGCCTGCGTGGCCGCGCGCAACGTCTATGCGCCGCAGACGCGGATCGTCGGCGTGGTCTGCGCGCATGCGCGCTGCTATGCGCTGTCGTTCGCGGCCGCACGCGTGATCGAGGCGCCGGTGGCCACGCAGCTCGCCGACGGTCTGGCCTGCCGCGTGCCGGACGAGGACTCGCTGGCGATCATCCGCGCGCAGGTGACGCGCATCGTCGAGGTGAGCGACGCCGAGGTGGCGGAGGCGATGCGGCTGCTGTTCAGCGCCACTCACAACGTCGCCGAAGGCGCCGGCGCCGCCGCGCTGGCGGCAGCGCAGCAGGAGAGCGCGCAGCTCGCGGGCCGCCGGATCGGCGTCACGCTGTCCGGCGGCAATGTCGACACCGATCTGTTCGCCCGCGTGCTGGCCGGCGAGCGCTTCGAGCCGCTGCGCGCGGTGGCCTAGCGATCGCGATGCCCGCCGACCAGTTGCTCGCCCTCGCCACCCTTGCCGTGGTCGGCTCGTTCACGCCCGGGCCGAACAACGTGATCGCCACCGCCACCGGCGCCAACCACGGCCTGCGCGCCACACTGCCGCACATTCTCGGCGTGCCGTTCGGCTTCGGCACGATGCTCGTGGCCGGCAGCCTCGGCGTGGCGGCGCTGGTGGTCGCGCATCCGCTGCTCGGGCAGGCGATCAAGTGGCTCGGCATCGCCTACCTGCTGGTGATCGCCTGGATGATCGGCCGCGCCAGCGACATCGGCGAGCGCCGGCTCGCGCGGCCGCTGACTTTCTGGCAGTCGGCCGGCTTCCAGTACGCCAATCCCAAGGCATGGATGCTGGCGGCCGCCACCGCCGGCACCTTCATGTCGACCGGCAGCAGCGCCGCCGAGACGCCGAATCATCGTCGCCGTGTTCGCCGTCACCTCGGCGACGAGCCTGGTGCTGTGGGCATGGATCGGCGCGGCGCTGCGCGACTGGCTGCAGGCCGACCGGCGGCTCGCGCGGTTCAACCTCGCGATGGGTCTGTTGCTGGCCGCCACCGCGCTGTGGATGGCGCTGCGCTGAGCCGCGATCGGCGCCGACGATGAACCGCGCAGCCCGCAGCCCTGGCGCAGTCGATCGGCGACCGCCGCCGGCACCGGCCGGCGCGGACCGACGCCGGCGCCCGACCGCGATCTTGGCCGAGGCACCGCCGCGGCGGCGCGGGCGGGCGCGCGGCGCAGGGCGATCGTGAGCGCCGGCGCGGGGCCGAGGCCGGCCGATCGCGGCCGCGAACTGCTGGGACTGGCGCTCGGCCTGGCCGGCGTGATCGCCTTCAGCCTGACGCTGCCGATGACGCGCACCGCGGTCGGCCAGCTCGATCCGTGGCTGGTCGCCTTCGCGCGCATGTCGATCGCCGGCGCGATCGCCGCCGCCTGGCTCGCGGCCTGGCGAGCGCCGCTCCCCGAGCGCAGCGACCTCGGCATCCTGGCCGCCAGCAGCCTCGGCATCGTGATCGGCTTTCCGCTGCTGTCGTCGCTGGCGATGGACCGCATCGCGGCCAGTCACGGCGCGGTGATCAACGGCGCCTTGCCCTTCGCCACCGCGCTGCTCGCCGCGCTGCTCTACGGCGAGCGCCAGCGGCCGAGGTTCTGGGTCTGCGCCGGCCTCGGCTCCCTGCTGGTGATCGCCTTTGCCCTGCGCGATGGGCTGGCCGGCCGCAGTGCGTTGCCGGCCGCCGGCGACTGGCTGATGTTCGCGGCGGTGGCCGCCGGCGCTCTCGGCTACGTGACCGGCGGCCGCCTCGCCGCCCGCGTCGGCGGCGTGCGCGCGATCCTGTGGGCGCTGGTGGCGGCGTTGCCGCTGACCGTTCCGGTGTCGCTGTGGCTGGCGCTGCGCCATCCGCCGCAGGCCGACGCGCTCGCCTGGGGCGCGTTCGCCTACTTGACGCTGGTGTCGCAGATCGCCGGCTTCTTCGCCTGGTACAACGGCCTTGCGCTCGGCGGCATCGGCCGGGTCGGCCAGGTGCAACTGCTGCAGGTGTTCTTCACGATCGGCTTCGCGGCGCTGCTGTTCGGCGAGTCGGTGCCTGCAGCCACCTGGCTGTTCGCGCTGGCGGTGATCGCCACCATCGTCGTCGGCCGCGGAGCCGCAGCCGCGACCGGCAGCCGGCCGCCGTCGGCGCCGCCGCGCTAGCCGAACGCTCGTCCGAGGGTGGCGGTGCCGACGACCACGATGCCGAGCGCCAGGTTGGTCGCCACCAGCACGCGGATCCGGTCGAGTTGCGCCGCCGCCGCCGGCCAGTCCTGTGCGGCCACCGCGGCGCGCAGGCGCACGAAGGGCAGCGTGCGGATGAAGGCGTAGATCGCGACCATCACCAGGCCGAGCGCGAACATCGCGTGGATCGACGGATGCGCGATGCGCAACCCCTCGACGAAGGCGTTGCGGCCGGCGGCGATCGCGCCGGCGGCGACACCGACGGCGACGAACATCAGCAAACCGGTGACGAGCACGACCAGCGACGAGACCGTCACCCAGCCGAAGAAGCGTCGCAGCACCGCCGCCAGCAGCGCCAGCCGCTGCGGCGGCGCCAGCACCTCGAGCGCCGCCGGCCGCACCGCGAAGTGGATGACGAACATGCCGCCCACCCAGACGATCGAGGCGAGCACGTGCAGGAACAGCAGCAGTGCATACAGGCGCATGGCAGACCTCGGCTCAAGGTGGCGACCGGCAAGCGCCAGTGGCACAGCGGTCGCCGGCCGAGCTTGCCACGTTCCGCCTGCGGCGGCCGATCCGGCGCGCACGGCTCCCCTACAATCCGCGCGCCCCAACCCTGCGGCCGCGGCCCCCGTCCATGAAAGTCGTCCACACGATCGAGGAACTGCGCGACCAGTTGCGCGGGCAGTTGCGCACGAGCTTCGTGCCGACCATGGGCAACCTGCACGACGGCCATCTGGCGCTGATGAAGCTGGCGCACCAGCACGGCGACCCGGTGGTGGCGTCGATCTTCGTCAACCGGCTGCAGTTCGGCCCGAACGAGGACTTCGACCAGTACCCGCGCACGCTCGCCGAGGACATCGCCAAGCTGCAGGCGCAGAACCAGGTCTACGTGCTGTTCGCGCCCAACGAGCGCGAGCTGTACCCGGAACCGCAGAACTACCGGGTCAGCCCGCCGCACGATCTCGGCGACATCCTCGAAGGCGAGTTCCGCCCCGGCTTCTTCATCGGCGTGACCACGGTGGTGCTGAAACTGTTCTCGTGCGTGCAGCCGAAGGTTGCGATCTTCGGCAAGAAGGACTACCAGCAGCTGATGATCGTGCGCAACATGTGCCGCCAGTTCGCGCTGCCGACCGAGATCGTTCCGCACGAGACCGTGCGCGATGTCGACGGCCTGGCACTGTCCTCGCGCAATCGCTTTCTGGGCGCCCGCGAGCGCCGCGAGGCGCCGCGCCTGTACCGCCTGCTGGGTCAGGTGCGCGACCGGATCCGCGCCGGCGAGGCCGACATCGCGCGGCTCGAGGAAGAGGCCCGCCAGGAGCTGGCCGCCGCCGGCTGGGCGGTCGACTATGTGTCGGTGCGCCGCCAGCGCGATCTCAAGGCGCCGCTGCCGGCCGAGGTCGCCGCCGGCGAAGCGCTGGTCGTGCTCGCCGCCGCCAAGCTCGGCGGCACGCGCCTGATCGACAACCTCGAGATCTGATCGCCGCCGCGATGGCGGCGCAATCGCGGATAATCCGCCTCCCCGGCACGAGCCGCCGGGGAACGCGGCCGGGATGGCGGAACTGGTAGACGCACGGGACTCAAAATCCCGCGCTGGCAACAGCGTGCGAGTTCGATTCTCGCTCCCGGCACCAGTGCCTGCAGGACGGCGGACTGCCGTCGCGGCAAGCCACCGACGGCGCTGCGACGGCCGGCGCGCTCGGCGGGCGCCATCGTCACGGTCCGATCGATGCCGCTGCTGAGCCTCGCGCAGATCCTGTTCAGCCAGGGTTTCGGCTCGCGCCGCGACTGCCAGGCGCTGATCCTGTCGGGGCGGGTCGAACTCGCCGGCGTCGTCTGTCTGCGGCCCGATGCCCGGGTCGCAACCGAAGATCTCGTCTTCACGGTCGACGGCGCCGACTGGCCCTACCACGAGCGCGCGCTGGTGATGCTGAACAAGCCGGCCGGTTACGAGTGCTCGCGCCGGCCGAGCCATCGTCCGAGCGTGCTCGCACTGCTGCCGGCGCCGCTGCGCGCGCGCGGCGTGCAGCCGGTCGGCCGGCTCGACGCCGACAGCACCGGGCTGCTGCTGCTGACCGACGACGGCGCGCTGCTGCACCGGCTGACCGCGCCGAAGTGGCATCTGCCGAAGCTCTACCTGGCCACCTGCGCCGAGCCGGTGCGAGCCGAGCAGATCGAGCGCCTGCGCGCCGGCGTCGTCCTGCGCGACGACCCGGCGCCGGTGCGCGCGCAGGCGGTCGAACGCATCGACTCGCACCGGCTGTCGCTGACCCTGACCGAGGGCCGCTACCACCAGGTGCGCCGCATGGTGGCCGCCGCCGGCAATCACGTCAGCGCGCTGCACCGCAGCCGCTTCGGCGCCCTCGATCTGCCGGCCGATCTGGCGCCCGGCCAGTGGCGCTTCCTGCGCTCCGCGCGCGCCGTCCTCGGCCAATAGCGCCGGCCGCCTACTTGGTGCCGAAGATGCGATCGCCGGCGTCGCCCAAGCCCGGCCGGATGTAGCCGTCGGCGTCCAGTTCGCGGTCGACCGCGGCGGTGTGGATCGGCACCTCCGGGTGCGCGTCGTGCAGTCGCCGCACGCCCTGCGGGCAGGCGATCAGGCAGACGAAGCGGATCGAGCGCGGACCGGTCTGCTTGAGCCGGTCGATCGCCGCCACCGCCGAGTTGCCGGTGGCGAGCATCGGGTCGAGGACGATGGCGTCGCGGCTGTGCATCGCCTCGGGCATCTTGAAGTAGTACTCGACCGCGCGCAGCGTGGCCGGATCGCGGTACAGGCCGATGTGACCGACGCGCGCGCCGGGCACCACGTCGAGCACGCCGTCGAGCAGGCCGACGCCGGCGCGCAGGATCGGCACCAGCACGATCTTCTTGCCGTCGATCTGGCGGCCGACGGTCCGCTCGAGCGGCGTCTCGATCTCGACCTCGTGCGTGGGCATCGAGCGCGTGACCTCGTAGGCCATCAGCAACGCGATCTCGTGCACCAGACGCCGGAAGCTGTTGGTACTGCGGCTGCGCTGGCGCAGCAGCGACAGCTTGTGCTGCACCAGCGGATGATCGACGAGGTGCACTGCGCGCAGCATGCCGGGCCCTTTCTGCCGCGGACGCGGCTCAAACCAGGCCCGCATCGTACAAAGGGCCGCCGGCCACCGGCGGCTAACCGTCGCCGCCGCCGGCGCGCAACCGGATCCAGCGCACCTCGTCGTCGACGATCAGGCGCAGCGCCGCGTGGCCTTCGCGCGGCACCTGGCCTTGCAGCGCTTGCGCGATCTTCAGCGCGCTGTCGCCGGCGGCCACTGCCTGCCGCACCAGGCGCGGATCGAGCGCCGGGGCGATCGGCCGCAGCCGCTGCACGATGCGCTCGACCAGCCGTGCGCAGTGCTCGCTCGACAGGCGCCCGACCACCTGGCCGATGCCGGCGCGCGAAGTCGGTCCAGCCGCGGTCGCGGCGCTGTAGCGGACCACCGCACGCTCGCGCCCGTCGGCCATGCGCACGCGCGCCGTGTGCAGCAGGCCGGCGCACTCCGGCTCGGTGGCCTGCAGCAGCGATGCCAGTTGCAGCGACAGCACCAGTTCGCCGCCGCCGGCCTCGCTCGCCAGCGTGGTGCCGATGTCGACGCTCTTCGGCGACGGTGCCGCGCGGCCGGCGACGCGCACCTTGACCGCCATCGTCGCCGAGGCCGCCAGCGACTGGCGCTCGATCGCCGCCTGCGCCGCGGCCAGCAGCGGCGTGACGAAGGTCTCGAAGCGAAACAGCGCCACCCGCCCGGGCACCTGCGAGTGGATCGTGCAGCCGTGGGCCACGAGATCGGCGGCGAAGGCGTCGAGGCCGCCGCCGCTGCCGACCGCAACCAGCAGCAGGCTGTTCGACGCCAGCACGACGCGACCGCCGACCGATCGGGTTTCGTAAGTCGCCATCAGAGGTCACCCACTGCGCGCGCCGACGCCCATGCCGTTGTGCGCCCGCAGCCGACGCCGGCGCGGGCGATCAATCCTCGCACGAATTGCGCCAGCCGACCTGCGCTGGCGCCGGCGCATAATCGGCGCCTGCCAGCACGCCCGTTGCGCCGCATTGCCGCCTTCACTGGCCGGTCAAGCCAATGAACGCCGAATTGAAACTCTCCGACTTCGACTTTGCACTGCCGGCGGAGCTGATCGCCCAGCACCCGCTGCCCGAGCGCGCCGCCAGCCGGCTGCTGCAGGTCGCCGCCGATCGCCTCGGCGACCACTGCTTCACCGACCTCGAGTCGCTGCTGGCGCCGGGCAGCGTGCTGGTGTTCAACGACACGCAGGTGATCAAGGCGCGCCTGCTCGGCCGCAAGCCGAGCGGCGGCCGGGTCGAGGTGCTGGTCGAACGCATCGTCGACGACCGGCACGCTCTGGCGCTGGTACGGACCAGTCACGCGCCGCGACCCGGCGCCGAGATCTACTTCGGCGGCGGCGAGCGCCTGGCGGTGGCGGCGGTGCGCGGCCGCCGCGACGACCTGTTCGAGCTCGAGTTCGACCAGGATCTGCTGGCGCTGCTCGAACGCATCGGCCAGGTGCCGCTGCCGCCCTACATCAGGCACGCGCCCGACGCAGTCGACGAAGCCCGCTACCAGACCGTCTATGCGCGCCATCCCGGAGCGGTCGCCGCGCCCACCGCCGGGCTGCACTTCACCGAGGAGTTGCGCGCGCGCCTGCAGGCGCGCGGCGTCGAGCTCGTGCACATCACGCTGCATGTCGGCGCCGGCACCTTCCAGCCGGTGCGTGTCGAACGCCTGGCCGAGCATCGGATGCACAGCGAGTGGTACCGGATCGGCGACGCGGCGGCGGCGGCGGTCAATGCCGCGCGCAGCCAGCGCCGGCCGGTGGTCGCGGTCGGCACCACCAGCATGCGCGCGCTGGAGTCGGCGGTGCGCAACGGGCGGCTGGTCGCCGGCAGTCGCGACACGGCGCTGTTCATCACGCCCGGCTTCGAGTTCCAGGTGGTCGACCGCCTGATCACCAACTTCCACCTGCCGAAGTCGACGCTGATGATGCTGGTGTCGGCCTTCGCCGGCATCGAGCGCATCCGCAGCGCCTACGCGCACGCGATCGCCGCGCGCTACCGCTTCTTCAGCTACGGCGACGCGATGCTGCTGGATCGGGCGCGATGAGCTTCGCCTTCGCGGTCCTGGGCACCGACGGCCGGGCCCGGCGCGCGACCTTGACGCTTCGCCGCGGCACGGTGCAGACACCGGCCTTCATGCCGGTCGGCACCTACGGCACGGTCAAGGCGATGACGCCGCGCGACCTCGAGCAAGTCGAGGCGCAGATCGTCCTCGGCAACACCTTCCACCTGTGGCTGCGGCCGGGCGTCGAGGTGATCGCCCGCCACGACGGCCTGCACCGCTTCATGGGCTGGCGGCGGCCGATCCTGACCGACTCGGGCGGGTTCCAGGTGTTCTCGCTCGGCGCGCTGCGCAAACTCTCCGAGGAAGGCGTGCGCTTCGCCTCGCCGATCAACGGCGACCGCCTGCTGCTCACGCCGGAGGAGTCGATGCGCATCCAGCACGCGCTCGATGCCGACGTGGCGATGGTGTTCGACGAGTGCACGCCGTACCACGTCGGCAGCGGACCCGAGGCGCGGCCGGCGACCGCCGCCGAGGCGGCGGCCTCGATGCGGCTGTCGCTGCGCTGGGCGCGCCGCAGCCGCGACGAATTCGACCGGCTGCGCAATCCGAACGCGCTGTTCGGCATTGTCCAGGGCGGGATGTTCGAGCACCTGCGCGACGAATCGGCCGCAGGCCTGGTCGAGATCGGCTTCCACGGCTATGCGATCGGCGGCCTGTCGGTGGGCGAGCCGAAGGAACAGATGCTGCGCGTGCTGCGCCATGTGGCGCCGCGCCTGCCGCCGGCCGCACCGCGCTATCTGATGGGCGTGGGCACGCCGGAAGACCTGCTCGACGGCATCGACGCCGGCATCGACCTGTTCGACTGCGTGCTGCCGACGCGCAACGCGCGCAACGGCTGGCTGTTCACCAGCCGCGGCGACCTGCGCATCCGCAACCGCCGCTATCGCGACGACACGCGACCGCTCGATCCGCACTGCGCCTGCCACACCTGCGGCCACTTCACGCGCGCCTATCTGCACCATCTGCAGCGGGCCAACGAGATCCTCGGCGCCCACCTGAACACGGTCCACAACCTGCACTACTACCTGGACCTGATGAAGCAGGCGCGCGCGGCGCTCGAGGCCGGCGAGTTCGCGCGTTTTGCGCAGCAGGTGCGCGAACGCCGGCGCGAAGGGCCGGGCTAGCGGTGCCAGGGTGGGCGGCCGACACCACCCTTTACATTTGGGCGATGGCGCCGCTTCGCAAGGCCGCCCCATGTGAGCGCGACGGCAACAGCAAGCTGCACGGCGGCAGCCCTCGATCGCGCGCCCGGCCGACAGCCGCCGAGCTCCCCCGGCGCCGAGTGCGCGCCGACCTTCGGCCGCTGTCGGTGGCGCTGGATATAATCCGGCGCCGCTCGACGATCGCGGCCCTCGTTGCCGACTCGGCCGACGAAGGCCGGCCGGCGCGGCGCCCTGTCCGGTCATTCTGAGCAACAACGCCGCGCGCCATCTGCCGCGCCTCACCCCCGGAGTCTTCATGTTCTTCATTTCCGACGCGCTCGCGCAGACGGCCCCCCCGGCACAGGGCGGCGGCGGCGAGCTGTGGACGTCGATCCTGTTCATGGTGCTGATCTTCGTCGTCTTCTACTTCTTGCTGATCCGCCCGCAGGTCAAGCGGCAGAAGGAGCACAAGGCGCTGATCGACGCCCTCAACAAGGGCGACGAGGTGCTCACCGCCGGCGGCGTGATCGGCAAAGTGACCGAGCTGTCCGACCAGTACGCGACGCTGCAGATCGCCTCGGTCGACAACAAGCCGGTCGAAGTCAGCATCCAGCGCTCGGCCGTGCAGACGCTGCTGCCGAAGGGCACGATGAAGTCGCTGTGAGTTGAACGACCCGCAGGCCGTGCTGTCGAAGACCGCAACTTGCCACTCGCGCACCGCCGCCAGCCGGCCTCGCCGGGCCGCCGGGCGCTGAGCCGAAGCGCCGGCGCCGGACGACCGGCAGCCGCACCCGCCAGCAGGCGAACCTGGACATGAACCGCTACCCGCTCTGGAAGTATCTCTTCATCGCCGTGGCGTTGTTGATCGGCGTCACCTACACGCTGCCGAACTTCTTCGGCGAGTCGCCGGCGGTGCAGGTGTCGTCGGCCAAGGCGACGGTGCGCGTCGACCAGGCGCTGCTGACTCGGGTCGAGGCGCTGCTCAAGGAAGCGAACATCGCCCACGACGGCATGTTCTTCGACGCCCTGGGCCCGAACAACTTCACGGTGCGGGCGCGCTTCGCCGACACCGACAGCCAGTTGCTGGCACGCGACGTCCTGCAGCGGGCGCTGGTGCCCAACGCCGACGACCCCGACTACATCGTCGCCCTGAACCTGCTGCCGCGTACGCCGGCCTGGCTGTTGAGCGTCAACGCGCTGCCGATGTACCTCGGCCTGGATCTGCGCGGCGGCGTCCACTTCCTGATGCAGGTCGACATGGAGCAGGCGCTCGAGCGGCGCGTCGAGACGCTCGCCGCCGAGCTGCGCGCGCTGCTGCGCGAACAGGACATCCGCCACGCCGGGGTCACGCGCAGCGGCGCCAGCCTCGAGGTGCGCTTCCGCGACGAGGCCACGCGCGCGCAGGCGCAGGACGCGATCCGCACCTTCAATCGCGACCTCGTGATCCGCGAGGAAGGCGCCGCCGACGACCTGCGCCTGGCGGTGACCTTGAACGCCACCGCGGCACGCGAGATCCAGGCCAAGGCGCTCAAGCAGAACATCACCACGCTGCACAACCGGATCAACGAGCTGGGCGTGGCCGAACCGGTGATCCAGCAGCAGGGCGCCGACCGGGTCGTGGTGCAGTTGCCGGGCGTGCAGGACGTCGCGCGCGCCAAGCAGATCCTCGGCCGCACGGCGACGCTCGAGATCCGACTGGTCGACGAGGAGGCGATGGCCTCCGGCAACCTGGCCGGCGCCGTGGTGGTGCCCGAGCGCCAGCGCGACGGCACCGTGGTGCCGGTGGCCCTGCGCCGCCAGGTGGTGGCCACCGGCGACCAACTGGTCGACGCCGGCGCCACCTTCGACCAGAACCAGCAGCCGGCGGTCTCGGTCACGCTCGACGCGCGCGGCGGCGCCGCGATGAAGGTGGCCACGCGCGAGAACCTGAAGAAGCGCATGGCGATCGTCCTGTACGAGCGCGGCCGCGGCGAGGCGATCTCGGTGGCGACGATCCAGGGCGAGTTCTCGAACCGGTTCCAGATCACCGGCCGCTTCACCACCCAGGAGACCAACGATCTGGCGCTGCTGATCCGCTCCGGCGCGCTCGCCGCGCCGATGGAGATCATCGAGGAGCGCACGATCGGCCCGAGCCTGGGCAAGGAGAACATCGAGCGCGGCTTCAACTCGACGATCGCCGGCTTCATCGTCATCGTCCTGTTCATGGCCGTCTATTACCGCGGCTTCGGGGTGATCTCGGCGATCGCCCTGACCGCCAACGTGATGCTGCTGATCGCGCTGCTGTCGATGCTGCAGGCCACGCTCACCCTGCCCGGCATCGCCGCCATCGCCCTCACGCTCGGCATGGCGATCGACGCCAACGTGCTGATCAACGAACGGATTCGCGAGGAACTGCGCAACGGCCGACCGCCGCAGCAGGCGATCTCCGAGGGCTACGACAAGGCCTTCGCGACGATCCTGGACTCCAACATCACGACCCTGATCGCCGGCGTGGCGCTGCTGCTGTTCGGCTCCGGGCCGGTGCGCGGCTTCGCCGTCGTGCACTGTCTCGGCATCCTGACCTCGATCTTCACCGCGGTGTTCGTGTCGCGCGCGATCGTCAATCTCGTCTACGGCTCGCGCAGGAAACTCAGCGCGCTGTCGATCGGCGCCGTCTGGAAGCCGGGCACTGCCGGCAGCGTCAAGTAAGCGGCACCGGCCCAGGAGTCAGCAGATGGAGTTCTTCCGCATCAGCCGCACGATTCCGTTCATGCGCTATGCGCTGATCCTGAACGCGATCTCGGTGATCACGTTCCTGGCGGCGGTGGTGTTCATCGCCGTGCGCGGGCTGAACCTGTCGGTCGAGTTCACCGGCGGCACGCTGATGGAAGTCAGCTACCAGCAGCCGGCCGACCTGGAGAAGATCCGCGGCGCGATCGAGGCCAAGGGCTGGGGCGAGTTCATGGTCCAGCACTTCGGCACCTCGCGCGACGTGCTGATCCGGCTGCAGTTGCAGGAGGGCTACAGCTCGGGCCAGCAGGCCGAGCAGGTGATGGCCACGCTCAAGGCGCAGGACGCGGGCGCCGAGCTGCGCCGGGTCGAGTTCGTCGGCCCGGCGATCGGCGCCGAGCTGGCGCACGACGGCGCGGTGGCGCTGATCCTGGTGGTCATCGGCATCGTCATCTACCTGAGCTTCCGCTTCGAGTGGAAGTTCGCGATCGCCGCGATCGTCGCCAACCTGCACGACGTGATCCTGGTGATCGGCATCTTCGCGCTGTTCGGCTGGGAGTTCTCGCTGCCGGTGCTGGCGGCGATCCTGGCGGTGCTCGGCTACTCGGTCAACGAGTCGGTGATCATCTTCGACCGCGTGCGCGAGCACTTCAAGAAGTTCCGCAAGATGGAGACCGTCGAGGCGATCGACTCGGGGATCACCGCTACCATCTCGCGCACGATGATCACGCACGGCTCGACGCTGACGATGACGCTGGCGATGCTGATCTTCGGCGGCCCGGCGCTGCACTACTTCGCGCTGGCGCTCACCCTCGGCATCACCTTCGGCATCTACTCGTCGGTGTTCGTCGCCACCGCGATCGCGATGCACCTGGGCATCAAGCGCGAAGACCTGATCAAGCCGGTGAAAAAGGAAGACGGGCAGCAGGTTCTGCCCTGACGTCCGCCGCCGGCGCGGCGCTCGTTGTCACCCGCAGCGGCAGTCGCGCCAGGCCTGCGGTCCCGACTGACGGTGCAGCACGGTTGCGGCGAGCGTGAAGTCGGATCGAGCCACCACGGCGCCGGCACCGGCCACTCGCGTCTGGGATCTGCCGACGCGGCTGTTCCACTGGGCGCTTGCCTTCCTGGTGGTGGTCGCGGTGGCCACCGCCAAGGTCGGCGGCAACTGGATGGACTGGCACATGCGCGCCGGCTACGCGGTGCTGGCGCTGGTGCTGTTTCGCCTGCTCTGGGGCTTCGCCGGCAGCCGCTACGCGCGCTTCGCCACCTTCGTGCGCGGGCCGCGCGCGCTGCTCGACTATCTGCGCGGCCGCGTTCGGCCCACCGCTGGCCACAATCCGCTCGGCGCCCTCTCCGTGCTGGCCCTGCTCGCGGTCTTCCTGGTGCAGGCCGGCAGCGGCCTGTTCGCGAGCGACGACATCTTCACCGAGGGGCCGCTTGCCAAGCTCGTCTCAGGGGCCACGATGAACCTGATGACCACCGTGCACAAGCGCGGCGAGTACGTGATCTACGCGCTGGTCGGTCTGCACCTGGCGGCGGTCGCCTACTACGCGCTGGTCCGTCGCGAGCCGCTGATCGCGACGATGGTCGGCGGCGACCGGGTCCTTGCGGCGCCGCCGGCGCGCGACGACGCGCTGCTGCGCCTGCGCGCGCTGCTGCTGTTCGCGGTCGCCTGCGGCCTGGTCTGGTACCTGGTCACCGTCTAGCCGCCGCCCGCAGCGATCAGCCGGCGTGGTCGGACGGCGGCGTACCGCCGGGTCCTCCGGCAGGCACGCCGCTCGCTCCGGCGCTCTGACGCCCGTTCGCAGCTTCCAGCACGCGCAGCAGCGAACTCGTGTCGTCGCCACCCCAGCCCTGCCCGACCAGGGCGTTGAGCTGCTGCGCCACCAGCGCCACCGCCGGCAGAGCCAGTCCGGCCTCGTGCGCGGCGGCGACGATCGTGCCGTAGTCCTTGTGATGCAGTCGCGCCTCGATGCCGGCGGCGAAGTCGCGCGCCGCCATCTTCGGACCCATCAGGTCGAGCATGCGGCTGCCGGCGAAGCCCGCCGCCAGCGCCGCCACGACCGCGGCGCAGTCGACGCCTTGCGCGCGCGCGAACAGCAGCGCCTCGGCGATGCCCTCGATGTTGACCACCTGCACGATCTGGTTGCAGGCCTTCGCCACCTGGCCGGCGCCCTGCGCGCCGATGTGGGTGATCGTGCCGCCGACCCGCTCCAGCAGCGGTCGCGCACGCGCCAGCGCCTGCCGGCTGCCGCCGACCATGATCGACAGTGTCGCGTCCTGCGCGCCGCGCACGCCGCCCGAGACCGGGCAGTCGAGCATCTCGATCCCGTGCGCCGCCAGCGCCGCGGCGATCGCGCGCGCCTGCGCCGGCGAGATCGTGCTGTGGTCGATCACCAGGCTGCCGGCGGCCGCGGTCTCGATCGCTCCGTTGGCGCCGAGCAGCACCTGCTCGACATCGGCGCCGGCGGTGACGTTGGTGACGATGAACTCGGCGCCGCGCGCGGCCTCGGCCGGCGAGGCGCAGGCGAGCGCGCCGCGCGCGGCCAGCGGCTGCATCGCCTCGGCTCGACGCGCGTACACGCGCAGCGTGTGGCCGGCCGCGAGCAGATGTCCGGCCATCGGCCGACCCATGTTGCCAAGTCCGATGAAAGCAACCGTGCTCACGGTGCCACCCGGCGCGCCTCGCGCCTTGCGGCCGCCGCCCGGCGCCGGCGCCAGCCATGCCGGTCGACGACGCCCGCCGCGACCGCCCGCTCAGCGGAAGGCTTCCTCAAGGCGACTCCGATTCCAGTCGGGTGCGACCATCTCGATGAAGGCATAGACGAAGCCGCGCAGGTAGGCGCCCTGCTTGACCGCCAGGCGCGTGGTGTTGGTGCCGAACAGATGGCCGCAGGGCAGCATCAGCAGTGCGTCGCGCGCCGGATCGATGGCGACGCCGGCGACGATGCCGACCCCCATGCCGAGCTGCACGTAGGTCTTGATCACGTCGGCGTCGATCGCTTCGAGCACGATCGACGGCTCGATGCCGGCCGCGGCGAACGCGGCGTCGATCTTGCCGCGCCCGGTGAAGTGCGCCTCGTAGGTCACCAGCGGATGGCGCGCGAGGTCCTTGAGCGCCAGCCGCCCTGGCGTCGCCTGGAACTTCGCCAGCGCATGGCCGGGCGGAAACACCGCCACGTGCTGCCACTCGTAGACCGGGATCGTGCGCAGTCCGGACGCCTGCGCCAGCGACTCGGTGGCGATGCCGAGATCGGCCTGACCGCTGATCACCATCTGCGCGATCTGCGGCGGATCGGCCTGCAGCAGCTTGAAGCGCACCTGCGGGTAGCGGTTGGCGAAGCGGCGCACGACCGCCGGCAACACGTAGCGTGCCTGGGTGTGCGTGGTCGCCACGCGCAGCGTGCCCGAGGGGGCGCCGGCGAAGTCGCGCGCCAGCTTCTTGAGATTGTCGATCTCCTGCATCACGCGCTCGGCCGCCAGCAGCACCTGCTGGCCGGGTGGCGTCAGCCCCAGGATGCGCTTGCCGGAGCGAGCGAAGATCGACACGCCGAGCTCCTGTTCGAGCTCGATGATCGCCTTCGAGATGCCCGGCTGCGAGGTGTGCAGCGTGCGCGCGGCGGCGCTGATGTTGAACTTCTGGCGCGCGGTCTCGCGCAGGAAGCGGAACTGCTGCAGATTCATGGGCCGAGGCGCCGGACCAGCCGACAGACGGGCAAACAGTATATCGGCGGCCGCTCCTGCAAGGCGCGTGCCGGTGCCCGAGGCGCAACGTCGGCGCCCCGCGGCCACTGCTTCAAGACCACAATACTTGGGCTTGCGGAGGTCGCAGACACCATATCTTGTGTGCAATGTCGCGAGTGTAGGCTTCGCGCCCTTCGCCGCCAGCGACCGTCACGCGGTTTTTCTTGCGCACCGGCGCGCATGCGCCTAAAAAGCTCACTTCCCGCACCACCTGCATCCCCTCGCCGCATGAAACTGGATTCCGCCCAGATGCTGCTCGACGAGCAGCCGATTTCGATCGACGTCCTGCTGGAGAAGTACGCCAAGGGCGACGAGAAGACCGTCGACGACGTGCGCCAGCGCGTGGCGCGCGCACTGGCCGCGGTCGAGGCGCCCGAGCGGCGCGCCGAGTGGGAGAGCCGCTTCCATCAGGCGATGGTCGACGGCTTCATCGCCGGCGGCCGCGTCAACTCCGCCGCCGGCACCGAGATCGCTGCCACCCTGATCAACTGCTTCGTGCAGCCGGTCGGCGATGCGATCAGCGGCGCCAACCACAGCGGCGTGCCGTCGATCTATCTTGCGCTCAACCAGGCGGCCGAAACGATGCGCCGCGGCGGCGGCGTCGGCTACGACTTCTCGAACATCCGCCCGCGCGGCGCCCTGGTGCGCGGCACGCACTCGCGCGCCAGCGGACCGATCAGCTACATGCGCGTGTTCGACAAGAGCTGCGAGACGCTCGAATCGGCCGGTTCGCGGCGCGGCGCGCAGATGGGGATGCTGCGCTGCGACCATCCGGACGTCGAGGACTTCATCCACGCCAAGCGCGACGGTTCGCTGTCGAACTTCAACATGAGCGTGGCCGTCAGCGACGCCTTCATGCGCGCGGTCGATCGCGACGAGGACATCGAACTCTGGCACGGCTGCGAGCCGTTCGACAAGGACGGCGCCTACCGGCGCGCCGATGGCTCGTGGGCCTATCGCCGCGCGCGCGCGCGCGAGTTGTTCGACCAGATCATGCAGTCGACCTACAACCACGCCGAGCCGGGCGTGATCTTCATCGACCGCGTCAACGACGACAACAACCTCTCGTACTGCGAGACGATCGCCGCCACCAACCCCTGCGGCGAGCAGCCGCTGCCGCCCTACGGCTGCTGCTGCCTGGGCTCGATCAACCTGACCCGCTTCGTGCGCGATCCCTTCGGCGAATCGGCCGCGTTCGACTTCGCCCATCTGCGCCAGGTGACGCAGGTTTCGATCCGCGCCCTCGACAACGTCCTCGACGCCACGCTCTGGCCGCTGCCCGAGCAACAGCGCGAGGCGGCCAACAAGCGCCGCGTCGGTCTCGGCTTCACCGGGCTCGGCAACGCGCTCACCATGCTCAACCTGCGCTACGACAGTGCCGCCGCGCGCGCGATGGCGAGCCGCATCGCAGCGGCGATGCGCGATGCCGCCTACGAGGCCTCGGTCGACCTCGCCGTGGAAAAGGGTTGCTTTCCGCTGTTCGACGCCGATCGCTACCTGGCCGAGCCGCATTGCGCCTCGCGCCTGCCGGCCTCCCTCAAGGAGCGGATCCGCGCCAACGGCATCCGCAACTCGCACCTGATGTCGATCGCGCCCACCGGCACGATCTCGCTCGCCTTCGCCGCCAATGCCTCGGGCGGCATCGAGCCGACGTTCTCCTGGACCTACATCCGCAAGAAGCGCATGCCCGACGGCAGCAAGCAGGAGTACACGGTCGAGGACTATGCCTACCGGCTGTACCGGCGCATGGGCGGCGATGTCCAGCAACTGCCGCCGGCCTTCGTCCATGCACTGGAGATGAGCGCGCTCGACCACATGCAGATGATCGCCGCGGTCCAGCCCTACATCGACGCCGCGGTCAGCAAGACCGTGAACGTGCCCGAGGACTACCCGTTCGACGAGTTCAAGCAGCTCTACCTGGCCGCCTGGAAGGCGGGGCTGAAGGGCATCACCACCTACCGGCCGAACAACGTGATCGGCTCGGTGCTCGAGGTCAAGAAGGATGCCGCCACCTCGCCGACGCCGCAGGACCTGAAGGACGATCCGGACCGGCGCGTGCGCCTGGACTCGACGCCGCGGCCGGCGCTGGCAAGCCTCAAATGGCCGGGCCGGCCCGAACTCGCCGAAGGCAACATGGCCTGGACCTACATGGTCGAGATTCCCGAACGCAAGGAGTCGTTCGCCATTTTCATCGGCCAGGTGGCCAACGGCGGCGGCCGCACGCTGCCGTTCGAGGTCTGGGTCAACGGCGCCGAGCAGCCGCGCGGTCTGGGCGCGATCGCCAAGGCGCTGTCGATGGACATGCGCAGCGAGGATCGCGCCTGGCTGAAGATGAAGCTCGACGCCCTCGGCCGGGCGCGCGACGAGCAAGGCTTCGCGCTGGCGATGCCGCCGACCGGCGAGCGCGTCTGGCAGCCGGGCGTGGTGGCGGCGTTCGCCAACATCGTGCGCCTGCGCTGCGAGCAGCTCGGCACCTTCGCCGACAGCGAGGTCCAGGGCGAGCTGATGCGGCGGCCGACGCCGGTGGTCGATGCCCTGTTCAGCCGCAAGGAACCGAAAGCCGGCCCGCTCGGCACGATGAGCTGGACGGTCGACATCGAGAACCAGAACACCGGCGACGACTTCGTGCTCGGGGTCAAGGAGCTGCAGCTTCCCGACGGCAGCCGCCGCCCGTACTCGATCTGGCTGGCGGGCGAGTACCCGAAGGTGCTCGACGGCCTGTGCAAGTTGATCTCGCTCGACATGCGCGTGGTCGACGCCAACTGGATCGGCCTGAAGCTGAAGAAGCTGCTCAATTTCGGCGAGCAGAACGGCGAGTTCTGGGCGCAGATTCCGGGCGAGGAGCGCGCCTCGCTGTATCCGAGCACGGTCGCCTACATCGCCACCCTGCTGCTGCATCGCTACAAGGTGCTCGGCATCCTCGACGACGACGGCCGCGCGATCGAGGCCGCCGGCATCCTCGCCCTGCCCGATGCGGTGAAGGTGATCGAAAACGAGACCGCGCCGGTCAAGGGCAAGGTCTGCCCGAGCTGCCACGCGGCGGCGATGATCCGGCGCGACGGCTGCGACTTCTGCACCGCCTGCGGCTACACCGGGCAATGCTCATGACGATGCGCCGGCGGCGGCGCAGCTCTTCGCTCGCAGGGTGTCGGATTTCTTGACAGGCGGCCGGTTGCGCACGCGGCAACAGGCGACCGGTCATGATCGGATCTGCCATTAGTTCAATGACCTAGACGGAAGCCTCGAGCTCCAGGCACGGCGATTGCTTTCGATGTCGCGGATAACTCCGTGGAGCGCTTCGTCAAAGGTCGCCGCCGTGAGCAAGAGCCTGTTCAGGTCCTTGAGAGTTCTCTCGGCCGGCCTCGCGCTCGGCCTGGTCATCGCAGGAGCGGCGAACGCCGCCCTGTTCCGCGGCGCCTGGGATCCGAGGTACGGCTCTCCCTTCGACACGCCGCCCGAGGTCCTCGGCTGGCGAGGCGAGGTGTCGTTCTGGATCCCCGACGAGTGCATCCCCTCGCCTGGTGGCTGGGTGTCGAGCACCGCTTGCGCCAGCATGAGGGTCGAGACCGGCGAGGTGGTCTTCTACGACGACGCCACCAGCGCCACGATCGAGACCTTCAGCTACACGTCGTCGAGCGTCGACTGGTTCGCCGCCGCCTTCGCCGCCGATGGTTCGCTGACTTCGATCGTCAGCGACTACTTCGACCAGCGCAACCCGGTCAGCGACTTCGCCAACATCGACCTGTATGGCTTCCGCCTGCAGTTCGTCACGAGCGGCGTGCGCATGTATCACACGATCGACATCGACCTCGGCAAGGTCGACCTTGGTCCGATCGATCCCAAGGACTGCTTCAAGAAACTGCCCGACTTCATCTGCGGCTACTCGGGCACCTACTCGGACGGCACGTCGGCTCCGGCGGTTTCGGTCGCATTCCAGAGAGTTCCAGAGCCCGGCTCGCTGGCGCTGCTGATGGCTGCTGGCGTGGTCGGTCTGCTGCTCGGCATCCGCCGACGGGGTCAGACGAAGAACTCGAGCTGAGCCGGGTCGCAGTTGCGCGGTCGGCAGTTCAGCCGGTCGCAGCTACCGCGTCGCGCCACACGGTCGCCGGGTCCTCGTTGCGGCCGGCGGCGAGCGCCGCCTGCAGTTCGGCCACCGAGTCATGTGCGGCGCCGATCCTATCCAGGCATAGCTGCCAGCGCAGCGCGTGGCGTGGCGCCCGCGCCAGCCCAAGGCGCTCGCGCGAGGCCGCCACCGATCCGGCCAACCGCGCCGCCATTGCCGGTGCGCCGTCGGCCAGCGCCAGCGCGGCATGGTCTTCCAGACACCCGAGCAGCTCCTCGCGCATCTCGAAGGCGCGAAACCGCAGCAGCGCCTCTCGCAGGCGGCCGCGGGCGTCACCCAGGCGGCCCGATGCGAGATCGACCCTGGCCAACCACCAGATCGCCAGCCCTTCGCCGCGCCGGTCGGCCGCCGCGCGGCAGATCTCCAGCGAACGCGTCAGGCGTGCCAAGGCAGTCGGCAGCGCGCCCGCCTCGAACTCGACCTGACCGAGCACCAGTTCGCACTCGCCCTCGACTTCGCGCTGTCCGACTTCGCGCGCGATCGCCAGAGCCTGCTCGAGGTGCGAGCGCGCCGCACTGTCGTCGCCGCGATGGATCTCGATCTGACCGAGGTGCAACAGGCTGATCGCCTCGCCGATCCGGTAGCCGATCGCGCCGAAGATCTCCAGCGCTTCACTTTCGCAGGCAGCGGCACCCTGCGCATCGGCCGCCTGCAGCCGCGCCATCGCCAGCGTCGACAGCGTGCCGGCGACATACAGCGGATCGCCAAGCCGGCGTCGCAACTGCAGGCAGGTCTCGAGCATCTGTTGCGCCTGGCGATGGTCGCTCTGACAGTAGGCGAGCGCGGCGCCGACGTACAAGGCATGCGCGTGCGCCAGATCTGAGTCGCAAATCGCCGGCAGCGCCAGCAGCGAGCGCACGACCTCGCGACCTTCGCCGACGTAGCCGCGCAAGGTCCACAGCCCTTGCAGCGCGACCGCCATCTTGACCGCGATGAACGGATCGACCTCGCCGTGCAACGCCAGCGACAGCGCCGCGCGCAGGTTGTCGAGATCGGCCTCCCCGCTGCGGATCCAGTCGGCCTGGTCGGCGCCGTTCAGTCCGTCGCGCAGCGACTTGGCCAGCGCGAAGAAGTGCTCGCAATGGCGCCTCGCCATCTCTTGCCGCTGCCCCGAGCGCTCCAGCTTGTCGCGCGCGTAATCGCGAATCGTCTCCAGCATCCGATAGCGTGTCAGCGACGCGCCCTCGTCGAGCATCACCAGCGACTTCTCGACCAGGGAGCCGAGCCGATCGAGCACCTCGTCGGCCGCCAGCGGCTCTGCGCCGCAGACGCTCTCCGCCGCGGCCAAGTCGAAGCCGCCGGCGAACACCGCCAGTCGCTGCAACAGCAACTGCTCGGGCTCGTCGAGCAGATCGAACGACCAGTCGACCAGTGCCCGCAGCGTCTGCTGGCGCTCGAGCGCCACCCGGCTGCCGGCGGTCAGCAGCTTGTAGCGATCGCTGAGCCGGGCGTTGATGTCGGCCACCGACAGTGCGCGCACACGCGCCGCCGCCAGTTCCATCGCCAGCGGAATGCCCTCGAGTCGGGCGACCAGTTCGGCCACCGCCGGCGCTTCGCGCTCGCTCAGCTCGAACGCTGGCTTCTGCAGCTTCACACGGTCGATGAACAGACGCACCGCGGTGGTCTGCAGCAGCGTCTCGATCGTCGCGTCGCGCTCGGGTACCGGCAGCGGCAGCACCGGGTAGACCTGCTCGCCGGCCGCGTGCATCGGCTCGCGACTCGTGGCAAGGAGCGTCACACCCGAGGCGGCGCGCACCACGGCTGCCGCCAGTTGCGCGGTCGCGGCGAGCAGATGCTCGCAGTTGTCGAGGATCAGCAGCGTCGTGCGCGAGCGCAGGTAGGCACACAAGGTCTGGATCAGCGGGCGGTCCGGCTCCTCGCGCACGCCCAGCGCCTGCGCCGCCTCGCCGGTCACCAGCGCCGGATCGCGCACGCCGGCCAGGTCGACGAACCAGGTGCCGTCGGCGTACCGGTGACGCAGCTCGGCCGCCACCTGCAGCGCCAGCCGGGTCTTGCCGAGGCCGCCCATGCCGACCAGGGTCACCAAGTGCGCGGTGCCGAGCAGGTCCTTGATCTCGCGCACTTCGCGCTCGCGGCCGATGAAGCGCGTCGCCTGCTGCGGCAGGTTGCCGGGCAGATCGTCGACGTCGATCCAGCGCTCGCCGCTGCGCACGACGCGCCGCGCCTTCTCGCCCGCCACCGGCGGCTGGAAAGCCGCCTCGTAGTCGCCGGCCTCGAACACTTCGATCGGCTCGGCCAGGCCCTTCATCGACCAGTGGCCATGGCAGACCACACGCAGCCGCGTCTTGCCCAGCGCCTCGCGCGCGGCGGCCGTCAGCAGCACCTGTCCGCCCTGCGCCAGAGCCATCACGCGCGCCGCGATCGGCTTGGACAATCCCTCGACTTCGAGCGGCTTGGCACCGAGCGCTACATCCGCGGCACTGTTCTCGCGCAGTATCACCGGCCCGACGTGCACTCCGGCTCGCGCCGACAGCGGCACCGGCAGCGACGCCAGACTCGCCTGATAAGCAAGCGCGTAGTCGACCGCGTCGACCGCGTGGTCGAACATGAAGAGCATGCCGTCGGTCTTGTCGATCTCGCGGCCGCCGGTGCCTCGCAGCAGATCGCGCGCGACGCGGTCGTGCGCGGCCCAGACCTCGGCCATCGCGCTGTTGCCGAGCCGTTCGGCAAGCTTGGTACTGTCGACGACGTCGGTCAGCAGCAAGGCTCGGTAGTCGCTCATGGGCTCCGTGATCTGTGCGCTCAAAGAGGTTCCGGCGTCGCCTTGACGTTCACACGGCGATCAGCGTGACTCGACGCGGTTGCGCGCGCAGTGGCGCGTGTCGTTCTGTCCATCCTCAGGCGGCACTGCTGGCCGTTGCAAGCAACGGTTCACAACGCACCTCGGTCTTGACGGAGTTTGCCAGGTAGCACTCCTCGTGTGCGCGATGGTGCATGCGTGCGTGCTCTTCACGGCTCGGCATGCGCTCACCGGAGAAGCAGACCACAGGACGCAGCGTCACGACTGACACGACCAACTTTCCAGAGGGCGCCTTCGCCATGACTCCCGCGGCATTGTCGGCGTAGCTATCTACACGGAATCCTTGCTGGGCGGCAATAGACAAGAACCACAGCATGTGGCAACTGGCCAGGGACGCCACGAACAACTCCTCCGGATCGACGGCGGCCGGGTCAGACATTGGCACTCGGACAACGTGCGGCGACGCTGACGCTGGCATTTCGACGCCTCCGTCGAACCGGACGAGGTGCCTTCGGCTGTAGCGGTGATCGACGAATGGCTGATCACCCCGTTGCCACGTGAGTTGCGCCGTGTATTGATGCATCGACAGGGCTCCAGTGGTGTCTGGCAGGGAGCGGTGGGGAGGTGCCGCCTAACGCTCGCGTCGAGCGGCGGCCGACAGGCGTCGCGAGGAGGGCACCGCAAGCAAGCAAAGCGCGCTTGCGGCCGTCCGCTCGAGCGCGCGGTTAGGTCGCACTACTTCCGGATGGCCGAGGCGGTTCTCAGGCATCAGTGTGGGACATGACATTCACAAGGCGCCCGAATGGGTCACTGACAAAGAAGCGACGCACGCCCCAAGGTTCGACGACCGGCCCGTATTCAATGTGGAACCCGCCCCTCTTGAATCTATTGAGGGCGATGTCCAAATCATCGACTTCGACAGATAGATCAGGCACTGGCGTTCCAGATCCGCCCTCGCTCATGAAACTGACCTGAACTGACATCTTCGCTTCACTGCCGTACGTTCGTATCCAATTCAGATTCATCAGCAAATCGAGACCGAGAATCTCACCGTAGAACTTCTCGGCGAGAGCGGGATCCGGTGCTCTGACGTTGCCGACAATGCGTAGAACTTTCAAGTTACCTCCAGCTTCAAAGCGATGGCGGTCCTACAGGAACAGCAACGTGCGGGGGAACGTCCGGTCAGGAACACCCGCAGCGCCTCGTTCTTCTCCGGACTCCAGCGAAACGGCTTCACACCGTGATGCCAACTCGACGTGTGCCTTTTGTCACCACACGGCACAAGACGGCTAACGTCGAAGCTCAGCCGCAGCCCATGAGCGAAGCGATCGGGTTGTCGGTTGCAGCGAAAAGTTAGAGCCGTTCCGGGCGACCTCGAGGAAGACTATGCCACGTCGGCGCCACAGCCCTGGGGTTTGTGGACCCGCTCGGCAGAAACGGGGTACTTGCCCAGTTTTGCTGTTGGGCGCCGAGGCCGACGCACCAGCTCGCCGCCGCAGTTGGGACAGATGCCAAAGAGTTTGGCTTTGGAGCAGGCCAAGCAGAACGTGCACTCGAACGAGCAGATCACAGCGTCTTCCGCCTCAGGCGGCAAATTCGTGTTGCAGCACTCACAAGAAGGACGTAGTTGAAGCACGAAGATTCTCCTGTCTCGGTCTTCTCCTGTTGCCCCGCTGTTCGCGTTTCCGCTTGGCATGGTGCTGATCGGCAGCGAGACCCGCCGTTCGCGTTCGCCGGGCAGCCGCGGTGCGTTTCAGTGCGTCCGCTGCAACGAGCGGTTGGGCCGCATTGCATGAGCGAAATTCGCAGGACAGCTCGCTATTCATTCGGTGCTTGCCGAAAGATTACTCTGAGGTCCTTGCCCGGGAGCGCATCGCGCACCCACCGGAACGTTCCGGCATCACGCATTGCGAGCGCGGCATCGCGCACCGCCGCAAAGGCTAGTCGGGATAGGGCGCCTCCGACACTAATGCGTTTGACGCCAGCGTCAGCCAGCTGCTGCACGGTGATCTCCGGGTCGGCCGAACTCATCACGACGTTCACCGGCTTCTGCACCGCGGCCACGACCTGTCGGATGGTGTCGAGGTCACGCAAGCCCGGCGCGTAGAGCACGTCTGCGCCGACAGCAGCGAACGCCTGCAAGCGATGGATGGTGTCGTCGAGGTCGGGCCGTCCATGCAGGTAGTTCTCCGCCCGCGCGGTGAGGGTGAACGGGAACGGGAGAGCGTGCGCTGCCCGAGCTGCGGCTGCAACCCGTTCGACGGCCAGGTCGAAGTCGTAGATGGGCCTGGCGGCATCGCCCGTTGCATCCTCGATCGAACCTCCCACGATGCCCGCATCGGCGGCCAAACGGATGATCGTGGCTGCTTCTTCGGGATCATCGGCGTATCCGTTCTCCAGATCCGCGTTCACGGGTACTTCCGTGGCCGATGCAATCTCTCGGCAGTTGGCGATCAGTTCCTCGCGACCGACAGAAAGCGTGCCGTCGACACGCCCGCGGGAGCTTGCGAACCCGAGACTCGTCGTCGCCAACGCCTCGAAGCCGAGCGAGGCGAGCAACTTCGCCGTGCCGGCGTCCCAGGGGTTAGGCATGATGAAAATTCCAGGTCGTTCATGCAGCGAACGGAACAATCGTGCTCGCTCAGCTTGCGTGCGCACGTTCAACTCCTCTCGTCAGGATCTCGCGACCTTGGGTCGTCTGCCTGGCAAGGCCAATGCAGCCCAACGTTCGAGTCCACCCGCCTGCGGGAGCGGGCGAATCCCGCTGTAGCACTTCGGGTGCAATGATGCGATGGACTCCCCCCGGCGTTGTCTCGGCATCATCGAGGGGGTTAGGCGTCGCTGCACACTCAGCCATGACGAAAGCGACCTTCCCAAAGTGCTTTCAAGCGAGGGTCCTCATCGACAAGTCGGACTGCAGGTGTCATTCGTGGTGCCTCCAGGTAGAACCGATCGCGCCAGGGTCCGAACCTCGAGATCACACCGACATACAGATCGAGAACGCTGAGTTCGTCTCCCACCAGGTAACGGCCCGGATCAAGTTGAGCGTCCATCGTCCTCCAGCAGAACGCAATCCGCTCATGCACCGCCTGTACGACATCGTCTCGGGCACTTTCAGGTGCCCCGATGCGACCTACATCCGGCTTGATCCAGTGGAGCGAGTAGATCGCCGACGAAACAAAGAACATCCATCGCAAGAACTGTCGACGCCTTGCGTCGCTCAGGCTCGGCGCCAGCCTGGAGTCGGAATAGGCGTCAGCCAGGTAGATCAGGATGGCTGCACTTTCCGTCAGCATCTCGCCGCCTGGCAAGAGCAGGGTCGGGATCTGGCGCATGGCGTTGTGTTCGCCGACACGCGCCCGCGCTCTTTCGGAAGCCCAGGTGGCGCCTTCAATGACCTTGAATGGGAGATTCAGCAGCGTTAGTGCCGCCTCGACCGCAACTGAGCCAGAGGCAGCTGCGCCGTACAGAATGAATTCTTGGGCCAAGGGCATGAGGAAGCCGTTGAGTGCGACGCCCCTAACGACGAAGCTCAGCCGACGCTTGCAGCGTAGCGGAAAGCGGTCGGCTGGAGCGCCAAGTTAAAGTATGACACTCCGGCATATAACCGATCGTCTAGAGAAGTTTCTGGAACTGCTCTCGGTTAAGATCACAGTCGCGCAGGATCTTGGTGAACAACCCAGGGCCGATCGTCTCGCCAGAATGCACCGGAACAACGGTGGATCGGCCGTCAGCGTGCCGAAGAAAATGGTGGCTTCCCTTGACCCTAATGACTTCAAACCCTGCTTTCTTCAATACGGCCACCAATTCCTTACCGGTGAGACTGGGAAGCGAGGTCATGCGGTAACTGTAATGCGCTGGACCCCGACAAAATCGAGAGGCTCGGGTGGTTCGCCTTGGACTTCAAGGCAAAGTTCGATGGCTTCGCGGACGCGCTCCATTAACTCATCAAGCGACTTCGCTTGAGTATGGCAGCCGGGCAACGCCGGCACCGACGCAACGAAATACCCTGCCGAGTCTTTTTCGACAACAACATAAAACTGCCGCGCCATAGTGACCTCCGAAACCTAAATTCTACGCCGATTCGATTCGGCACAGGAGAGCCAAGCCTTTCACGCTGTAATGATTGAGTTAGGTTCGTCCCTCATTGGGATTTTTCTTCAGCTTCCCACGTTGTTGGATCGATGGCGCTAATGGCCTTCGCCTGGGCCAGCACCTGCTCCAGTTCCTTCGGGGAGAGACCTTCAGCGTGGACCACCGTGTTGTCTTTCGTGGTGATGATGACCTTCCTTCCACGGCGACTGTTGATGAACGCCACAACGACTGCCGCGAGAGCGCCCCACATCGCGGCGTTTCCAACTGCTTGAACGATTTCAAGCACGCCAGACGAAGCCATTGGCACGCCCGTCCGAACTTCGCGCATGCGGTACGTCACGCGATGCTCGTTGAGCAGTTGCACGAACGGGCCTAAGCTCTCTTTGAAGACGTGAACAGGCAGCGATTCCACAGCGGACCCGCGAAGTAGTTGTCTGGATCAGGGACCCGAAGAACCTAACGTTTGAGTTCCGTTCACCCGAGCGCGCAAGCGGGCGAAGCCCGCTGTAGCACTTCGGGTGCAACGAAGGGTTAGCCCGCATACGCTGGCCATGACTGGTAGCGAAGCTCTTCGACAACAAGCTGAACGACACGCTCGGAATTCTGCTCAAGCTGCTCCCGGTAAGCGCCCTCTGCGGTACGAAGCTGAGCATCGGCCGCGACGGGATCATCTGCACGATAGATGATCGGATACGCAGAATCCAGAAGCTCGTGGATTACCTTGTGGTAGTAGCCGCCCATGTGCATGACTGCGACGAAGCGAACAAGATCGTTAGAGGCACCCATGAGTTGCTCGTATGACAGCGAAGTACGCACCGAGAGCAGAAACGCCATGCGATGAAAGATGGGCGCGAACTGGGGCGAAAGGATCTGCGGATCCTTGTACTTACGGAAGAGCGCCAGACGCCTCGGGTCAATTTGAGTGGTGGGATCGTGCTGGTCTGTCAGATGATGATTCGGGCACAAGGGCAGCAGGTTGGCGATGTCGTTGTTGTTGGGGTTCTCATCGATGTGATGAACCTGCGGGCGGTCAGCACCGCAGATTGCGCAGCGATGCCTGTACTCGTTGAGCAGGCGCTCGCGAATCGCTTTAGGCACGACACTTCGCGACTTTGCCATGCGGGCTAACGAATGAAAGGGACTTCCCCGTCCCGAGGTGCCCGCTGCGAAGCGGAGTACGGCATCGAAGTGCCAAGATGGGAAGTGTTCGTTTCCATCAACCACCTGCGAGAGGGGAAGTCATGGC
>Ga0208610_100155_pt1 | contig 28419 bp, 26 predicted proteins | sample SubbioR11Jul_8A2_FD_184815 | JGI IMG/M metagenome (GOLD analysis project Ga0208610, IMG submission 184815) | Serpentinite rock and fluid subsurface biosphere microbial communities from McLaughlin Reserve, California, USA - CR11Jul_8A2 (SPAdes) | ecosystem: Environmental > Terrestrial > Deep... | reverse complement strand
GCTGGGGCTGATCGGCGTGGCGGTGCTGATTAATCTGGTCGACTACATCTGGTTTGCTGCCGCTGTGCACTATCCCTTATGGGTAGCGGTAGCCTGGGCCTCCATAGCAGGCGAACCGCCCCGTCTTGCCAATTGCCAGGCTTGCGGTAGCGAGCAGTAGTAAGGGGTGGCGGCGTGCGGCGGCTCATCGGCGCAGTTGGGCATGAGGTCATGACCGCGGAGTATTATCCCATCATCACCCAAGACGGCAGCCAGACCCTCTACAGCGAGGCCTTTGCGCAGACCTTTCATTCGCGCCAGGGGGCGATCAGCGAGTCGCAGCACGTCTTTGTGGCGGGCAGCGGGGTAGCGGCGCGGCTCAGTCGCGGCCAGGCTACCCGCGTGCTGGAGGTCGGCTTTGGGACCGGCCTCAACTTCTTGCTAACCGCCGATCTCGCGCTAGCGCACGACGCACCGCTCTACTACCGGGGGCTCGAGCGCGCCCTGCTGCCGGTGTCCATAGCCTCTGCCCTCGGCTACCGCACGGCGCTTAAGCACCCTGAGCTGTACGACGCCCTCATGAGCTATTGGGCGGCGCCCGCAGGAGCGTTTGAGTATCGTTCCGTTACGCTGGTGCTGCTGCTCGGCGAGGCCACTGAACAGGCGCTGGGCGAGGCGGAGGCGGACGCCATCTATCAGGACGCCTTTAGCCCGACGGTTAACCCTGAGCTGTGGTCGGAGGCGTTCCTCGGTAAGCTAAGCGCGGCGCTCGCCCCCGGCGGCTGCCTTAGCACCTACAGCGTTAGCGGGGTGGTGCGGCGGCGCCTAGCGGCGCTCGGCTTAGCGGTCGCCAAGCGCCCCGGTCCGCCCGGCGGCAAGCGCGAGATGCTGGTGGCCTGCAAGTCTCTGGGGGGCTTTCCCGGCCCTTAAACCCCCTCCCACACCCTCCCCCATAACATGGGGGGAGGGCCATACAGTATAACGGTATTAACGGTTCAGCCATCGGCTGATGTGTCAGAATTGTGCTCAGCGCTATCACCGTAGCTGCCTTGTGGAGGTCGCCGTTGCTCACCTTACCTGAGAAGCTCCTCTTCGCCCTGTTGGCCGTGGTGTCGCTCTACTTTGCGGTGGTTGGCTTCCGCCGGGTAATCCTGGCCGTGTCGCGGGGGGAGCGCGGCTACTACCCGAGCTTTAACCACCTCACCGAGCGCTGCGGCGAGGCTATCGCCCGCACCATTAGCCAGAGCACGGTCTTTCGCGACCGGCCGCTGGTCAGCTTCTTTCACGCCCTGGTCTTTTACGGCTTCATCTTCTACGCCCTGGTCAACCTCTTCGACCTGCTCGAAGCCTACCTGCCGCCAGCCTGGCTGCACGGTTTTCACCAGAGCGTCCTGGGTGGGCTCTACCGCCTAGGCGCCGACCTGTTCACCGCGCTGGTCATCGTTGGGGTAGGGTACTTCTTCGTGCGCCGCTTCCTCCTGCGCGACCCCCGGCTGCTATCTGTTAACCCCCGGACGCTCAGCCACGAAGACGCCCTCATGGGCCTCCGCCGCGATAGCCTGATCGTGCTGGGGTTTATTTTCCTGCATGTCGGCTTCAGGCTGCTGGGCCATAGCTCCCTGCTGGCCTACCAGGGGCAAGCCGACCCCTGGCAGCCGGTGGCCTCGCTGCTGGCCGGGCTGATCGGCCCCGGCGATAACCGCATCATCGGCTGGCATATCGGCTTTTGGGGAGCGCTGGGGCTGATCCTGGCCTTTTTGCCTTACTTTCCGCGTTCAAAACATCTCCATCTGTTCATGGCACCGGCCAACTTCGCCTTAGAGCCTAGGCACCAAGACGGCAGCAAGGTCTCAAGCGGCGTGCTCTCGCCGATTAACTTCGAGGACGAAAGCGTGGAGCGCTACGGCGTCGAGCGGCTCGAGCACTTCCGCTTGCCGCAGCTGCTTGACGCTTACGCCTGCATCATGTGTAACCGCTGCACCAACGCCTGCCCGGCGGCAGCGACCGGCAAGGCGCTCAGCCCAGCCGCTATCGAGATCAACAAGCGCTACGAGCTTAATCGCGTGGCTGGAGCGCTAGCCGCCGGCGGCGAGAGCCCGCGAGCGGTGCTCGACTTTGTGATCAACCAGGAGTCGCTCTGGGCCTGCACCACCTGCGGCGCCTGCATCGAGATCTGCCCGGTGGGGTGTGAGCAGATGATCGACATCATCGACATCCGCCGCCAGCAGGTGCTGATGGCAGGGGCCTTCCCGTCCGAGCTAGGCACGGCCTTCCGCGGCTTAGAGCGCGCTGGCAACCCCTGGGGGCTAGCTCAAGATAAGCGCGACGCCTGGGCCGCCGGGCTAGGAGTCCCCACCGTAGCCGAGAACCCCAATTTCGAGGTGCTCTTCTTTGTCGGTTGCGCCGGCAGCTACGACCCGCAAGCGCAACAGACCACCCGCGCCATGGCCGAGATCCTTAACCACGCCGGGGTCAACTACGCCATTCTGGGCAAGGCCGAAAAGTGTACCGGCGACCCGGCGCGGCGCTCCGGCAACGAGTACCTCTACTATCAGTTGGCCAGCGAGAATGTCGCCACTTTGAACGACGCGCTGCAAACCCTCGACCCGGCCAAGCCCAAGCGGGTGCTGACCACCTGCCCCCACTGCTTCAATGCGCTAGCCAACGACTACCCGCAGCTCGGCGGGCACTACACGGTGATGCACCACAGCCAACTGATCGACGAGCTGATGCTAACCGGGCGCCTGCCACCGCTCGAGCTTACCCAGCCGCTGACCTACCACGACCCTTGCTACTTGGGCCGCCACAACGGCATCTACGACGCCCCCCGCGATGTGCTGACGCAAGGTGGCAACACCATAGTCGAGCTGCCACGCCACCGCGAGAACTCGTTCTGTTGCGGCGCGGGCGGCGCGCAGTTCTGGAAAGAGGAGGAGCCGGGCGCCCAACGGGTCTCCGAAAACCGCTTTCAGGAGGCCCAAGCTACCGGCGCGGCGGTGATCGCTACCGGCTGCCCCTTCTGCAAGGTGATGCTCGCCAGCAGCGAGAGCGCCCAACAAGACGGCGCCCCCGAGGTGGTGGATATCGCCCAGTTGGTAGCCGCGCGGCTGCGCACCATCAGGCTACGCATCGGCACCACCCGCTAGCGGGGTTAGGTAGTGGGGTGTGGGTAGTGGGAAGCCCCTACTTCCTACCTCCTACTTCCTACCTCCTACTTCCTACCTCCTGAATGTAGTAGCCAGGGCGCCAGCACCATCCCGAACACAAAACCACCGATATGCGCCCACCAGGCGATGCCACCCGCCCCGCCCCCGAGGCCGCCGATCACCTGAATGAGCGCCCAGTAGCCGAGATAAAACCAGGCCGGCAGCCAGAACAAGAACAGCGGCAGAATGAAGGTCAGGATGCGCTGGCGCGGAAAGGCGACGATATAAGCGCCTAGCACCGCGCTGACCCCACCCGAGGCGCCGATCATGGGAATAGCCGAATTAGGCATCAGCAGACCGTGAGAAGCCGCCGCCACCACCCCACCCACCAGGTAGAACAGCAAGAACTTGCCATGCCCCATCCGGTCCTCGATATTGTCGCCAAAGACCCACAAGAAGAACATGTTGCTGGCTAGGTGCAGCAGGTTGCCGTGCAAAAACATGCTCGAGAGCAGCCGATAGCCTTCGCCTAGCGGGTCGCCAAAAAATGCGCGTGGCACAAAGCCGTAACTAAGCACCAGACTCCTGAGTTGCGGCTCACTCAAGCCGAGCTGATACACAAAGACCGCCACGTTAGCCACCACCAACAACCACATCAGGTAGACCGGGCCGTGCTTGGGGTTGGCGTCACGTAGTGGAAACATGATCAGGAATGCTAGCGGCGCGGAGCCGACTCCAGGGTCTGCCTGAGCTTAATAACGGTATCAGCGGGATAGACGCCGCGCAGCATAGCGCCGTTATAGACCACCGTGCGCGGGCCGATGATGGTCCCCGGCGAGAGTACCGCGTTACAGCCGATGGAGACCTCGTCGCCGATGGCAGCGCTGAACTTGCGCAAGCCGGTCTCGATCCCCTCGATCCGGATGGTGCCGTTAAAGACCTGAAGGTTAGCCAGCCGCACCCCGGCGCCCAGGTTGACCTGCCGCCCAACGACGGCGTCACCCACGTAGTTAAAGTGCGGAGCCTTGGCCCCCTCCAAAAACAGTGACCGTTTGACCTCGGTGGCGTGGCCTACCTTGGCATCAGGCCCTAGCACCACTCCGCCCCGCACCAAGGCGCCGTGCCCGACCTCGGCCCCCTCGCCGATCCAGGCCGGGCCTTCGATATAGGCGTGGGGATAGATCACCGCGGTCTCAGCCAGATAGACCGGCCCGTTCACCACAGCGGTCGGATGGATGCGCCCCAGGCGCTGGTTGCTAACGGTAGCGACAAAATGGTCAAGGCGCCCTAACACTTCCCAGGGGTAATCGGGGGCAAGCAGGGCGCGCAACGGCTCACAGACACGGTCCAGTGCGAACAGCTGGGCAGTTTTTAGCATAAGCGATTATACCGCCTTGGGCTGGGCAAATCCCCCCAACCCCGCTTGGTAAGGGGGGAGGCCGCAGGCCGGGGGATTTTACACCAGGTACAATGCGGCATGTCAGGCCCATCAAACCAGCAACTCGATGTCGAACTGCTCCGCCAGATCATCGAAGAGATGATCCCGCTCAATAAGTTCTTGGGCCTTAAGCTGGAGTCCTGCGACTTGGCCGGCTTCCGCGTCAGCACCCGCCTGGCGCAGCGCCCCGAGTTTATCGGCAACCCCATCCGGCAGATGGCTCATGGCGGCATCATCAGCTTTTTGATCGACGCCACCGCCGGGGCGGCAGCGGCCCTCTCGGTCAGCGATACCAGCAGCATCGACAAGATCGCCACCATCGACATGCGCGTCGATTATCTCAAACCGGCCAAGGGCTCGGCTTTGCTGGCCACCGCCGCGGTGGTCCACTCCGGCAGCCGGGTGATTGTGGTGCGCAGCGATGTCTTCGATGACCTGGGCTCGCTGGTTGCGTTAGGCAGCAACGTCTTTAATGTGGCGCGGTAAACTTGGGCATGATCCATCCCATCCACGAGAGGTATGCCCAACTGCTGGTTAACTACTGCCTAGCGGTCGAGCCGGGCGATCATGTCGCCATCAACCTCGACAGCCCGGCGCTGGTGATGGCTCGAGCCGTCACCCGCGAGGTCCTTAAGGCGGGCGGAATCCCGGTGCTGCGCCTGAGCTACCCGGAGCTGCAACTCGACCTTTTGACCCTGGCCTCCGAGGAGTATTTCGAGAGTGAGCCGAGCTTCGAGCTTACCGAAATCCGGCAGCTTAAGGCCTGGCTGCGCATCAGTGCGCCCACTAACACTCGGATGCTGCAAGGAGTCGATAAGGCGCGCATCACGCGGCTAGCTAAACGCCACCAGCCGGTGCAGGAGCATCGCGTACAGCAGACCCGCTGGTGCGGCACGCTGTTTCCGACCGCCGCCGGCGCCCAGGACGCCGGTATGGACCTTGACGCTTACGAGCGCTTCGTCTATGGCGCTATGTTCCTCTTCGATGACGATCCGGTGGCTAAGTGGCTGGAGCTCGAGCGCAACCAGGAGCAGCTAATCGAGCGCTTGAGCCGCGCTAGCGAGGTGCATATCAGCGGTCCCGGCACCGACTTGCACCTGATGGTCGGGGGGCGCCGCTGGATTAACTCGGCGGGGCGGCGCAACATGCCTTCCGGCGAGGTCTTCACCGGGCCCCTGGAGCATTCCGCCGAAGGGGTAATCACCTTCGACGTGCCGAGCAGCGTCAACGGTGTCGAAGTCGAAGGCATCCAGTTAACCTTTAAGGCGGGGCGGGTAGTAGCCGCCCAGGCCGCCAAGGGCAACGACCTGTTGCAGGCACAGCTTAACAGCGACGAGGGGGCGCGCTACCTAGGCGAGCTGGGGATCGGCACCAACCCGCATATCAACATCCCCACCAGAAGCATCCTCTTTGACGAAAAGATGGCCGGGACCGTCCACCTAGCGCTCGGCCAGTCCTACCCCGAGACGGGCGGCGTCAACCGCTCAGCCATCCACTGGGATATGATCTGCGACCTGCGCCGCGGCGGGCGCATCTACCTCGACGGCGAGCTGTTTCAAGAGAACGGGAAAGTTATCACCTGACGGAGCTTAGCACCCCCTCCCACACCCTCCCCCAAATTTTGGGGGAGGGCCGGGGTGGGGGTGGGGGAGGGTGGGAGTGGCGGATCGCTTATGATAGAGACGCTTCAGAGTTCAGTGCCAGAAAGGACGGCGCCATGCCCGACAAACTCAAGCCCCCCCAAGTTGAAGAGCTGACCGCCAGCCAGGCGGTTAAGCCGATTCAGAAAGAGCGCGCCGCCGAGATGATCCAGCTCGACGAGGCCACCCAGGCGCTGCTGGATGACAAAGTTACGGAGTTCCTCCACAACGTCATTAACACCCCGGCCCCCAGCGACGCTTTCCAGACCAAGGTGATGGCCATTCACAACCTCGGCAGCGACGAGATCCGCAAGGCAGCAGCGGTCTCTAACCGCATGCTCGAGCGGCCCATGCACGCTCTCGAAGGCCCGCTCGATAACAAATCTAAGGTGTCGCAGACGCTCGTTGAGCTGCGGCGGGTAGTCGAGGACCTCGACCCGTCCAGGCAGAGCGGCCTCTTCTCGCCGCGCAAGCTGCTCGGCTTTATTCCGGTGGGCAACCGCGTGCGCGACTACTTCCTGAAGTACCAATCGGCTCAGGAGCACCTCAACAAGATCGTCGAAGCGCTCTATGGCGGCCAGGATGAACTCCGGAAAGACAACGCCGCCATCGCCCAGGAGAAGGTGCATCTGTGGGAGACCATGACCAAGCTCCAGCAGTACATCTATCTGGCTCAGAAGCTCGATTCTGCGCTCGAGGCGCGCGTTCAGGAGCTTGCGGCGCGGCAGCCCGAAAAGGCGCGCGTGGTCAAGGAGGAGATGCTCTTTTACCTGCGCCAGAAGGTGCTGGACTTGCAGACTCAGTTAGCGGTCAGCATCCAGGGTTATCTGGCTCTGGATATGGTGCGCAAGAACAACCTGGAGCTGATCAAGGGGGTAGATCGCGCCTCGACCACGACCATCTCGGCGCTGCGCACGGCTGTTACGGTGTCGCAGGGGCTGGCTAACCAGAAGCTGGTCTTAGATCAGATTACCGCGCTAAACCGCACCACCGGCAACCTGATCGAGTCCACCTCGGAGCTGCTCAAACAGCAGTCGGTCGAGGTGCATACCCAGGCGGCGAGCGCCACGGTCAGCGTCGAGCAGCTACAGAAGGCCTTTAATAACGTCTATGCCGCCATGGACACCATCTCGGAGTTCAGGGTGCAGGCTGTTGACAACATGAAGCGGACCGTTGAAACCCTCGCCGGCGAGATCGAGCGGGCCAAGAGCTATCTTGATAAGGTCCGCGATGTGCAGGTGCAGGAGGCCACCCAAAACCTGTCACTGCCCAAGCCGGAGGACGACTCGCTGCGGTTGTAGGGGTCAAGCTCAAAACGCTCAAGCAGCATGCCGTAGGGGCGACCCTAGGTGGCCGCCCTGTGGCCTGGATGACTGTTACATATGCCATGAGTCGTTGCGAGTTAACCTGGGATGTTGCGCCTCCACACATACCTTAAGTTAGAGCCGGTGCTACCATACTGGCGGGGTCTATGCTTGCTGCACAGAAAGGGAGTTGGATGAAAGCAACCACCCTCGGCGATCTACGCGCTACCCCCTGGCTCAGCCGGGCGGGGCGCAGCGTTAAACAGGAGCTGCGCGACAACCTGATCTGCCGCCTCAAGAATGGCCGCCCGATCTTCCCCGGCATCGTCGGCTACGAGACAAGCGTGATCCCGCAAGTGGTCAACGCTATCTTGAGCCGCCACAACTTCATCTTGCTGGGCTTGCGCGGCCAGGCCAAGACGCGCATCATGCGCCAGCTGACTGAGCTGTTGGACGATGAGATCCCGGTCATTGCCGGGATGGAGCTTAACGACGACCCCTTCTACCCGGTCAGCGCTGAAGGGAAGGAGATCGTAGCCGAACTCGGCGAGGCCACGCCTATCGCCTGGCTGCCGCGCGAGGCGCGCTATGTCGAGAAGCTGGCTACGCCTGATGTGACTGTCGCCGACATTATCGGCGACATCGACCCGATTAAGGCTGCCAAGCTCGGCACCAAGTTAGGCGATGAGCGCTCGGTCCACTACGGGCTGCTGCCCCGTGCTAACCGCGGTATCTTCGCCATGAACGAGCTGCCTGACCTCTCCGGCAAGGTACAGGTGGCGCTCTTTAATATCATGCAAGAGGGCGACGTGCAGATTAAGGGTTATCCGGTGCGCCTGCTGCTCGATGTGATGCTGGTCTTCTCGGCTAACCCCGAGGACTACACCGCGCGCGGCAAGATTATCACCCCCCTAAAGGACCGGATCGGCTCGGAAATCCGCACCCACTACCCGCTGACAGTCGAGGATGGGATGGCGATTACTGCGCAAGAGGCGTGGATAGAGCGGGGCAAGCAGGTCAAGCTGCCGGCCTTTATCAGCGAGATCGTCGAGGAGGTGGCCTTCGTAGCCCGCGACGATTCGCGGGTCGATAAGCACTCGGGAGTGAGCCAGCGTCTGCCAATCAGCCTCTTGGAGAACGTAATCTCCAGCGCCGAACGGCGCGCCTATACCCTGGGCGAGAGCGTCCCTATCGCCCGCGTCAGCGACCTCTACGCCGCGCTCTCGGCGGTCACCGGCAAGCTCGAGCTAGAGTACGAGGGCGAGCTTAAGGGCAGCGAAGCGGTCGCCCGCGACATCGTGCGGCGGGCGGTGGCGCAGGTGTTCAGCCGGCTCTCCGGCGAGTTGGCTACCGAACCGATCACCGACTACTTTGAAGCGGGTCATACCCTTAAGGTTCCCGATACCCGGAAGACCGAACAGCTCCCCGAGCTGATGGCGGTAGTGCCGGGCTTGCTCAAGGCGGCCCGTCGGCTCGCCTCCAGCTCTGGCCAGGACGAGTTGGGCGTGGCGGCGGAGTTTATTCTAGAGGGCCTCTACGCCCGCAAGCAGATCGCCCGGAGCGAGGAGCGCGGCTACAGCGCGGCGGAGCCCGACCTGGCACCGACCGCCCGGCGGCGCTGGAACTGAGATGCCTACCACCCGCTACAGCAAGTACGAGCCGACCCTGGACGACCTCGATGCAGCCGAGCTGATGAAACTGCTCCAGCAACGCCTGCTCGAGTCAGGCTTTGGCCGCAACCCCTGGGACCCCGACCCTAACCATCAACCGACCCTGCAAGACCTCTATGAAGCCATCGCCGAGGCTCTGATTCAGAACGATTTAATCGACCAGGAGACGCTTAATCAGGCCATGGAGGCCGAGCACTGGCTCGACTCCAAGCTTGGCCAGGCGGTTAAGGAGCTAGCGCGGCGGCTCGAGCAGGAAGGCTATCTGCGCCCCGAGGCTGGCGATCCCGAGCAGCCGGGCCAGGGCGGTGTTGGGCAGGGCGAGCCGGGTCAGGTCAGGTTCGAGCTGACCGATAAGGCCATCGACTTTTTGGGCTACCGCACCCTCAAGGAGGTGTTGGGCGCGGCGGGCAAGGCAAGCTTCGGCGCTCATGACACCCGCTTTGAAACCACCGGCGTCGAAACCTCGGCGGCTCCCAAGCCCTATGAGTTTGGCGACACCCTCAACCTCGACATCAGCGCCACGCTCTTAAGCGCGGCTAAGCACGGCTTCGAAGGTGGCCAGCTAAAGCTCGAGCACGACGATCTGATGGTGGTGCAGTCCGAGTACTACTCCTCAGCGGCGACCGTGGTGCTGCTCGATTGCAGCCACTCGATGATCCTCTACGGCGAGGACCGCTTCACCCCGGCCAAGCAGGTAGCGCTAGCGCTGGCCCACCTGATCCGCACCCAGTACCGGGGCGACAGCATCCAGTTTGCGCTGTTTCACAACTCCGCTGAGGAGATCCCGCTGGCAAAGCTGGCCACCGCCCAAGTCGGCCCCTATCACACCAACACCGCCGAGGGCTTGCGGCTGGCGCAAAAGCTCTTGAAGCGCCAGAGCAAGGATATGAAGCAGATTGTAATGATCACCGACGGCAAACCGTCAGCTATCACCCTGCCGGGCGGGCGAATCTACAAGAACGCCTACGGTCTCGACCCGCTGGTCTTAGGTGAGACCTTGCGCGAGGTCGGTAACTGCCGCCGCCAAGGAATCCAGATCAACACCTTTATGCTGGCCCGCGACCCGGAGCTGATCGCTTTTGTGCAGCGCGTCTCGCACATGACTCGTGGCAAAGCTTACTTCACCACCCCGCACACCATCGGGCGCTACGTGCTGATGGACTTTCAGTCGCGGCGGACCAAGCTGGTGAACTGATAGCAGGTATCATCTGGTTTGATCCTGCGGGTGCTCGCAGGACTGCGAATCGTTGTCCAGGGCGTCTTGGCAGAGATGATACCGGCGCTGAGCCAACTCAGTATTTGTGAAAACCGCTGTGACTCATCCCGATACTGTCTCCCACGGCCAACCGTGCGGCGCAAAAGCCACGCCAGCCACCTGCGGGCCGGAGTGTACCGCCAGGACCGGCGTAGCCTGGGCCCGGCCCAGCCAATGAATGGGGTAGTGCTTGCGGATCAGCGCCAGCAGCGCATCGGCATCAGCAGGGTCTTCGCCATAGCCGAGAGCAATGCGCAACGGCGTGCCGGCCGGCACGCTGCGCAGCATCTCCGCGACCATCGCCTGCAAGGCCTGGGCAAAGCCGCGAGCCCGACTGATGGCCTTGAACACGCCCAACTCTCTATCGATCTCAAGGATTGGCTTGATCGACAACAGTGAACCGACTAGCGCCTGCACTTTGCCGACGCGCCCGCCGCGCCGCAGGTAGTCGAGCGTGCCCAGGGTGATGAACTGGCGCGTCTGGCGCCGGGTCTTGCCGACCCAATCAAGCGCAATGTCCAGGCTGTGACCGAGCTGCGCCGCCCGGCAGGCCACGTATACCTGAAAGGCTTGGCCAATGGAGACGGTCTTGCTATCGAGCAGGTGGACTTCAGCCTTCGGCACCAGATCGCTTCCCAGCCGCGCCGAGGCCACCGTCCCCGACAGCGCGCCAGTGACGTGGATGCTGATGATAGGCCGGCTCCTCAACCTCTGGTAGATGGCAGCAAACTGCTGCGGGCTAGGCTGGCTGGTGGTGGGGTGGTGCGGGTTGGTGCGCAGTTCGTGATAGAAGGCGCTCGGCGTAAGGCTGCGCGAGGTGTAGGCCTGACTGCCAAAGAAGAGGTTGAGCGGCACCATAACGGGCTCGACCGGCATGGTGTCGCAGAGGTCGCAGGCCTCGTCGGTAACGACCCAATAGGGAGGCTCAGCCATGAGTTATTATACATCAGAACTCTCCCTACCACACTTTGGCCAGGTGCGCTATACTTAGCCTCCCCGGTTTGGGGCTACTCCATCCCCTTGTTGGCTATGCACGCCGTCCCCTCCGCCTCAAAAGGAGGTCATGATGGTTACTAGTCGAGCCAGACTCCGGCCAGGCGCTTCCAAGGCCCGCCTGTACGCCTTAATCAAGGCCCTGAAAGCTTATGACTGTGTGGTGGTCGTTGACCTTCAGCAGCGCTGCCTAAAACTTGATCTCCATGAGCGCGACCTAGTCTGGATCAAGACGGGAGGGCTGAGGAAGCTGCTACTGCGCTATCAGGACGTGGTGAGCTGGGAACCGAAGTTTGTCCTGGAGTTACCCGACCGCCGGGCGGCACGGCGAAGTCGGGCGCTGCCGGCCCCGCGCTAGTCCTAGGTTACACTAGCCCGTGTGGCTAGGCTTGGCGCATATGTCTCGGTAGCCGGTGGTTTGGCTAGCGCCTTTACCTCTAACGGTGCAGCAGTACCGGCTGGATCGAACCGCGCAGGATAGCTTCGGTGGTGGAGCCGAGCAGCCAAGCGCGCACCCGACCCTCACCAAAGGCGCCGATGGCGATCAGGTCGCCGTCCAGCGCCTGATTCAGGATCGCTTCAACCGGATCGCCCTGTAGCGCCAGGGTGGTGAGGTTGAGACGGTGAGCCTCAGCGTAGGCTTTGACGGTGTTGAGCCGCTCCTCGGCTAGCTCGAGCTTGTCGTGAACGCTGATAGCCAGCATGGGCAGCTCGAGCCGGGCGGCCAGCTCGGCAGCGTAGACCATCGCTTCGCGCGCCCGGTCCGAGCCGTCATAGCCGAGTAGCACGCGGGTCAGCTCGGTATAGTGTTCGTCGGTTAAGATCACCGGCATCTTCGAGCTGTGCAGTACCCGCTCGGCTACCGCCCCGAGCCCTTTGGCCTCTTCCAAGTGGCTCGACTCGCCGCGGCGGCCCAAGATGATCAGGTCGCAATCTTGAGCGGCTGCCAGAATCTGGGTGGCAGGAATACCCGTGCGCAACTCAGTGCGGCAGGTTATACCGGCCTTCTCGGCGTTCTCTTGGATCTGGGCGAGCACCGCCGTACCTTGGGTGCTGAGCAGCTCAGCCATCTCACTAGCGAAGCGGGTGGGCAGACTGATGGCACCGTAGTCTGTCCAGTACGGCATATTAATCAGGCGGCTATCCATCACATAGACCGCGTCCAGGGTGGCATCGAGTTTGTAGCACAAGTAGGTGGCGTAAGTCGCGGCAACTTTGCCCCAGGGCGAGGCATCGACGGCTAGGAGTAGTGAGCGGATCATCTCGTTCCTCCTTATCGGCGTTGTGCTCTAGTATAGCAGGCTTTGATCAGCACGCCAGCCGGTATACTAGGAAGGTGAAACGATTTGTCTTTTTGGCGCTACTGGCGCTATTCGGCGCAGCTGCTTATGGCGCCTATGTGTGGCTAACCCCCGCGCCAGCGTTCCACGGCACCCTGCTAGAGACTCCGCGGCCGCTCGGTGAGGTAACTTTGGCCGCAGGCAACGAACGTGTTACCCTAGCGCAGTGGCAAGGTCGGTTGGTGGTAGTCTTTTTCGGCTTCACCCGCTGCCCGGACATCTGCCCGCTGACCATGGCCCGGCTAGCTCATAGCTACCGCCAACTAGGCGAACCGGCCGAGGTGCAGGTCGTTATGATTACCGTCGATCCGGCCCGCGATACGCCGGAGGTAATGCAGCACTACGCTGCGCAGTTCCACCCTGACTTTGTAGGGCTAAGCGGCACCGCCGAGGATATTGCCCATGCCGCGCGGGCCTTTTTTGTGGGTTTTCGTGAGCTAGCCGGCGGGCAGTTCACCCATACCGATGCGATCTTCCTACTCGACCGGCAGACACAGATGCGCCTAGTCTACCGGCAGGACAATGTGCTGCGCCTTGAAGAGGACCTGCAGACCATCCTGGCCCAGCGGCTCTGGTAAGGCTCGGAGTACCTATGTCCGGTAAAATTGGCTTTGTTAGTCTGGGCTGTCCAAAAGCCTTAGTCGATAGCGAACGGATCCTTACGCAGCTGCGCAGCGAGGGCTATAGCGTAGTGCCGAGTTATGAGGAGGCCGACCTGGTGGTGGTTAACACCTGTGGCTTCATCACGCCGGCTATCGAGGAGTCGCTACAGGCCATCGGCGAGGCCGTGGCTGCCAACGGCAAGGTGATCGTCACCGGCTGCCTGGGCGAGCGGCCTGAGGTGATTAAGGCCCGGCACAAGAGCGTCCTCGCTGTGACCGGCCAGGCCGACGTGGCGGGGGTGATGGCCAGCGTGCGCGCCGTGCTCCCGCCTGACGATAACCCCTTCACGCGCTTAATACCCTTGTCAGGGGCTCGCCCTGAGGGCTCTTCCCGAGGGGTCAAGCTCACGCCGCGGCACTACAGCTACCTCAAGATCGCCGAGGGCTGCAACCATCAGTGCAGCTTCTGCATCATCCCGCAGCTGCGTGGGCAGCAGGTCTCACGCGATGCTGGCGAGATCCTCTACGAAGCCACCCGGCTGGTCGCTACCGGCACCAAAGAGCTGATCGTCATCGCTCAGGATAGCAGCGCCTACGGCAGCGACCTAAAACATCGCTTAAGCGAGTTCCAGGGGCGTCAGGTAGCGGCGCATTTAGTCCCCTTAGCCCGCGAGTTAGCTGCCTTAGGCGCCTGGCTGCGCCTACACTATGTCTATCCTTACCCGCATGTGCGGGAGCTGATCCCGCTGATGGCCGAGGGCCTCTTGCCGTACCTCGACGTGCCGCTGCAACACGCCAGCCCGCGCGTGCTTAAGGCCATGCGGCGCCCTGGCGGGGCTGAGAGTCACTTGAAGACGATCCGCGAGTGGCGAGGGCTCTGTCCAGAGCTAACCATCCGCTCGAGCTTTATCGTGGGCTTTCCCGGCGAGACCGATGACGACTTTGCGCTGCTGCTCGACTTTTTGGCGGAGGCACAGCTCGACCGGGTGGGGGCCTTTACTTACAGCGCGGTTGACGGCGCCGCTGCCAATGAGCTGCCCGGCGCAGTCCCGGAAGAGGTCAAGCAGGCGCGCCAGGCTGAGCTGATGACCCTGCAGCAAGGGATTAGCTGGCGTAAGAACCAGGCCAAGATCGGGCGTACCCTAGAGGTCATCATCGACGACTACGGCGAGCTGCCGGGCGAGGTAATCGGGCGCAGCCAGGCCGACGCGCCCGGCATCGACGGCAGCGTTAGCGCAGTCAGCGACGGCACCGTGAAGATCGGTGACCTGGTAATGGTCAAAGTTACTGCGGCTGATACCTACGACCTGCGCGGCGAGGTGGTAGCCGCGGTGCCGTGGCGGCCCAAGGTGCCGCTCCTGACCCGGTTTTAACGCGCCTTTGGTCGGGCTGAAGTAAGCTCGGCGCTAGCCCCCTGCAACTGGGTAACCATCAGGCGGAACTCGTGGGCGCTAGTGGCCATGGCTAGGCCGTCGTCCATGCTGATCTTGCCTTCCAGAAATAGCGTCACTAAGTGCTGGTCAAAAGTCTGCATGCCGCGGAGGTTGTCCTGCATCAGCGCCTCCTTGATGAGCGGCGTCTTGGCCTCGTCCTTGATGTAGTCGCGAATCAGCGGCGTATTGATTAGAATCTCGAGCGCCAACACCCGCCCCGGCCCGTCGGCCCGCGGCAAGAGGCGCTGGCTGAGGATGCCCAAGAGCGACTCGGCCAGCATGATGCGGATCTGATCGCGCTCGTGCGGCGGGAAGAAGTCGATGACCCGGTTGACGGTGCGCACCGCGTCAAGGGTGTGTAGCGTCGAAAGCACCAAGTGGCCGGTCTGCGCAGCGGTAATGGCCGCCTCGACCGTCTCTTTGTCGCGCATCTCGCCGATCATGATCACGTCTGGGTCTTGGCGCATGGCGTACTTCAGGGCGTCTGCGAAGGCCGCCGTATCAAGCCCGACCTCACGCTGAATGACTAAGCTCTTCTGGTTGCGGTGCAGGATCTCGATCGGGTCTTCGATGGTGATGATGTTGCGGGGGAAGCGCCGGTTGACATAGTCCACCATAGCCGCTAGCGTGGTGGATTTGCCCGAGCCGGTCGGTCCGGTTACTAGCACCAGGCCGCGCACCTGCGAGACCAGGTCGATCAACACCGTCGGCGGGAGGCCGAGCGTTTCGAAGCTCGGCACGGTGTCGGCTACTACCCGCAGCACCAAGCCAACTGAGCCGCGCTGCCTAAAAACGTTACAGCGGAAGCGCGCCACCTGCGGGATGGTAAAGGCGAAATCCAACTCGTGGCGGTGGGCAAACAGCTCGCGCTGGTTTTCGGTCAACATGGCTAGCGCGATCTGTTCACTCAGTTGAGGGGTTAAGGCGGGCGCTTTCTCATAAGGTACCAACTGGCCGTCGATCCGCATATAGGGCGGCACGCCGGCGTGCAGGTGTATGTCGGAGGCGCGCTGCGCCACCATCTGCCGCAGTATGTCGGCAAACTTTACGCGCCCCTCAGCCGCGGGTTGATCCATCGCTCCACCTTTCTCGCCATCAGGTTACCCCAGACTCGCCATCAGGTTACCCCAGATCGGTCGCTCGGTTACCGGCCCTCCTAGCCACACGAGAGCTAAGCCTAGTCTACGCGCTCACTCGCTATTAGGCTGTGAGATTGGCCGCCTAGAGGATCTTTGACAAGAAGGCGCGCGTCCGCTCTTCGCGTGGGTTCTGAAAGAAGTGCCCAGGTGTGCCTACCTCCACAATCTGCCCCTGATCCATGAAGATCACTCGGTTGCCGACCTCGCGCGCGAAGCCCATCTCGTGGGTCACCACCATCATGGTCATCCCTTCCTTGGCCAGGTTGACCATCACCTCCAAGACTTCGCCGGTCACCTCCGGATCGAGCGAGCTAGTCGGCTCATCAAACAGCATTACCTTAGGCCCCATGGTCAGCGCTCGAGCAATCGCTACGCGCTGCTGCTGCCCACCCGAGAGCTGCCCCGGATACTTTTTGGCCTGCTCCGGGATGCCGACCTTGGTGAGAAAGTACATGGCCTGCTCCGAAGCCTGCGACCTAGGCCACTTGCGCACCCGGATGGGGGCTAAAGTGACGTTCTCCAGCACCGTCAGATGCGGGAACAGGTTAAAGCTCTGAAACACCATCCCGGTTTCGCGGCGGATCTGGTCGATCTTCTTATCGTCCGGTTCGATCCCATCGACCACGATCCTGCCCTGTTGATACTTTTCAAGGCGGTTAATGCAGCGGATCAAGGTCGACTTGCCTGAGCCCGAGGGGCCGATTACCACCACCACTTCGCCCTTGTTGACCGAGGCGTAGACCTCCTTAAGCGCCTGAAACTCGCCGTACCACTTACTAAGTCCCTCGATGACGATGATCTTCTCGCCCCCTGCGGGCGCATCGGCCCGCACCACGCTGGCTTTCATGGTTACTCCCATGCCTCTTATGGTAGCTAACCACCAGCCGCTTGGCTAGCGCTTGGCGAACCCAACCTATCACGCATCCTGCGAGTAACCGCAGGACCGCAGTAGACTAAGGCGTGCTGCTAAGCGCGCTCTCGCAACTCAACTACCGCAACCTCCTTACCCCCAGGCTCGAGCTCTCCCCCGGCGTGACGGCCATTATCGGCGGCAATGCTGCGGGGAAGTCGAACCTCTTGGAGGCGGCCTATTTAGCCACCACCGGCGAGCTGCCCGGCGGCAGGATCGCCCCGGTCGTGCGCCTGGGCCAGAGCGAAGGCTTTGTCAGCGCTCGGCTTAGCCATCAGGGTGGCGTCAGCACCATCGAGGTCGGGCTGACCCCCGGCAAGAAGCTGCTGCGGCTCGACGGCCAGCCGGTGCGGGCGCTCGAGCTAGCCAGGGTCTCAGCGGCGGTGCTGCTCACCCCCGAGGACACCGCTTTGGTACACGGCGCCCCGTCACAGCGGCGGCACTACCTCGACAGTCTGCTCTCGCGGCTGTCGCTGCGCTACGCCTATCTGCACCGCGACTACCTGCGGGTCTTGGAGCAGCGCAACGCGCTCTTGAAACAGCCCTATGCCGAGGCCAGCTTAGGCGTCTGGAGCGAGAAGTTCGTGGAGCTTGGCGAGGAGATCAACCAGCTGCGCTGGCGGGCGGCCCGGCGCCTAGCTGAGCTGGCTGGGGCAAGCTACGCCGAGGTCGCCTCAGACGGCAAACAGCTCGGCGTGGCACTCTCCCACGACGGCCAACCGCTGGCAGCGGCCCTAGCCGCCTCACGCGAGGAGGAGCGAGCCCGCGGCATAACGGTAGTAGGCCCGCACCGCGACGATCTGATCCTCACCTTAGACGGCCACTTACTGCAGAGCTACGGCTCGCGCGGCGAGGCGCGCACCACCGCGCTGGCGCTGCGGGTAGCGGAGTACCGGCTGCTTGGCAGCAAGCACGGCGAAGCGCCGCTGCTGCTGATCGACGACTTTACCGCCGAGCTCGATCACTATCGCCGCGACTACCTGCTGGCGCTGGCCGCCGCCACCCCCCAGGCCCTCGTGGCGGGGACTGAGCCGCCGCCGCACGCGGCGCAGCGCCTGACGATTACTGGAGGGGTGATCAATGCCTGCTAGATACCGCACGGCAGCCGAGGTACTAGGCACGGTGTTCGGGCGCAGCGGCATCAAGCGCCAGATCAGGCGCGCCGAGGCGGTGCTGCTTTGGCCGCAGGTGGTCGGCCCCGAGGTGGCCCAGTTCACTCTGGCACGCAGCCTCCAGGACGGCGTGTTGCTGGTCGAGGTGGCTGATAGCGAGACCGCCATGCACCTGAGCTATGCGCGCCAGAAGTTCTTGGATGCCTACCGCGCCAAGTTCGGCATCAAGGAGGTGCGCGAGATCCGTTTCCGAGTGGGGCGGATCGCTAAAGCCGCTCCGGCGCCCACCCCTCAAGCTGAGGTCGGCGCCGACCCCAAGGCGCTCGCGGCGCTAGCCCGGCAGCTCAACCTCCCCGATGCCTTAGCCCAGCCCGCTATCAAGGCGGCCAAGGCCATGTTGGCCTACCGCTCCCGCCGCCAGGCCGAAGGCTGGCGACCCTGCCCCGTCTGCGAGGCCATTAGCCCGGACGGTACGCTGTGCAGCACCTGCGTGCGCTACAGTACCACTCCAGCGGTGCGTGAAGCCGCGCAACTGCTCGCTGCTCAGCCGCACGGTGCCACCCCCCTGCTGTCGGCCGAGGAGCGCGCGGTAGCCTGCTACCTGGCGCGGCGCTACCTGGAAGAGAAGCTGCTGACCCTCCTCCCCCAGGTGCTAGCCGATCCGGCCCAACGGGAGGCGCTTGACCTCACGGCCCGCTGCTATCTGGCCCATTGCCTAGCTAGGCCGCTGGCAGAGATCAGCGAAAACGATTTCGAGCGCCTCGACCCCCGCGTGGCGCGGGCGCTAGGGCGCTGGCAGCGGCTGGAATAGCCCTGGCTTCAACCGGCGCAGCGGCGTGGGCGGTGCTAAGGGCGATTTCCCGCCCAGCCGTTGAGCGTTGCGGCTCGCCTGACGCCATCCCCAACGACGCCCCTGGGTGCCCTCTGCCACCTAACGCCCGGGCCAGACCCGACAGGCTCCGGTAACTCCGCCCACCACACCTCCCCTTGCGCAACCTCTACCACTCGGTACGCTCGAGCACGCGCCGCCCTGCAGCGGCCAGGAATGGGTCGGGACCCGCTTCACCCAACTGCTCCATAACCCGGTTCATGGCTTCGCTGACCTCGTCCGGGGCGTGGCGCGCCAGGTACTCGGCCAGCGCTTCCGCATAGAGCTGGCTCCGGGACTTTTGGGTCCGCTTCGCGTGCCGCTCGGCAGCGCGAAACAGCTCGTCTGGTAACGAGACGGCAATTTCCATATTATTGGGTTTCATACTATTAGTATAACCCGGCGTCGGCCGTGAGGCAAACCCAAAGCTGAACCGCCTCCTCACAAAGCATGGCATGATGTGGTACGTGGTACCTTCATCCTCTTACCAAACCGACATGAAAGTAGCTCTACTCATCCTAGACGGCTTCGGTCTGGCCCCGCCCGGCCCCGGCAACGCCGTAGCGCTAGCCCACACCCCCAACTTCGACCGCTACTGGAACGAGTACCCGCACACCGAGTTAGCCGCCTCGGGCCTGGCGGTCGGCCTGCCTGAGGGGCAGATGGGCAACAGCGAGGTCGGCCATCTGAACCTAGGTGCCGGACGGGTGGTGAGGCAGAGTTTAACTTACATCCAGCAGCAGATCGACTCCGGCGAGTTTGCTAAAAACCCCGTCCTGCGCGAGGCTTATACCCTCAAATCCGGCCAGGCGCTCCACCTCTTGGGATTAGTCAGCCGCGGCGGCGTACACAGCGATATGGGGCACCTGTTCGGCCTCTTGGAGCTGGCCAAACAGCTCGGTACCGGGCCGGTCTATATCCACGCCTTTACCGACGGGCGCGACACCGCTCCCGACTCCGGCTTGGGCTACTTAGCTGAGCTGCAAGCCAAGATCGAGGCGCTAGCGCACGATATTCAGATCGGCAGCGTCTCTGGCCGCTACTACGCCATGGACCGTGACAAGCGCTGGGAGCGGGTCAAGCGGGCCTTTGAGGCGGTGGTCTGCGGGCAGAGCGAAGTTTCTGCCGAAAGCGCTAGCGGGGCTATCACAGCCGCCTACGCGCGGGGCGAGACCGACGAGTTCATCAGCCCCACGGTCATTACCCGCCGAGGGCAGCCCGTCGCCACCATGAGCGACGGCGACTCGCTCTTTTACTTTAACTTCCGCGCCGACCGGGTCCGGCAGCTCAGCCACGCGCTGATGGACTCGGAGTTCGGCGGCTTTGTGCGCTGCCGCAACCCAAAGCTGCGCTACGCCTCACTGATGAGGGTCGCTGATGATCTCCCCTTCCCTTACGCCTTTAGCCTGCCGAGCCTCGATAACCCCTTACCAGATGTGCTAGCCGCCGCCGGCAAGACCCAGTATCACACCGCCGAGACCGAAAAGTACCCGCATGTCACCTACTTTTTCAATGCCGCCCGCGAGGCGCAGGTTAAAGGCGAGACGCGGGTGATGGTTCCCTCGCCCAAGGTCGCGACCTACGACCTCCAGCCCGAGATGAGCGCCCCCGAGCTGACCGAGGCCACCTTGCAGCGCATCCGCGAAGTAGCCGACGACTTCATCCTGCTCAACTACGCCAACCCCGACATGGTCGGTCACACCGGCGTGCTTAAGGCCGCCGTCAAAGCCTGTGAAACTGTCGACCAGGGGTTAGGCCGACTGGTCACGGCGCTGCGCGAGCAGGGCTACACCGTGCTGGTAGCAGCCGATCACGGCAACGCCGAGATGATGATCGATGAGCGCGGCGAGCCGCATACCGCCCACACCACCAACCCGGTGCCGTTCATGGTGATCGGCGACGACCCTACGCTGCGGCTTCGCAGCGGGGTGCTGGGCGACGTGGCGCCGACGGTACTGAAGCTGCTGGGGCTGCCGCAACCGCCCGAGATGACCGGCAGCTCGCTGATTATCGACTAGCGCATGCCAAGCACCCTCTTAACCGGCGGCTCGGGGCGCCTCGGGCGCGAACTCCGGGCCCGGCTCCCCGGCCTAGTGGCGCCGCCGCGCAGCGAGCTGGACTTAACCGATGAGGCAAGCGTAGCCGCCGCTCTGGCGCGCTACCGGCCCGAGCTGGTCATCCACGCCGCCGCTTACACCGACGTGGCCAAAGCCGAGCTCGAGCCCGCCCGCTGCTGGCAGGTCAACGTGGCAGGCACCAGGCACCTGGTGCGCCACTTAGGCTCTGCCAAGCTGATCTTTATCTCCACCGACTACGTGTTCTACGGCGACCGGGGTGACTACCGCGAGGACGATCCTCCCGGCCCGGTGCGGGGGTACTATGCGCTTAGCAAGCTAGTGGCCGAAGAGCTAGCCCGGCTGCCACAGCGCCACTTAATCATCCGCACCAGCTTCCGCCCCAGCCGCTGGCCGCATCCGGTCGCCTTCACCGACCTCTATACCTCACAGGACTACGTCGATGTGATCGCTGACGAACTGGCGCTAGCTATCTTTCACCACGACCAGCTCCCCTACGACACCCTCCATATCGCCACCGAACGCAAGAGCGTCTTTGAGTTAGCGCGGCGCCGCAACCCTGAGGTGCAGCCTGGCTCCAAGGCTACCGCCAAGGTCAGTCTTCCCGACGATATTAGCCTGAATACCGCGCGCTGGCAGGCGCTGCGGGCCCGGTTCACCCAGTCAGGCGGCACGGCTAGTAAACTAACCCTGTGATTAGTAACCGCCGCCTCGGCACCTTCAGGCTCAGCACCCTCACCAGGCCCCTCTATTGGCTCTACGAGCGGCGCCTGCTGGCCGCCATCAAGCGCGAGGGCAAGCTCCCGCGGCATATCGGCGTAATCATGGACGGCAACCGCCGCTTCGCCCGTATGGTGGGCCTTGACGTTGCCGCGGGCCACGATTACGGTGCCCGGAAGGCGCGCGAGGTGCTGGACTGGTGCCTCTCCTTAGGCGTTACCCACGTCACGCTGTGGGGCTTTAGCACCGAAAACCGCAGCCGCGATCAGCGCGAAGTCGAGCATCTGCACAGCCTCTTCGCTAAGCAGGCCCGCGAGCTGCTACAAGAGCCCCGGTTTCACGATAACCGTGTGCGGGTGCGAGTTATTGGCGAGATCGGGGACTTCCCCGCCGAGACCCAGGCGGCGCTGCGCGCCATCGAGGAGGCCACCCGTGGCTACGACGGCCTGGCGCTCAACATCGCGCTTGGCTACGGCGGGCGCGAGGAGATCGTCAGCGCCATCAAGAGCCTGCTGCAAGCCAAAGCCGCCGAAGGGCTGGACCTGTCAACCTTAAGCCGCAACCTAACTGCCGACGATATTAGCCGCTACCTCTACACCGCCGGCACCCCCGACCCCGACTTTGTCATCCGCACCAGCGGCGAGGTGCGGCTGTCGGGCTTCTTGCTGTGGCAGACCGCCTATAGCGAGTTTTACTTTTGCGACGCCTTCTGGCCCAGCTTCCGCAAGGTCGATTTTTTGCGCGCCATCCGCATCTTTCAACAGCGGGAGCGGCGCTTCGGCCGGTAGCTACTTGCCGAAGATGTTGGGCAGCTCCTCGAAAGCCACTAACACCTCGCGCGGCTTGCTGCCGGTATGCGGCCCCACCACGCCCAGCGCCTCTAAAGAGTCCATCAGCTTGCCGGCTCGAGCGTGCCCCACACTTAAGCGCCGCTGCAAGCGCGACACCGAAGCCTGCCCCTCCTGGATCACCAGTTCGGCGGCCTCGCGCAGCTTGTCGTCGTTCCAGTCCACCAGGCCGCTAGCCGCCGAGTCGTGCAGCGGGGGCGAGTCGAAGTCGGCGCCGTAGGCCTCGCCGAACTCATCGTCGAAGTACTGGCGGCGCAAGAAGTTGGCGAGTTGATAGATCTCGCTCTCGCTGACAAACGGTCCCTGCAAGCGCAGCGCCTTGACTAGGCCGGGTTGATAAAAGAGCATGTCGCCTAGGCCGGTGAGCCGCTCGGCCCCCATGCCGTCTAAAATCGTGCGCGAGTCGTGGCTGCTGGAGACGGCAAAAGCGATGCGGGCAGGGACGTTGACCTTGATCAGGCTGGTGAGGATATCCACGCTGGGCCGCTGCGTAGCCAGGATCAGGTGCATGCCGGTGGCTCGAGCCATCTGCGCTAGCCGCATAATGGCCGACTCGACCTCCTTGGGGCTGGTGATCATCAAGTCAGCCAGCTCGTCGATGATCACCACAATGAACGGGAGTTCGGGGAGGTCTAGGTTGCGGGCCTTCTGGTTGTACTGGTCCAAGTTCTTAGTACCCAGCTTGCTCATCATCTGGTAGCGCCGCTCCATGTGCGCCACCGCGCCGAGCAGCACCCCGGCGGCATCGGCGGGGTTGGTGACCACCGGGCGCAGCAGATGGGGGATGCCGTCAAACGGGGTCAGCTCGACCATCTTGGGATCGATCATCAAAAAGCGCAGCTCGGTCGGCAGGAACTTATAGAGCAGGCTCCCCACCAGGGTGTTAACCGCCACCGACTTGCCGGAGCCGGTCGAACCGGCGATCAAGAGGTGCGGCATCTTGGCCAAGTCACCGATGATCATCTCGCTGTCGATCGATTTGCCCAAAATCAGCGGCAAGCGCGCTTTGGCGCGCCGGAAGCTGACCGACTCGACCGCCTCCCGGAAGCTGATCAGCTCACGGCTGGCGTTAGGCACCTCCAGCCCGATCACGCTCTTGCCAGGGATCGGCGCCTCGATCCGCACCGAGCCGACCGCCATAGCCAGCGCCAGATCGTCGCTGAGGCCGGCAAAGCGGCTGATCTTCTCGCCGGGGGCCGGCTCGACCTCGAAACGGGTCACCGCCGGGCCGCGCACGCTGGCTACCACCCGCCCCTGCAACCCGAAGTTGGCCAGCGTCTCGTCGATCTTGGCGATGCGAGCTTGCACCTCGCGGGCCTGGACTAGCGGGTCCTCATCACCCTTATCGCGCTGATCCAAGAGGTCGTAGCCGGGGAGCTGCAACGGGATGCCGCCGACTTCGGGGAGGGCGTCCTCCTCAGCCAGCGGCTCGAGCGCTAGCTCCGCGCTCATGGTCACCGGATGAGCGGCGGGGGCTATATCTCCCCCGCCCCGCGCCCGCGCTGCAACTGCCGCCAACGCCGCTTGCCAGCCCGCCAACTGCGCCAGCACCGGCCTCCCCTTCTCGCGCAGCTCGGTCGTCAGAGCCTCGCTCAGTTCCAGCAGCTCAGGTGAGGTAGGCAACTCGCGGCTCAAGATCAGCAGCCGCGCCACCAGCTCGCGCCACGAACTCAGCAGATCGCTCTCTTGCTCCAACTGCTGGCGGGCGGCTAGTATCTGCTGGTACTCTTGCTGCCGCTGTTGATGCTGTTCAAAAAGCTTGCTTAGCGCCCTGGGTTTTACCGTCCGCAAGGCGGCTTCGGCCAGGTCGCGCTCGCGGGTCAGGCGGCTGTAGCGCTCAACCAGAGCGGTCAGCTCGAGCGCTAACAGCTGGCGCAGATCGTCCAAGGGGCGGGCCGGGCGCACCAACCCGCTGATCGGCTCGGCCAGTTGGGCCTTCATAGCCCTTAGCCACCCGTCCATGTCGGTCAGCCCTTCGGCCCGCAGATGCCCGATTAACTCACCGGCGCGGTCGCGGGTAAAGCCTGACACCGCCTCCTGCCAGGCGGCGATATCGGCCTGGGCGTCTGCTAGCAGCGCCTGATCGGCTCGAGCCAGCTTGTGCAACGTGTTGCCGATAGCGCTCCGCCAGCGCTCCAGCTCGGCGCTACCAGGATAGAGCGCGCTGAGCGCCTGCAAGTCGTAATCGAGCGACTTGAGCGCGTTGCGCGCCAGGGCTACGTCGGCGGCAAAGACGGCCCGCGCCTTGGCTTGGTGGCGCAGCTGCAAGAAGCTCTTGTAGCCCACCCGCACCCCCTGCACCACCCAACGCAAGAAGCCCCGGGCCAGCCGGGTCGGGCGCCAACCGAGCATCAGCTCGAGCCCCAGGCTGGCGATAAACAGCCCCAGCAGATAGGCGAGCGCCCCCGCCATGCCGGTCAGCGCGGCGCGGATGGTCAGGCCCCACTGCCCGCTAGCTGCCGGCGCTACCAGTACCAAAATCAGCCACAACCCTGCCCCCAACACCAGATAGCCAAGCAGCACCCGCCCCCAGCCCTGCGGCACCCGCCGCAGCAAGAAGAACCCGCCCAGCACCAGCGGCGGTAGCGGCAGCAGGTAAGCTCCCCAGCCGATGGGGCCTAAGAGCAGCGCGCGAGCCGTCAGCCCTAGCTCCCCGCTCGGCAACACCGGTACTAGCATTCCAGCCACAAAGATGCCTAACGCTAACAGCACCAGGCCGATGGCCTCGATATCTAGAGTCTGAGTCTTGCGTTTAGCCTTCGAGCCACGCGCCACGCTGTTAGTTTACCGCCTTTGGGCAGCAACAACGCCTAACCGGGTTCGCGGCGATTGACGCCCCCTACCCGGCGGTGTATTCTCATCTTGCTTGGGCGGTTAGCTCAGCGGAAGAGCACTCGCTTCACACGCGAGGGGTCGGAGGTTCAAATCCTCTACCGCCCACCATCAGAAAGCACGTACTAGACGCGACAACGACGATCCCGCCAAGCGTGGGGTTATGGTCTTATCGCAACCCCCCTCCTATCATCGCAGTTTAGCTGTACACTGGCACACCCATCCACCCGAAGTGGTGCCGGTCGAAGGTCAGGACCGCTGCCCCGTCACGGCTCGCCATGGCCGCTATGGTGGCGTCGGTAAGAGTAAGCCGCTGGTCGTTGAACTGGCGCAAGGTGGCTCGAGCCTCCTTGATGTGCTCTTCGGTGGGGAGTACCAGGGTGAACACCTCGAGCGCCCACTGCGCCACCGCGTGCGCCCGACCTGGGTCGGCGGGTTTGCGGATAATCAGCAGCCGGTGAAGCTCGAGCACCGTGGGCAAGGGGCAGTGTGCCTTGACACCCTCACGCTCGAGCCGCTCGAAGAGCGCAAGGGCGCGCCCGTGGTTCTGATCGCGTTTATCGACGGTGGCGTAAAGCGGCGTGGTATCGAGATAAACCGCTTTCAACGTTCTCCCCGCGTGCTTTCTTCATACTCCCGAAGCATCGACTCGTTGAGGTAGTCGTCCATGCGAGCACTGATGTCACCGGGGCTGCCTTCGTCATCGAACATGCCGATCAGGTCGCGCCATGAGGGCTCCCACTCGTCTGCCTCTCCCTCTTCCCAGTCATAGGGTTCGAACTCGCCAAGGCGTGACAGATCAGACTCGAGCCATGTTCTGGACTCTTCATCTAAGTCCGTGCGAAGTGGGGTGGGATCGTACTCAAGAATATCATCAAAGGCGACCTCTTCCCCGGTGAGGCGCTCGAGGCCACGAATCACTGCTACCAGAACGGCTAAGTCTATGTACTTAGGCACTTCGCCTTCACGTCCCCAACGGTAGACGGTATTGCGCGACACCTCTTTTGCCGTCTCCTTCTGAAGGGCGTAGACGCTGATACCCCGCTGTTTTAGGTAGTCAGGGAGTTTCCAACGGAGATACTCCCGCGCACGATCCATGGTGCCATTCTAGCACATCCTCACAGCTTGACATAATACCTACCAGCCCAGAGACCAGCCGGTGGTGCGTCGTGCTCGTTGAGACAGTCGTGCTTTTAGGTGCCGGCGTAGTATTGTGGCGCACTTCCAAGGGCTGCCGTAGTGCCGTTAAGTACGTCAGGCAGGGCATGGGCAGACGTTGGCAGACAGTGATGATACGGTCGAAGTTCAATTCACGCGAGGGGTCGGAGGTTCAAATCCTCTACCGCCCACCATCAGAAAGCCTGTACTCGCGAACAAGTCTTGACTCTGCACTAAGGTACGGAGTTTATACTAGCCTGGAAAGGAGCTGCGCCAATGGAAGAAAATAGCAAGTGCTGCGACCAGTGCAAGTGCGATGGCTGCCCGTGCGACTCGAACTACTGCGACTGCGGCTGTGGTTGTGGATGTAGCTGTCCCTGCTGCCAGAAGAAGTAGGCCGTTGACCATTGCCAGAGTGGCGGAGGCGGCTGGGGTTGGCGTCGAGACGGTTCGATTTTACGAGCGCGAGAAACTTATCTCACAGCCCCTCCGCCCTGCCACTGGCTATCGCATCTACCCATTAGACACGGTCAATCGGATCCGGTTCATCCGGCACTGTCAGGAATTGGGCTTCACGCTAAAAGAGACGCGCGAACTATTGCGTTTGAACGACGAGGGCGCGGACTGCGAGCGTGCTTGTGGGCAAGTTGTGGATAAAGTTCACGATCTCGACAGGCGTATCGCCGCCCTGACTCACCTGCGCGACAATCTAAAATCGCTGTTAGGCCACTGCTCCGAGGGCCACTGCCTGGTTCTGAAGGAACTCAACCTCGCGGGTGGCTGTAATCCTGAGTGTGATACGCATTAAACCAAGCGTTCTCGCTTAAAGGTCTTCTCGCTTCGCTCGGGTCCGCTCGGAAACAGACGGCAGGGTCATCATGTGCAGCTGGTCTAAGACCCTATCTCCACCCTTCTAACCCAACCCCTGATTGGATACGTTAAGGTGTTGGCGTGCGTACCTTACTGGTAATCATACTCTTAGCCGCTGCCGGCCTTTTCGCCCTGGTGCAACTTGATGTTCTTAAGCTAGATAGCAGTAGAGCTGCCGAACCGCTAGATATCTTTTCTTTAGTCAAGACCGCCGGCCCCGATGAAGTCCGTGCCGTGCTGAGCACGGTTAACCTGCAAGTCCGCGACGCTTATGGCCAGACGCCGCTGATGTATGCCGCCGCAAACCCCGACCCGCTGGTCGTTGAGCTATTAATCGAGGCCGGAGCAGAGGTCAACGCCCGGACCGAGGCGGGCTGGACCGCGCTGATGTACGCCGCGCGCGATAATCCCAACCCCGAGGTGGTGCTGACCTTGATGAAGGCTGGGGCCGATCCCACCCTGCGCGACAGCGAGGGCAAAAGCGTCCGCGACCACGCCGGCAGCGCGCTGCGTCGCACCAACCTCTTCCGCCGCTTAGACGAGCTGGTCGACCGGCCCTTTAACCCGCTCTGGCCGAGCGGCTTTACCGTCCCGGTCGAGGGTGCCACCATCAGCTCCCGCGCTAGCCACCTACCCAACGCCCCGCGCCGCTACCGCAACGGCATCCATGAGGGCTTTGATTTTTATAACGGTACGGTATCGGTCCCGATCAACTACGGCACACCGATCGTGGCGATGGCGGGCGGCGTGGTAATCCGCGCCGATCACGGCTTTACCGAGCTGACCCAGGACGAATACAACGCCGTCATCGATACAGCCAGGCGCAGCGCCATCACCCCGCCCGAGCTTCTTGACCGGTTGCGCGGGCGGCAGGTGGAGATTCGCCACGTCGGGGGGTTTATGACCCGCTATGCACACCTGTCCAGCATCCCGGCCGAAATCCAGGTCGGCGTGCGCGTCGCTCAGGGAACGGTGATCGGCTATACCGGCAACTCCGGCACTATCGATGCCGTCCGCAACACTCAGAACGATCCCCACCCACACGTGGAGATCTGGCGCGGCGACACCTTCTTAGGGCAAGGGATGG
>Ga0208610_100151_pt1 | contig 29008 bp, 21 predicted proteins | sample SubbioR11Jul_8A2_FD_184815 | JGI IMG/M metagenome (GOLD analysis project Ga0208610, IMG submission 184815) | Serpentinite rock and fluid subsurface biosphere microbial communities from McLaughlin Reserve, California, USA - CR11Jul_8A2 (SPAdes) | ecosystem: Environmental > Terrestrial > Deep... | reverse complement strand
GATCGTGCCGGCCAGCGACAGGCGCGGATAGCGGTCGGCCTGCGCCGCACCGACCTCGCCCGAGGCCGCCAGCACCTGGCGTTCGAGTGCGCGCAGGTCGGGCCGCTGCGCCAGCGTGCGTGCCGGCACGGCGTCGACCGCGAACTGCGCCGGCTGCGGCAGTTGCGCGCGGCGCGGCGCGAGCCGGGCGCGCAGATCGGCTTCGTCGATCGCGCTCAGGGCGGTCAGACTTTTGATCCGCAGGTCGCACTCGGCGCGCTGGCCGATCAGCCGGTTGCTGGCGTCGGCGGCGCTGGCGCCGGCCAGCGCCGCGTTGGCCGGCGACTCGAATCCGGCCTGCGCCTTGATCTGCGTGAGTTCGGCGGTGCGCTTCTGCGAGATCGAGTCCTGCGCGTACACATCGACCAGCGCCTCGCAGGTGCGCAGCTCGACGTAGTGCAGCGCGGTCTCGGCGGCGAGCGCAACGCGCAGGTCGTGCCACTCGGCAGCCGCGGCCTCGGTGCGGGCGCGCGCGGCGGCGGCGCGCTGGCGCGTGACGCCGAAGACATCGATCTCCCACAGCAGGTCGAGACCGAGGCTGCCGGTGGTCGCCAGCGCGCCCGGGCCCGGCACCTCGACCGCGGCGCGCGTGGCGCCGGCGGCGGCGTCGAGCGCCGGCAGGCCGCGGCTGCCGGCAATGCGCGCGGCGGCAGCGGCCTCGGCGATACGGGCGGCCGCCTGCGCCAGATCGCCGTTGTGGCGCTGGCTGGCGTCGATCAGTTGCGCCAGCAGCGGATCGTCGAACTGCGACCACCAGTGGGTCAGTCGCACGGGGTCGCCGCCGTGTGCCGGCGCCGGCGCGCTCCAGGCGGCGGGCGCGGCCGGCACCGGCGCCGGGCCGGGCGGCGTCAGTGCGCAGCCGGCCAGCGCGGCCAGCGCCAGCGCCGCGCTAGCGGCGAGCGTTGCGCGGCGCGCTGTTGGACCTTGCTTCGGCATGACGGGTCGCCTGCTTCGGGCCGGCGCGCGCCGGGGCGGTCTCGCCCGGTGCACTCGGCGAGCCGCGCTGCGGCGCAGGTTGTGGGTCCGGCCCGCGCCTGGGTGCGGTGCCGCGCCGCGCGTTCGCGGCCAGCGCCGGCCGGCGCCGGCGCGCGACTTCGAAGTGCAGCAGCGCCGCGGCGAACCCCACCAGGCGGTCGAGGATCTGCTCCTGCGCCCGGGCGCGCTCCAGCACGCCGGGGGCGAGCAACTTCATGAACTCGCGCGACGTGCAGTAGTCGTTGGCCAGCGCCGCGATCGCGAAGGCAAGCTGCTGGATGTCGTCGTCGGCCTGCGCCAGGCCGCAGTGACGCGCCAGCAACCGGCACAGCGCGCGGTGCGCCGGCGCGATCACCTGCGCGACGATCTCGCGAAACGCCGCCGACGGCTCGAGCATCTCGCGCAGGTGCAGCTTGCGCACGTCGGCCTCGAGCGCCGCATCCAGCCCGCCGCCGGCAGTTGCCGCGCCGAGGAACGGTGCCAGGAACATCCGCATCGACTGCGCGAAGGTCAGGGCCGGATCGTCGAAGCGGCCGAAGGCGCCGGTGAACTCAACGATCGGCCGGCGCAGCGCCTCGCGGTACAGGCCTTCTTTGCCGCCGAAGTAGTAGGCGATGGCGGCGATGTTGACCCCGGCTGCCTCGCAGATCTCGCGCGTGCTGGCGGCGGCGTAGCCCTTGGCCGCGAACGCCGCGGTGGCCGCGCGCAGCAGTTGTTCGCGCGCGCCGGCGGGCGCGGCCGGCGGCTCGGCAACGGGCGGGGGCGAGGCGCGGCGGGGCATGAGGGCGCGCACGATAGCACGCGAATCAAACGATTGATTGAAATGAACCCAGGGCGGCTCGCGGTCGATGCGGCCGCCGGAGCGGCGGCGCCGCAGCCCGCGCCGGATCGGCCGGCAACTGCCGCTGTCGCCGCTGCCGGCGGTCCGGATCGCCGCCGCGCGGCGGCGGCAGGCTCACGCCATGAGCCTGCGCCACCGCAGGATCGCGACACCGTGCGCGCCGCTCAGCGATGGCCGCGCCAATCACGAGCGGACCGCTGCACTCACCGACGAGGGTCGACCATGAACAAGCGCAACTTCCTGCGCGGCCTGCTCGCCGCGCTCGGCGCCGGCGTCGCCGCACCGGCTGCGCCGGCGGAGCGCGGCGTCCTGATCCAGATCTCGCCGCTGGCCGGTTTCCAGTACCACGCCGGCACGCAGGTCTGGCCGCAACTGACGGTCGGTCAGCCGCTCGCGCTCGTGCGCGAACCGGACAACCGCTACGACCGTGACGCCGTGCGCATCGACTGGAGAGGCTGCAAGCTCGGCTATCTGCCGCGCGCGCAGAACACGGCGGTGGCGCAGATGCTCGATCGCGGCGGAGAATTGCAGGCGCGCATCGAGCAACTCCGGGTCTCGCCGGATCCGTGGGAGCGGGTGAGGGTGGCGGTGGAGCTTGCGGTTTGAGACGACCAGGGCTGGAGAAAAGATGCAGTTCGATGAGTTCTTCCGGCAGGCTACGAAGCTAAATTCAGATCCGTACGACTACCAGCGACGTCTAGCCTCGGAAACCTGGCCGGATCTGCTCGATGTGCCGACTGGGCTCGGCAAGACCGCGGCGGTCGTGCTCGCGTGGCTGTGGAAGCGCGGCTGGCGCTCAGGCAGCCGCGCGGCCACGCCCGACGCCGATACACCGCGCCGGCTCGTCTACTGTTTACCGATGCGGGTCTTGGTCGAGCAGACCGAACGCAATGTCGGCACTTGGCTTGACCACCTGGGCATTGGCGATCGCGCCGGCGAAGGACGCACTTCAGTTCACTCTCTGATGGGCGGATCGGAGGACATCCGTACGCCGACTTGGGCCGATCATCCAGAAGAGGATCAGATCCTGATCGGCACCCAGGACATGCTGCTATCGCGCGCACTGATGCGCGGCTACGGCATGAGCCGCTATCAATGGCCGGTGCACTTTGCACTGCTGCACAACGACGCGTTTTGGGTACTCGACGAAGTTCAACTGATGGGCCCTGGCCTGCCGACGAGCGGGCAACTCGAAGCGTTTCGGCGCAAGCTGCCGATGGCGGCCGCGAGCCGCAGCCTGTGGGTGTCGGCAACGCTCAATCGCGAGTGGCTTGCCACCGTCGACTTCGACGACGTGCAGAAGCTGCGCGCGCACGAGCTGTCGCCGCAGGAGCGGCAAACGGCTGACGTACGAGAGCGCCGCGAAGCCGTCAAGCGTCTGCAGTGCTGCAACCTGGCTCCTGAAGGCACGAGCAAGAGCCAGGTTGCCGCGTATGCCGATGCGCTCGCTGAACACGTGCGTAAGGCGCATGCCGCCGGTAGCACGACGCTCGTCATCCTCAATACGGTCGAGCGCGCGCAGAAGGTCTATCGCGCGCTCCAGCCGGTCGTCAGACGCGGCAATGAGCGCAAGTCCGGCGCTGCTTCCGCCGAGGCGGAGCCGGAGCTCGTGCTTGTGCACTCGAGGTTCCGCGGTCCCGATCGGCGCGAGCGCGAAACACGCTTGACCGCGCCGACGCCAGCCGCTGGACGTGTCGTTGTCGCCACGCAAGCCGTCGAAGCCGGTGTCGACATGACGAGCCGCACCTTGTTCACCGAGCTCGCGCCATGGTCTTCGCTGGTTCAGCGCTTCGGCCGCTGCAATCGCTATGGCGAGTGCAACGACAGCGGCGGCGCCGATGTCATCTGGATCGATGTCGGCAACGACAAGGACCTCGCGCGCCCGTACGAGTCCGAGGCGCTCGACGCCGCGCGCGAGAAACTGCGTGCCGTCAAGAGTGCGAGCCCGGCTGACCTTCCTCCTACGGATCAGAAGGCGCCGCTGCATCCGGTGATCCGGCGCAAGGACTTCCTGGATCTGTTCAACACCGATCCCGATTTGTCGGGGTTCGACGTCGACATCGCGCCGTACGTGCGCGACGCCGACGACGCCGACGTGCTGCTGTTCTGGCGCGACTTGGGCGACGACCCGAACAACCCGATGCAATCCGCCCCCGAACGCGATGAGTTGTGCCGTGCCGGGCTGGCGGCGGCGAAGTCATTGCTGGATCAACTGAAGGCGGGCGACGCCTGGCGCTGGGATCCGCTGAGTCGCCGCTGGACGCAGGCGCATCGCATCCGCCTGCGCCCGGGAATGGCGTTGATGATCGCTGCGCGTGCCGGCGGCTACCGCGGCGATCTCGGCCTCTCGGCCGATGAGAGAGCGGCAGTGCCGGTGTTAAACAGTGCTCTCGACCACGAGTCGGTCGAGGCATATGACGACGATTCCCGCAGCTTGCTCGAGCGGGCGGTCGAGTTGCCCGTGCACTTGGCCGACGTCGAAAGCGAGGCGCGCCGACTCTGCGAAAGGCTGCCTGCTCCACATGCGGCGGCGATCATTCGCGCCGCGCGCTGGCACGACGTCGGCAAGGCGCACGGAGCGTTTCAGCACATGCTGCGCCTTGCACATGAGCAGGGAAGCGGCACCGCCTTGGGCGAAGGGTTGTGGGCCAAGGCGGGTCGCGTGCCCGGCCGAAAGCCGGGCCGACCTCGATACGCGGTGAAACTGAATGGCGGACTCACCGCGCGCCGTCGCTTTCGCCATGAGTTGGCCTCCGCGCTGGCCTGGCTTGCGCACGGCCCGCATGGATCGGACACCAATCTGATCGCCTATCTGATCGCAGCCCACCACGGCAAGGTGCGCCTGTCGTTGCGTGCCCTGCCGGAAGAGAGCGAGCCGCCGGATGGCCGCCTGTTCGCGCGCGGCATCTGGGATGGCGATGTGCTGCCGGGCGTGGCGTTCGTCGATGGCGAAGCCGTGCCGGAGACCCCGCTCAAGCTGGATCTGATGCGCTTGGGCGAAGGTCCTCAGGGTCCATCGTGGACAACCCGCATGCATCGCCTGCTGAACGATCTAGGGCCGCTTCAGCTCGCGTGGTGCGAGGCGTTGGTGCGCATCGCCGACTGGCGCGCATCGCGCAAGGAACAGGAGGATCAGCCGTGAGTCACGAGCACGTCTTGCGCGGCTGCACGCCGACGCCGCTGGCGTCGTACCTGAAGGCGCTGGCGGTCTTGCGACTCGTCGCAGAGCAAGCCGGCGATCCGGAAGTGACCGGATGCTGGCGTAACGATGTCTTCGTGCTGCGAACGGGCATGCGCGACGACGAGTTGTTCTCCTTTTTCCTAGAAGAGTACGAGCCAACGCCGCTCGTGGCGCCATGGAACGGCGGCAGCGGATTCTTCCCGAAGGACAACCAAGATGGAATCCGCTCAATCGAAGCATCGAACTGCAAGCGCTTCAGCAAGTATCGGCGCGTCATCGAAGCGGCGCGGTCCGCCGTTGCTGCGAATTCGTTCAAGGAGAGTCCCAAGGAAGCCCAGAAGATTTCGTTCCTCCAGTCTCTGCGCAACCAGGCACCCGAGGCATTGCTGCGCTGGATCGACGCCGCGGTCATTCTGCCCGATAACAATCCGCGCTACCCGCCGTTGCTTGGCACCGGAGGCAACGACGGCCGTCTCGACTTCACGAACAACTTCATGCAGCGGTTGGGTGAGGTGTTCGACATCACTACTGGGGGGCCGAAGCCGGAAGCCGCGGGATTGCTCAGCACAGCGCTGCTCGGTACGCCCGCACCGGTTCTGCTGGACCGTGCCATCGGTCAGTTCGCTCCGGGTAACGCCGGCGGACCAAACGCCAGCTCTGGATTCGAGGGCAGTGCGCGGATCAATCCTTGGGACTTCATCCTGATGCTCGAAGGCGCGCTGCTGTTCGCTGCTGCGGCCGTACGTCGCTTGGAGTCCTCAAGCGACGCGATGCTGTCCGCGCCCTTCACGGTGCGCAGCCGGCTCAGCACCGATGGCGCGGCAGCGGGGAGCGATGACAGCGATGCGCGCGGCGAGATATGGCTGCCGCTTTGGTCCGGACTCTTGACGATGGAAGAGGTCACGGCTCTCTTCGGAGAAGGGCGGGCGACTCTGGGGATGCGGCCAGCACGCGATGGGCTGGACTTCGCCCGTGCTGTGGCCCGCCTTGGCGTGGACCGCGGCATCCGTTCTTTCCAGCGCTTCGGCTTCCTGATGCGTTCGGGCAAGGCGTTTCTCGCGACGCCGCTCGCACGCGTCGCTGTTCGGCGGAATCCGGACGCCGATCTGATCGACGATCTGGAGCGACGTGATTGGCTCAGTCAGGTGCAGCGCTACGCCCGCGACGACAAGGCACCGGGCTCGTTGCGTGCCGCTGCAGCACGGCTCGACGCAGCCCTGTTTGCCCTGACCGAACGTGCCGATCGCATGACGCTTCAGCAGGTTCTGCGGCATCTCGGCCGGATTGAAGCGCTGTGCGCGACCAGTCCGAGGACGCGCGAAGCGATCAGACAGCCGGTACCCAGGCTGTCGCCGGAATGGGCGCGACGCGCGGACGACGGCAGTGCGGAGTTCCGGATCGCGGCGGCGCTCGCCGGGCTCAGCCTGCGCGGCGAACGGGACGGCCGCAGAGTGCAACTCACGCTGCGGCCGCATCTGGTGCCCGTGACGTTCGACGGCGCGGCCTGGGAAGAAGGTTCGTCGCTGGTGTGCTGGGTGCCGGGAGAGATCGAGCGCAATCTATCGGCCGTCTTGCATCGGCGCAGGGTGGAGACGCAGCGCCTCGGTTCGGAAGGCGAACTTCTCAGGAGCACCACCGGCGCTCGGCTGATCGACGTGCAGCGCTTCCTCGAAGGGGATACAGACGACCGCCGCATCGCCGAACTGCTGGCCGGGCTGGTCTGCGCAGATCTTGGCGTGGCCGAGACGCAGCGCGATGACGCGGTGCCGCTGCCTGCTTATGCCCTGATCAAGGTGCTGTTCATACCCGAATCCACGCTGCGACATCTGCAGTGGCTGCCGCCTGATCGCAGCCTGCGCTTGCCGGCCGAGATTCCCGCTCGATTGGCGGCCAATGACGTCGATGCCGCGCTGGCGATTGCTTGGCGGCGGCTGCGCGCGCTCGACGTAAAGCTGCCGAGTCGCCAACCGCCACGAGCCATTGCGATCGATGGGCCGCGGCTGCTCGCTGCCTTGACGATTCCACTCACGCTGGCAGAAACCGGCCGACTGCTGCGCTGGCTGGACCTCGCGCCGGAAACCGAACCTCTCTCCGAACCGACAGTTCAGAACCCCACTTGAGGAGATCAACCATGTCACTCGACTTCACCGCTCTTGCCGCTTGTCCCCGCCTGCTCCTGGAAGCCAGGCTCGCTCCGACTCAGGGAACGCGCTTTCAGCCCACGGGATTCCCGAATCTCGGCGCGGCGACCTATGACGGACCCGATGGGCGACGCATGCTGCTCGTCGAATCGGCACAAAGCATGGCCAATCGGATGGAGACGGTGTGCTGGGACAAAGTGGCCGACGATTGGGTGGCGCCGTTAAGAGGCCTGCCCGTCATCAAAGTCGTGGACAAGTCCCACAAGCCGCTGACCAACACGGTGCTCGAAGCTCATCGAACCAACTCGCCGTACATCCTCGAGGGCAAGGATGTTCGCGTGCTCGAGCAGCTCAAAAAGCAGCTCGCCGCTATGGAAGAGGGCCCGGTTGACATCCGGAAGCTGGCGTCCGTACTTCTGCGCATGGACACCAACGCTCTCGTGCACGGAGTCTTCCTCGCAAAGTCGGACCTCGCGGGTGGGCGCCTGCGTCTGCCCCGTGCACTGTCGGCCTTCATCGAGGCCGACGACGTGCGCGAAGCGCAGAGCGGCGGCGTTAAGAACGACCATGTTCGTCCGGGAAAAGGTGACGAGGGTCAAACGAGCAAGGAGGGATTCGGCAACGTGCCCTTCGCGCGCTCGGAATTCACCTCGCCGAAGATCACGGCCTATTTCAACCTCGACCTCGCCCAGATCCGTGGTTATGGCTTGGGCGAGCACGTCGATGCGCTGCTGATTGCGCTCGCGCTGTTCAAGATCCGGGCTTTCCTAGATGAAGGCCTTCGCCTGCGCACAGCCTGCGATCTGGACTGCAAATCGCTGACCGTGACCCGCCCGAACGGGTTCGTCGTACCCGAGCGCGCGGCCGCGCTAGAGTCGGCGTTGCCCGACTTGATCGAGCGAGTCGCCAAGGAGCAGGGGTGGCCTGAACCGCGATCGCGCGTCACTGAAATCGTCTGGGAGCCGTTGGCCAAGGGTTCGAAGAAGAGCAAAGGCACGGACGCGGCAGACGAGTGAGGTCGGTCCATGCTGACAATCGGCATCAAGTTCCCAACTGGTCGCTACCACGCAACGCCCTGGGGACGGCACGTCAACGAAGCGGCCGTCGCATGGCCGCCCGATCCCTGGCGACTCGCGCGCGCGTTGATCGCGACCTGGCACTGCAAGCTCGCCGCCGCCCGATACCCGCGCGAACGCCTCTCGTCGCTGCTGGCCCGGATGGCAGCGGCGCAAGCGCCTTGCATCCGGTTGCCCGAGAACGCGATCCACGCCCACACGCGGCACTTCATGCCGACCAAGGGCGACAAGCGCACGTTGATCTTCGATGCGTTTGCGCGCATCGATCCCGACGATCCGATCGTGATTGCCTGGCCCGGGTTGCAACTACCGCCCGATGAAGAGCGACTCCTCGATGCGCTGCTCGAATCGATCGGCTACTTCGGTCGCGCCGAGTCTTGGGCAGACGCGAAGCGCCTGAGTTGGAGAGATGGGTTCAACTGCGTTCCTAGCGACTCAGCGGCAGACTCTGACACGGGGGAGATACTGGGAGAGATCGTTCGCTTGTTGGCGCCACTGCCACCGAGCGTGTACACGGAGCTTCGGGAGGGTCAACTTGCTGCACGTAAGAAACTGCCAGCGAAGCTCTCAAAGACGTTGCCACCGGACTGGCTCGATGCTCTGAGCGTGGAGACCGGCGACCTGCAGGCTGCCGGTTGGAGCTCACCGCCGACCGCGCAGTGGCTGAGCTATCGCCGTCCGCTACAGGCGCTAAGGACGGTCGCGGTCAAGTCAACGCCGGCCCGAGCCGATCGTCGATCGGCAGCCCGCGTTAGCAGTGCTCGCTTCTTGCTGCTCGGCAAACCGCTGCCGCGCATCGAAGATGCGGTGCGCATCGGCGAGGCGCTGCGGCTGGTAGCGATGGGGGCGGCGCGACGGCTGCTCGGCCCGCAATCCGTCCCTGCCGAGTTGTCCGGCCACGAGCTGCCTCAGACCAACCGTCATGCGCATGCCTTCTGGCTGCCCGAACCGAATGACCGCGGCGAGATCGAGCACGTGCTGATTCATGCGCCGGGCGGTTTCGGCCCCGACGCCGTGCGAGTGCTGACCGGTCTGCGGGGGCTCAAGCGCGGCGAGGGCGAGCCGTTGCGGTTGATGCTGGAGGGTATCGGTCAAACGGCCTTGTTCGGGCAGGCTTCGCGTCTCGCGGGCGAGTCGGATGTCTGGCGCAGCGTCACGCCGTACCTGCATCCGTGGCACCTGAAGAAGCCGCAACTGCGTTCGCCCGAGGCGCTTCGCATCGCGCTGCTCGAACAGCTCCGCCGTGAGTGGAAGTCACGCGGCGAGGCTCTTCCGGAGCTCGTCGAGATGAACGACGTGAGTTCGGTGCGCTTCAATGGTCGCGAACTTCGGCCGGTGCATTTCCATCGCTTCCGTCGCAAACGCGGTCTGGTTCAGCCCGACGCGCTCGGCCGCATGCTGGAATTGCGCTTCGCTGGCCCGATCCGCGGGCCGCTCGCCATGGGCTTTGGCTGCCACTTTGGCCTTGGCCTCTTCGCGTCGATAGCGGAACCATGATGCGAGCAGTGCGGGTACGCGGCGTACGCTTCGTAGCCGGTTCCGGATTTGCCCCGGCGAACCGGCCGCGCGCAGAGTCGATCACATGAAGCGGAGTCAGAGCCATGGACGAGCGCAAACTGCTTGGGCGCATCACGATCGATCCGCAGATCTTCGGCGGCAAGCCGATCGTTCGCGGCCGGCGGCTCGCCGTCGATCATGTGCTCGGCATGCTGGCGGCCGGCGACAGCATCGAAACGATCCTCGAAGGCTATCCGTGGCTGCAGCGTGAGGACATCTTCGCGTGCCTGCTGTACGCGCGGCGGATCGTCGCCAACGAGCGGATTGACCTTCTTCCGGCCGAGTCGGATACGTGAAGCTTCTGGTCGACGCGTGCGTCTGGGGGAAGGCGTGCGACGAGCTTCGCGCAGCAGGACGCGACGTCGTCGATGCCGGCGATTGGCCCGAGGATCCGGGAGATGCGGAGGTTCTGCGTCGTGCGAAGCAGGAAGAACGCATCGTTGTGACGCTCGACAAGGGGACTTCGGCACGCTGGCGACTCTCGCCGGTCAGCCGCACGCCGGGATCGTCAGACTCGTTGACATTGCCGCGCGCCAGCAGGCGAACGTGTGCTTGCGCGCACTGGCGCAGGTCGGCGTCGAACTGGCCGCTGGCGCGATCGTGACGGCCGAGCCGGGCCGCCTGCGACTGCGGACAAGCGTGACCGACTCGCGATGATCGAGCAGTCCAGTCAGCCGGAGTGGACCTCGGCCAGTTCGCGGCCGGGCAGCGAGTTGCGATTGGCGATCCAGATCTCGCCGCGCTTCATCGTCCGCGGCGACCGCCGGCCACCGCTCTTGCGCGGGCGGGAACGGCTTTGCCCTCGGCGAGGGCGAGCGCCTCGTTGTCGGCCGCGGCGAATTGTTCGGCGATGGCGAGCGCTTCGCGGCGGATTTTCGGATCCGCGTAGGCGGCGCGTGCCTCGGCGACAAGGGCGGAAACGAACCGCTCCCGCTTCCTGCGCGCGAGGAATTCGGCGATCGCAAGGCGAGCGACTTCGGCGCGTGCCACACCTTCGCGCCGTGCCTCGGCGTCGAGCTTGGTTTCCAGCGCCTCGGGCAATCGAATGCTGAAGCCAGCCATCGGACACCTCTGCGTATGTCCGGCATTGTGCCGGACAGGACGGCGGGCGAAGGCGAGGACATCGTGTCGTTCGCCCCGCAGGGCGCCAGCGCACCGGGCGAAGGTGTTCCTACGAGTTGGGTGTGGCCGCGAGGCGGTGCGGCGGCGAGCGGTCTTCGTCGCGGCTTTCAGCGTGCGAGACGGCCGCGGCGCCGAGCGCCGCGCTTCCCTCGGTACGGACGCCTGCCCTGCGATCGCGGAAAACGGAGAAAGTGCCCAGTCTCGCCCGGCCATTTCGGACGTTTGGTTCGTCCAATTCGGATCATCTTCCCTTCAGATTCGGATTGACTTCGCCCACCGGGGTCGAAGAGGCGTGGGTCATGACGGACAAAACGATTCCTGAATCGACGGCACAGCCCGAGGTGTCGCTGCGCTTGCCCGAGCTGGCGCACGGCGGGTTCCTGCAGCGCCCGATCCCCCGGCGCTGCTCATCCCCACAGGCAGGCGATCGGTCCCGCCCACAGTTTTTCCCCGAAGGGTACGACCGCTTCACCGTCATAGAGGACGACACCAAGCCGAAAGTCCTTGCCGCCGGCGGAGGCGAGCTTTCTCATGCCTTTGAAGTCGCCGGCCGTGACGGTGGCCGCTGCTTTGACCTCGATGCCCACGACTGCGCCGTCGTCGGCCTCGATCACGAAGTCGACTTCGTCCTGGTCCTTGTCGCGATAGTGATGCAGGGCGAATGCCCGGTCCAGCCAGGCCACTTGCTTCGCGATCTCGGAGAAGACGAATGTCTCGAGCAGCGCGCCGAAGGCGGAACGCTGCTGCGCGATCCGCTCGGCGCAGACGCCGAGAACCGCGGCCAGCAGGCCGGAGTCGAGGAAGTGCAGCTTCGGCGTCTTGACCAGCCGCTTGGCGCGGTTGCGCGACCATGGCTCGAGGCGCTGCACGAGAAACAGCTGATCGAGGATGGCGACGTACTTGCGCGTGGTCTTGTCGTCGAGGGCGATCTTGCTGCCGATCTGGACGAAGTTCGTCAACTGTCCCGAATGGTGCGCGAGCATCCGCACCAGCCTCGGCAGGCGGTCGAGCTTCTCGACATCGGCCACGTCGCGCACGTCGCGCTGCACGATCGCGTTCACATACTCGCGTGCCCACATCTGGCGTCGCTGCGGCTGCGGGCGTCCCAGCATTTCCGGATAGCCTCCTGTGAGGACAGCGCTGATCAGCTCGTCTCCGACCAGCCGCTCGCGCGGCTTGACCAGCACGCCGCTGAACGCTCTTTCGATGAACGCAGGACGCTTGCCGCGCACTTCCGCCCGCGACAGGGGCAGCAGGCGCACCACTTCCATGCGTCCGGCCAGACTCTCGCTGACGGTCGGCAGGGTCAGCACGTTGGCCGAGCCCGTGAGCAAATAGCGACCGGGACGCCGCCCACGGTCGACCGAGACCTTGATCGCGCGCAGCAGCTCCGGCGCCCGCTGCACTTCGTCGAAAACCGCCTGGTCGTGGCCGCGTATGAATCCGGTCGGGTCGCTGCGGGCGGCCGCGAGAGTCGTGTCGTCGTCCAGATTGACGTACGTGCGGTCGGCGCCGGCGAAGGCGCGCACCAGCGTGGTCTTGCCGCTCTGCCTTGGGCCGTTGACCATGACAACCGGCGTGTCGTCCAGCGCGGCCGCTACGCGTGTCGCGGCAAAGCGCTGGAAAAGCGTGGGATCTCGGCCGGCCATTTCAGAACGTCAGTTCGTCCAATTCGGATCATAGCCTCGTCCGATTCGGATTATTTGGCCGGCCATTTCGGATCGACTGTCCGGCCAACTCGGATTCCCGGCGGTCGCCGCGCCCGGCGATCTTCAGTCTCGGTCGCTGTGCCGGCTGCTTCACCCGGATACGACCCCTATGGGACAGACACGTGTCATGACGGACGAAGGCGCTGCTGAATCGACGGCGCAGCCCGAGCTGCCGCTACCTTTTCCCGAGCGGGTGCGCGATCTGCCGCTGCTGCCGGCGCGCATGCTCAACGAGCACCAGTACTGCCCGCGGCTCGCGTATCTGGAGTGGGTGCAGGGCGAGTGGGCCGATTCGGCCGACACGGTCGAGGGTCGCAGCGTCCACCGGCGCGTCGACAAGCCCGCCGGCGAGCTGCCGCCGCCGGCAGAGCTGCCCACCGAGGAGAAGCTGCACGCGCGCTCGATCACGCTGTCGAGCGACCGTCTCGGCCTGATCGCGAAGATGGATCTGGTGGAGGCCGAAGACGGCTTCGTCGTGCCGGTCGACTACAAGCGCGGCAAGCGCCCGCACGTGGCCGGCGGCGCCTATGACCCCGAGCGCGTGCAGCTTTGCGCTCAGGCGCTGGTTCTTGAGGAGCACGGCTATCGGGTGCGCGAAGGGGTGCTGTACTTCGCCGGCAGCCGCGAGCGGGTGAGCGTGGAGTTCGACGAGCCGCTGCGCGCGCTGACGCGCAACTCGATCGACGGCCTGCGGCTGGTGGCCGCCGGCGGCACGATCCCGCCGCCGCTGGTGGATAGCCCCAAGTGCCCGCGCTGCTCGCTGGTCGGCATCTGTCTGCCGGACGAAGTCAACTTCCTCAAGCGCGAGGACACGCCGCCGCGGCCGCTGGCGGTCGGCCGCGACGAGTCGATGCCGGTGTACGTGCAGGCGCAGCGCGCCAAGGTGAGCAAGAACGGCGAGACGCTGGAGGTGTCGATCGACGAGCAGAAGGTTTCCGGCGCGCGGCTGGCGGAGGTCTCGCAGCTCGTGCTGATGGGCAGCGTCTACGTCACCACGCCGACGCTGCATGCGCTGATGGAGCGCGAGATCGCCGTCTCCTGGCACAGCTACGGCGGCTGGTTCATCGGCCACACGGTCGGCACCGGGCACAAGAACGTCGAGCTGCGCACCGCGCAGTACCGCGCCAGCTTCGACGAGACCCGCTGCCTGCGCATCGCGCGCGGTCTGGTGGTGGCCAAGATCCAGAACGCGCGCACGCTGCTGCGGCGGAACTGGAAGGCGGGCGAAGCGCCCGAGGTCCTGCTCGACGAGTTCAAGCGCGACATCGATCAGGCGCGCCGCGTGACCAGCGTGGCCGAGCTGCTCGGCGTGGAGGGCAACGCGGCGGCGCGCTACTTCCGCCACTTCAAGCAGGTGCTGAGCCCCGACACGAGCGGCCGCTTCGCCTTCGACTTCGAGCGGCGCAATCGGCGGCCGCCGACCGATCCGGTCAACGCGCTGCTGTCGTTCGCGTATTCGCTGCTGGTGCGCTCGTGGACCGTGACGCTTTCGGCGGTGGGCTTCGATCCGTATCGCGGCTTCTATCACCAGCCGCGCTATGGGCGGCCGGCGCTGGCGCTGGACCTCATGGAGCCGTTCCGGCCGCTGATCGCCGATTCGAGCGTGATCCAGGCGATCAACAACGGCGAAGTGAAGCCGTCCGACTTCGTCAGCGCCGCCGGCAGCGTGGCGCTGGACGCCGACGGTCGCAAGCGCTTCATCGCCGCGTTCGAGCGCCGGCTCGGCCACGAGGTAGCGCATCCGCTGTTCGGTTACAAGGTCAGCTACCGCCGGCTGCTCGAGCTGCAGGCGCGGCTGTTCGGTCGCCATCTCCTGGGCGAGCTTGCCGAGTATCCGAACTTCGTCACGCGCTGAAGCGAGTTGGACATGGACGAGCGGTTGTACCTCGTCACCTACGACATCGGTGACCCGAAGCGCTGGCGCGCCGTGTTCAGGCTGATGCACGGCTACGGCGAATGGGCGCAGCTTTCCGTGTTCCAGTGCCGGCTATCGCCGCGCCGGCACGCGGAGATGATTGCCACGCTGGATCAGATCATTCACCATGCCGACGATCATGTGCTGGTGATCGACATCGGCCTGGCCGAGCGGGTCGAGCCGAAGGTGGTGAGCCTGGGCAAGCGTTCGTTCGAGCCGGTGGCGCGCGAGCCCGTGATCGTGTGAGGTTTCTTCGCCGCCGCGGCGCGAGCGGTCTGGTGCGGCAAGCCGCCGTCACGAGCGCTCGCGCGGCGCAAGTTCTTTAACAGGCTGGAAGTTCTTCGGGCGGCGCCTGCGGTGGCGCCGAACTTGGCTAGACTTGCCGTGCGCTTTTCACTAGCGCTCGCATCGCGGCTTGCGGGGTCAGGCCGGATGCGGACCGGCGAGCCGGCTGTTTTCCGCGGTGAAGAGCCGCGGCCTCATTGAAGCTGGCTGGTCTTCCTTGAGCGGTTCGGCCAACCGACCGTTTTCCGCGGTGAAGAGCCGCGGCCTCATTGAAGCCTGCGGCAGTTCTTCGGCAACGTCCCGCCAGCGCGGGGTTTTCCGCGGTGAAGAGCCGCGGCCTCATTGAAGCCTCTGGGTACGGCACGGTTGCCGCGCATGAGCCGCGTTTTCCGCGGTGAAGAGCCGCGGCCTCATTGAAGCCGGGTAGGCAGCGCGCCACGCCTCCCACGCGCCATGGTTTTCCGCGGTGAAGAGCCGCGGCCTCATTGAAGCGCGACGTACAGATCGTGCGGCTCGTGGATGAGGTGCGTTTTCCGCGGTGAAGAGCCGCGGCCTCATTGAAGCTCGCCGTAGGCGATGTCGTCTGGGATGCCGTCAGGAAGTTTTCCGCGGTGAAGAGCCGCGGCCTCATTGAAGCCGATCAGTTGGGGGAAAGACAGCGTCGCCATGCTGCGTTTTCCGCGGTGAAGAGCCGCGGCCTCATTGAAGCTCCAGTTCCTGCGCCTTCCGTCCGATGGTCAGGTCGAGTTTTCCGCGGTGAAGAGCCGCGGCCTCATTGAAGCATGATCTGCAGGCCGTCGACCAGCAGGTCGTTCATCGTTTTCCGCGGTGAAGAGCCGCGGCCTCATTGAAGCGTGGTCGTTTCCTCGACCCAGGTCAGGCGGCTGGTGCGTTTTCCGCGGTGAAGAGCCGCGGCCTCATTGAAGCGACACAGCGGCCCGCGAGGCGGACGGCGCCCGCGCGGTTTTCCGCGGTGAAGAGCCGCGGCCTCATTGAAGCGCGGCCGGTCGCGTCGCGCGAAATCAGCTATTACGCGTTTTCCGCGGTGAAGAGCCGCGGCCTCATTGAAGCGTGTCGGCCGCGGTTTCATCGACCTCTCGCGTGGCGTTTTCCGCGGTGAAGAGCCGCGGCCTCATTGAAGCGCGGCGAAGGCGAACTCGCCATCGGTCGCCTCGACAAGGTTTTCCGCGGTGAAGAGCCGCGGCCTCATTGAAGCGCTGCGATACCAGCTATTCACCAGCACCGGCGCGGCGTTTTCCGCGGTGAAGAGCCGCGGCCTCATTGAAGCTGCGCCGCCGCCGGCGCGATCCTGGTGGTGTTTCCCGTTTTCCGCGGTGAAGAGCCGCGGCCTCATTGAAGCCTTTTGCGGCAGGCGGTGGCGATGCCATCCGACGACGTTTTCCGCGGTGAAGAGCCGCGGCCTCATTGAAGCATGTCCTTCTCGGGATCGACCCAGGACCAGCGGCGGGTTTTCCGCGGTGAAGAGCCGCGGCCTCATTGAAGCCCCGGCTGGGACATCTGGAACGCCCAACGCAGCGCGGTTTTCCGCGGTGAAGAGCCGCGGCCTCATTGAAGCGCCGGTGCACCTCGCTCTTGGCGACGCCGAGCGCCGGTTTTCCGCGGTGAAGAGCCGCGGCCTCATTGAAGCGCGTACTCGTCGGAGATGCGCGCCAGCGCCTGCGCGGTTTTCCGCGGTGAAGAGCCGCGGCCTCATTGAAGCGGCTTCTGCGAGGGGCCGGTCAAGCAGGTGGGTCACGTTTTCCGCGGTGAAGAGCCGCGGCCTCATTGAAGCAAGGCCGTTGCCCACACCACCACCCAGAGCCAGGGGTTTTCCGCGGTGAAGAGCCGCGGCCTCATTGAAGCTTCTGGTGCGCTCATATTGCTGCGGTCGATGATGCCGTTTTCCGCGGTGAAGAGCCGCGGCCTCATTGAAGCTTGTCGCGCTCCAGCTCGCGCCACACGGCCTCGGGGTGTTTTCCGCGGTGAAGAGCCGCGGCCTCATTGAAGCGGCCGAGTGCCTGGCGCTGCGCCACGGCCTGATCATGTTTTCCGCGGTGAAGAGCCGCGGCCTCATTGAAGCCGCGCGGCGACGGTCTGGCTTTCTGTCGGTTGTCCGTTTTCCGCGGTGAAGAGCCGCGGCCTCATTGAAGCTATGTCGACGCCCAAGGGCGCGACGTCATTGAGAAGTTTTCCGCGGTGAAGAGCCGCGGCCTCATTGAAGCTCTCCAGAGCAAAGAACGGAACGAGCTAGAAAGGCTGTTTTCCGCGGTGAAGAGCCGCGGCCTCATTGAAGCTGCCGATCCGTCCAGATGTCCGGCAAATCTCGCGCGGTTTTCCGCGGTGAAGAGCCGCGGCCTCATTGAAGCAGCTGGCGCCACTCCATGATCTGCGCGTGCCCGCAGGTTTTCCGCGGTGAAGAGCCGCGGCCTCATTGAAGCATCGCCTGCGTGCCAACCAGGCGCAGCGTGACGCCGTTTTCCGCGGTGAAGAGCCGCGGCCTCATTGAAGCGGTCATCAGCACTCGACTGTCCGCAGCCAGCAGCACGGTTTTCCGCGGTGAAGAGCCGCGGCCTCATTGAAGCACCATGGTCCGCAACTGGATCATGCAGCAGCTGATCGTTTTCCGCGGTGAAGAGCCGCGGCCTCATTGAAGCGAACTCGTAGGCCACCAACAGTTGAGCCCCTTGCAGTGTTTTCCGCGGTGAAGAGCCGCGGCCTCATTGAAGCGTGAGCTTCCGCCATGACCTATAGCGCACGCGAAACGTTTTCCGCGGTGAAGAGCCGCGGCCTCATTGAAGCGAGCCAGCCGGCACCCCGATCGCCACGCCGGTCGCGTTTTCCGCGGTGAAGAGCCGCGGCCTCATTGAAGCTTGGCCAGGTGCCGCGAGCGCGCGCGCAGGATGCGCGTTTTCCGCGGTGAAGAGCCGCGGCCTCATTGAAGCCGGGCCACTTTTGGCACCTCCGGCCTGCGCGCCAGCGGTTTTCCGCGGTGAAGAGCCGCGGCCTCATTGAAGCCACGATGTCGAGTCCGTCGTAGATGATCGCCACAAGTTTTCCGCGGTGAAGAGCCGCGGCCTCATTGAAGCGCCGAGTTCGTGGTCTGCAACCTGTTCGCCTTCCGCGGTTTTCCGCGGTGAAGAGCCGCGGCCTCATTGAAGCACCCGGCCAGCGTCGAGGTGCTCAGCGCGCCAGGCGGTTTTCCGCGGTGAAGAGCCGCGGCCTCATTGAAGCCCGACCGGCGACGGGACGGGCGTCACGTCCATCGGGTTTTCCGCGGTGAAGAGCCGCGGCCTCATTGAAGCGCGACGGTGAACGCGTGATCGTGCGCACGGTTCAGCATGTTTTCCGCGGTGAAGAGCCGCGGCCTCATTGAAGCTCGATGTAGCGGTGCGCGGTCGCGCGTCCGCACTGCGTTTTCCGCGGTGAAGAGCCGCGGCCTCATTGAAGCGACCCGGACCGAACGCGAACGCCCCGCCTGGCACCTCGTTTTCCGCGGTGAAGAGCCGCGGCCTCATTGAAGCGAGTAGGGATCCACTTTCACCGCCTTGGCGGCGGCGTTTTCCGCGGTGAAGAGCCGCGGCCTCATTGAAGCCGCAATCGGCGCCAGTCTGGCGCGGTGTCGTCCCTCGTTTTCCGCGGTGAAGAGCCGCGGCCTCATTGAAGCCCGCCGGTGCTGGTGACGAAGCGGTGCACATAGCCCAGTTTTCCGCGGTGAAGAGCCGCGGCCTCATTGAAGCTATGAACGCGCCTACCTGGCGGTGGGCACCGGCCGCGTTTTCCGCGGTGAAGAGCCGCGGCCTCATTGAAGCCCGTAGCCGTTGCCGTAGCCGTCGCCGTAGCCGTAGGTTTTCCGCGGTGAAGAGCCGCGGCCTCATTGAAGCCGAATGCCAGCCTGACCAGGCAGGCCACCCATCAAGAGTTTTCCGCGGTGAAGAGCCGCGGCCTCATTGAAGCCGATCAATGCGGCGCCGGCGGCCCCTGCTTGCTGCGGTTTTCCGCGGTGAAGAGCCGCGGCCTCATTGAAGCGTCGGCCGCCGCGCGCCGCAGCTCGTCGACGTCGCGTTTTCCGCGGTGAAGAGCCGCGGCCTCATTGAAGCATGGAAGTGTCGGTTGTCCGGGTGCGTCCTTTCGTGGTTTTCCGCGGTGAAGAGCCGCGGCCTCATTGAAGCGACGCAGCAGCCCGCGAGGCGGACGGCGCCCGCGCGGTTTTCCGCGGTGAAGAGCCGCGGCCTCATTGAAGCCCCTACGACGTGATGCCATGGAGTCAGCGGGAGGGCAGTTTTCCGCGGTGAAGAGCCGCGGCCTCATTGAAGCCCTGAGGGCCCGCAGAAGGCCGCGCTCGCCGTCGAGGTTTTCCGCGGTGAAGAGCCGCGGCCTCATTGAAGCGTCAATTTCCCCCCTCAAATCGTCCACGGCGTCAACCGTTTTCCGCGGTGAAGAGCCGCGGCCTCATTGAAGCAGTGCGTCGTTCAGGTTGGCGACATCGCCCCAGGAGGTTTTCCGCGGTGAAGAGCCGCGGCCTCATTGAAGCCTGACGGCGTGAAGGACCTCGACAGCGCAGAACTCGAGTTTTCCGCGGTGAAGAGCCGCGGCCTCATTGAAGCGCGTGCAGCGCGGTCGCGTGGATCGCGCCGCAGGCGGCGTTTTCCGCGGTGAAGAGCCGCGGCCTCATTGAAGCGTTGACGGAATTGCTATGACCGGACTGGCAAACACTGTTTTCCGCGGTGAAGAGCCGCGGCCTCATTGAAGCCAGGTGCGTCTCGACCTGCTCGGCGCACTCGTCCGGGTTTTCCGCGGTGAAGAGCCGCGGCCTCATTGAAGCGCGCCAATCCGCGCAAGCGCCGTCGCGGTCGCCGTCGTTTTCCGCGGTGAAGAGCCGCGGCCTCATTGAAGCTTGCTGGTCTTGGCGACCACCGCCCCGGTGGCGCCGGTTTTCCGCGGTGAAGAGCCGCGGCCTCATTGAAGCCGCGCCGATCCTACGCGACAGTGGCTGTTCTGGATCGTTTTCCGCGGTGAAGAGCCGCGGCCTCATTGAAGCCATCCACACGTAGCGCTTGCCGCGCGCGGTGCGCTGGTTTTCCGCGGTGAAGAGCCGCGGCCTCATTGAAGCTTGGTCGGGGTGGCGTTCGTGTTCGCCGCCTCGTGCCGGTTTTCCGCGGTGAAGAGCCGCGGCCTCATTGAAGCCGGGTAGCAGGTCGGCGGCAGGCAGATTGTCGATTTGTTTTCCGCGGTGAAGAGCCGCGGCCTCATTGAAGCTGCGGATCTGGCCGTCGATTTCCTCGGCCCCGAAGGGTTTTCCGCGGTGAAGAGCCGCGGCCTCATTGAAGCCACCACCCAGAGGGCCGCGACAAGCGGCCCTCTGCACGTTTTCCGCGGTGAAGAGCCGCGGCCTCATTGAAGCGACCTCGGCGCGCCAGAAGTTGACGGTCTGCATCAGGTTTTCCGCGGTGAAGAGCCGCGGCCTCATTGAAGCCCCACGCCGCCACGGTGACCGCCGTGACGGACGCCGCGTTTTCCGCGGTGAAGAGCCGCGGCCTCATTGAAGCGCGGCGTCCGTCACGGCGGTGACGGTGGCGGCGTGTTTTCCGCGGTGAAGAGCCGCGGCCTCATTGAAGCCTGTGGAGCGGCCTCACGACTTGGTCTGGCAGCACGTTTTCCGCGGTGAAGAGCCGCGGCCTCATTGAAGCGTAGAACTTGCATTCGATATGGAACTGCCAGCACAGGTTTTCCGCGGTGAAGAGCCGCGGCCTCATTGAAGCGGTAATACTTGGCGAGCGTATCGGTGGTAATGCCGAGTTTTCCGCGGTGAAGAGCCGCGGCCTCATTGAAGCGAGGCGGCGTACTCGGGCTTGCCTGGGGTGGCGCTGGTTTTCCGCGGTGAAGAGCCGCGGCCTCATTGAAGCGTGTCGGGTGTTCCGCCTGAGGGGCGGTTGTGATCTGTTTTCCGCGGTGAAGAGCCGCGGCCTCATTGAAGCTACTACTCCGGCCAGGGGGTGGTGATGATCGGCGAGGTTTTCCGCGGTGAAGAGCCGCGGCCTCATTGAAGCCCTCCGTGCGTCGTCCTGTTGTCGGGTCCAGAGCGCGTTTTCCGCGGTGAAGAGCCGCGGCCTCATTGAAGCGAACGAGCGCACGTCGCGGTGGCTCTTGTGTGCCGGGTTTTCCGCGGTGAAGAGCCGCGGCCTCATTGAAGCGCCGCGCAGACCATCGCGCAGGCGCTGCGCGAGACGAGTTTTCCGCGGTGAAGAGCCGCGGCCTCATTGAAGCGGGATCAACATGTCGATCGCCGCGGCGTGCAGCGGAGTTTTCCGCGGTGAAGAGCCGCGGCCTCATTGAAGCGGCTAGCAGCCAGTTCAATGGAGGGGTCTCATGTCTGTTTTCCGCGGTGAAGAGCCGCGGCCTCATTGAAGCTCCTCCGGCATTTGCCGGGACGCTGCGCGAGTTGACCGTTTTCCGCGGTGAAGAGCCGCGGCCTCATTGAAGCACGGCCATGCAAAGCCACGTCATGCGGCTGGCGCGCGGTTTTCCGCGGTGAAGAGCCGCGGCCTCATTGAAGCGACTTCCGCATCTTCAAGGTCGCCGACCTTCAGGTCACGTTTTCCGCGGTGAAGAGCCGCGGCCTCATTGAAGCTGCTGGATGCACGGGTCGATGCTCGATGATGCGCGCAGTTTTCCGCGGTGAAGAGCCGCGGCCTCATTGAAGCTCGTCGTGGCCGAGGGCCACGACGGGCCACGATTCGGTTTTCCGCGGTGAAGAGCCGCGGCCTCATTGAAGCATGATGAAATCCGGTCGCGCGCCGTTGACGAAGAACGGTTTTCCGCGGTGAAGAGCCGCGGCCTCATTGAAGCATGCGCATCTGCTGCAACGGCTTGGTCGGATACTTGGTTTTCCGCGGTGAAGAGCCGCGGCCTCATTGAAGCTTTCGGTCGGCCTCGACGGCAGACTCGCGCGGCGCGGTTTTCCGCGGTGAAGAGCCGCGGCCTCATTGAAGCCTGCCTGGCGCGCCGGCTGGCTGCCGACACAGACAGTTTTCCGCGGTGAAGAGCCGCGGCCTCATTGAAGCGCGCGCCTTGACCAGCTTGTCGAGGTCGAGGCGCGTGGTTTTCCGCGGTGAAGAGCCGCGGCCTCATTGAAGCCGACACACCGTCTCGCGAGTGCGGTCCGTGACGACAGTTTTCCGCGGTGAAGAGCCGCGGCCTCATTGAAGCCCGGCGACGTTGGCCTCGCAGCGCGTGAGATCGCGCTGTTTTCCGCGGTGAAGAGCCGCGGCCTCATTGAAGCGGGTCAGGCGCCTCGAACGCCGCAACTGCCGACTCGGCGTTTTCCGCGGTGAAGAGCCGCGGCCTCATTGAAGCCGATTCAAGGCGCTGGCGTCAGTACCGGCGCGGCCGGGTTTTCCGCGGTGAAGAGCCGCGGCCTCATTGAAGCGCGGCGCAGGTCCGCCTGGGCGCGAGCGTTCTCGGCGTTTTCCGCGGTGAAGAGCCGCGGCCTCATTGAAGCCGCATCGCTTCCGGCGACGTGTCGGCCTTGGCCTTGTTTTCCGCGGTGAAGAGCCGCGGCCTCATTGAAGCCTACACGCACCAGGGGACCGTTCTGCCGATTGGCGAGTTTTCCGCGGTGAAGAGCCGCGGCCTCATTGAAGCGACTCCGGCGAGGTGATGATCGGCACGCCAGTCGAGTTTTCCGCGGTGAAGAGCCGCGGCCTCATTGAAGCGCGGCGAAGCCTGCCGTCACCGCCGAGCTGATCGTGTTTTCCGCGGTGAAGAGCCGCGGCCTCATTGAAGCCACGTCACAGCGCTGTAGCCACCACGGGCCAACGCGGTTTTCCGCGGTGAAGAGCCGCGGCCTCATTGAAGCCGCCACGATCCACAGATAGAGACCGTAACCGATCGCCGTTTTCCGCGGTGAAGAGCCGCGGCCTCATTGAAGCGGGCAACGTTAGGCAACATGCCGCGCGCCGCGCCCCGTTTTCCGCGGTGAAGAGCCGCGGCCTCATTGAAGCAGTACGTGCCACCCGCCGGGGATGCGCTCGATCCGGCGTTTTCCGCGGTGAAGAGCCGCGGCCTCATTGAAGCCCTACTATCGTCTGGCCATCGGCCGACGCGATCGACCCGTTTTCCGCGGTGAAGAGCCGCGGCCTCATTGAAGCTACTACGACACGTTCCGCAGCATCACGACCAACGCCGTTTTCCGCGGTGAAGAGCCGCGGCCTCATTGAAGCATCTGCTCTCCTCTTGCTGCCGATCCAGATCGCCGGCGTTTTCCGCGGTGAAGAGCCGCGGCCTCATTGAAGCATGGCCGCGCGCGGTGGCCGTCTGACCGCCGGCTGGGTTTTCCGCGGTGAAGAGCCGCGGCCTCATTGAAGCGAGGCCGTCGACGAGCTCGATCTGCGCCAACACCAGGTTTTCCGCGGTGAAGAGCCGCGGCCTCATTGAAGCGTGCGTGGTCATGTTTCATCCTGTGGAAGGGACGTCGTTTTCCGCGGTGAAGAGCCGCGGCCTCATTGAAGCATGATGGTCTGCGCCACGTCGCTCACGGCGCGCGCCGTTTTCCGCGGTGAAGAGCCGCGGCCTCATTGAAGCATGGAGTCCCCGCGCTTCCCCGAGCGCATCAGCGTGTTTTCCGCGGTGAAGAGCCGCGGCCTCATTGAAGCTACACGGGCGACTACCTGCGCGACACCCGGCACCTGGTTTTCCGCGGTGAAGAGCCGCGGCCTCATTGAAGCGAAAGAGTTGCGTGACACGCTCAAGCCGGGGCGGTGTTTTCCGCGGTGAAGAGCCGCGGCCTCATTGAAGCACCACGGCCAACAGATCGCGCCCGCCGCAGCGCACGTTTTCCGCGGTGAAGAGCCGCGGCCTCATTGAAGCTGCAAGTGGATCGGGAGGAGCGCGACATCGCCGGCAAGTTTTCCGCGGTGAAGAGCCGCGGCCTCATTGAAGCCACTTGAGCCTAATCATCCGTTTAGCGCGACGCGCGTTTTCCGCGGTGAAGAGCCGCGGCCTCATTGAAGCGCCGCAGGGCGCGGCATCTTCTGGCTAGCAGCCAGGTTTTCCGCGGTGAAGAGCCGCGGCTCGTGGTCATTGACAGCCGGCGACCTCATTGAACCGTCCTGAACCGTCCGCCGCGACATCAGCGTAGCCGGCGAGGTCGTTCGCGGGAGTGTCGGTTTTCTTTGCAGAGGCCGCCCACTGCTTGCGAGCCTGTTGCGCAAGTGCCTGATTTCACGTGACCTGGGCAATCTGGCACGGAAGCTGCGGCTGCCAGTGCGTCAGGCGGAGCTCGGGTGCCGCTTGTCAGGATCAACAGGGAGAACTCAATATGAAACGGTTGTTTCGAGTCGGCGCGATAGCGGCCGCGCTGTTGTTTACGGCAGGAACCGCCCATGCGGCGGCGACCATCATCAACCCGGACGGCACCGTCGCCTTGGGCGTCAACGATCAGGGGCACCTGAATACGTCCGTTGGAAGCGTCGCGGTCAATTCCAGCGCGACCGGCTTGGCGTTCAAGTTCCCGGACGGCAGCTTCCGCGACGCGACGTCGCCGGGTTGCTTCTGCGAGGGCTGGGGCGTGTCGGTGAACGGCACGACCTCCGGCTATGCCAATGTCTCGGTCGACGGCGTTGTCAATCTTTCGGTCAGCAGCTTTGCGTCCACGGCCACGACCGCCACTTCGTCTGTATCTTTGACAAGCCTGCCGGGGCTGACGGTCACGCACGCCTACTCGCCGGCCGACAATGCGCCGGGCGCCCTGTTCAAGGCGGTCGTGACGATCACGAACACGACCGGAGCCACCGTCAACGACCTCAAGTACGTCCGCGTGATGGACTGGGACGTTCCGCTGACCGAGTTCAACGAGTTCGTCACGATCGTCGGAACGGGGACGACGACCCTTCTTGAGAAGTCGCACCTCAATGGTTTCGCGACCGCCAATCCGCTATCCACTCTCTGCGACGCAACAGGCTGCGGCTATGGCGGCGTCGATGTCGATGTCACGGACGTCGGTCCCACCGACCACGGCGCCTACTTCCGCTTCAACTTCGGCAGCCTGGCGCACGGCGCGTCGTACACGTTTACGACCTTCTACGGCGCGGCCGGCAGTGCCGCCGCAGCGCTGGCGGCGTTGGGCGCCGAAGGTGTCGAGCTGTACTCGCTCGGACAGAGTTCGCCGCCTTCGGGTGACCCGGTGCTCGGCACGCCGGCCACCTACATGTTCGCGTTCAAGGGTGTCGGCGGAACGCCGATCGGAACCGTTCCCGAGCCGACTTCGCTCGCGCTGCTGGGCTTGGGTCTGGTCGGCATTGCGCTGGCGCGCCGCCGCCGCTCCTAGGTCTCGGCGAACTTCGGGCGCCGAGCGGATCGTCCGGCGCCCGAAGCCAACCCTCCTTGGCTACACTGCCCTGGAGGGTTTTTCTTTGGACAGGCTGCCATGAACTGCTTGCGCACACTGCTACCGCTCTTGACTCTGGCGGCGGTCCTGTCTGCCGGGCATGCCGCGCCGCTGGTGGCACCGCCGCCCTCGGGTGCAACGCCGGCGGCGCCGCTGTTCGCGCCGCCGAAGTCGGGCGAGGCACCGGCGACAAAGCCGGCCACCGAAGCCGAGCAGTTCTATCAGCGCGCGCTCGAGCGCCTGGTGGCGAACGACCTGGACGGCGCGCAACGAGCGTTCGCCCGCGCGCTCGAGCTGCAGCCTGGCTATGCGAACGCGATGCTCGGGCTCGCCGAGGTCGCCGCGCGCAGGAATCGTCTGGACGACGCGGCCGGACTGATCCGCGACGCAGTCAAAGCCGAGCCCGGCAACGCCCATGTCCACGCTTCGCTCGGCCGTCTGCAGGCCATTCGCGGCCAGTTCAAGGAGGCGGAAGCCAGCCTCAAGAAAGCGGCGGAGCTCGACCCGAAGCTGATCCGGCCGCGCATCGACCTCGCCGATCTGTACGCGACGACGTTTCGCAAACCGCGCGAAGCGCTGGCGCTTTACCGCGCGGTGCTGGCGATCGAGCCGAACCATGCGGGCGTCCACTACGCCTCCGGCGTCGTGCTGGGCGGTCTCGGCGAACTCGAAGCGGCGCAGCGGGCGCTCGAGGCCGCACAACGAATCGAGCCCGGCAATCCGCTGCCGCCGCTTGCGCTGGCCCGGCTGAAGATCACGCGCAAGGATGCGCAGGGCGCGATGACCTGGGTCGAGCGCGCGCTGGCGATCCGGCCCGGCATGCCCGAGGCGCTGGAAGCGCGTGCGGACATCTGGCAGATGCGCGGTGAGGTCGACAAGGCGCTCGCCGATTACGCGTCGGTCCTGGGCGCGAGCCCGGGTCGCGTCGGTGTGCTGCTCAAGCAGGGCTCGTTGCTGCAGAAGCTCGGCAAGAACGAGGCGGCCGCCGAGGCCTATCAGGAGGCGATCAAGCACGATCCGCGCGCTGCCATTGCCTACAACAACCTCGCATGGATGGCTGCGGAAGGCCGCAAGAACCTCGATCAAGCTGAGAAGTGGGCGCGCACGGCGATCGAGCTCGGCCCGAACGTGTCGGCGTTTCACGACACGCTCGGCTGGGTGCAGCGGGCGCGCGGCGACTCCAAGGCGGCGGAGAAGTCGCTGCTTCACGCCACGTCGCTCGGGGGAGTCACGGCATCGACGTTCCACCACCTGGGCGTCGTTCAGGCCGAGCTCGGCAAGAAGGCCGAGGCCGCGAAATCGTTCGAACGGGCGCTCGCGCTGGACAAGAACCACGCCGAGTCTGCCGTAGCGTTGCAGCGCTTGGCCAGGCCCTGAGGGCGAACCGACTTGCCCGGCACCGGCGCGCGATCGAGGGTCGCCGGCGCCGCACGGCCCTGCCCCGGGTCGGGTGGCGACCCAGCGCCAATTTGCTGGCCGGCGGCGCACGAGCCGTGCGGATCAGCCGCGCGCGCTCATTGCGCCGACTGCAGCGCGACCTTGTCCCTGAGTTCGACCGCACGGTTGGCGGCGTCGACGAACACGAGCCGCGGCCGGTGCGCGGCGGCCTGGGCATCGGCCACCAGGCCGAAGGCGGCGATGATGATCAGGTCGCCGACCGCCGCCCGGCGCGCGGCCGAGCCGTTGAGCGAGACGATGCCGCTGCCGCGCTCGGCGCGGATCGCGTAGGTGACGAAGCGCTCGCCGTTGGCGATGTTCCACACGTGCACCTGTTCGTTCTCGTACAGGTCGGCGGCTTCGAGCAGGTTCTCGTCGATCGCGCACGAGCCCTCGTAGTGCAGCTCGCAGTGGCTGACCGTGGCGCGGTGGATCTTGGACTTCAGCAGGTGGCGCAACATGGCAGGTCTCCGATTGCAATCGAGGAGCGCGCGCAGGTCGCGCTGCGCCGACAGGCGGCGGTCGCGCTCGCTGGCCGGGCGGGCGGCGGCCAGCGCTGCGACCGGCAGGGGCAGTGGCGCGGGCGCTCGCCGGTCTTGACCGTCGGCAGGCTCGACAGTTGCATCTCGCCCGCGTCGCAGTGCCAACGATGCACCTGCGGCGCGCGGCGTTAGACGCGCAGCACCTTGCCCGGGTTCATGATGTCGAGCGGATCGAAGGCGCGCTTGATGCGCGCCATCAGCTCGACCGCGTCGGCGCCGTGCTCGTCGATCAGGAAGTCCATCTTGTGCAGGCCGATGCCGTGCTCGCCGCTGCAGGTGCCGTCGGCGGCGAGCGCGCGCGCGACGATGCCGCGGTTCAGGCGCTCGGCTTCCTCGCACTCGGCGGCGCTGTCCGGGTCGGCCAGGATCGCGACGTGGAAGTTGCCGTCGCCGACGTGGCCGAGGATCGGACAGGGCAGCGGGCTGGCGGCGGTGTCGCGCTCGGTGGCGACGATGCACTCGGCCAGGCGCGAGATCGGCACGCAAACATCGGTGGTGAAGCTGCGGCAGCGGGGCTTCAGTTGCAGGCAGGCGAAGTAGGCGTTGTGGCGCGCGGCCCACAGGCGGCTGCGCTCCTCGGGCGAAGCCGTCCAGCGGAAGCCCTGCGCGCCGCGCTCGCGCGCGAGTTCCTGCACCGCCTCGGCCTGCTCGCGCACGGCGGCGGGCGAGCCGTGGAACTCGAACAACAGCAGCGGCAGCGGCGGCAGGTCGAGGCCGCTGTGCGCGTTGACCGCGCGCACGGTGAGCGCGTCGAGCAGCTCGCAGCGGGCGATCGGGATGCCCATCTGGATCGTCGCGATCGTCGTGTCGACCGCCGCCGCCACGCTGGCAAACGAGCAGGTGGCGGCGCTCACCGCCTCCGGCTGCGGGTAAACGCGCAGCGTGACTTCGGTGATCACGCCGAGCGTGCCCTCGCTGCCGACGAACAGGCGCGTGAGATCGTAGCCGGCACTGCTCTTCTTCGCCCGGCGCGCGGTGCGGATCGCGCGGCCCTCGGCGCTGACCACCGTCAGGGCGAGCACGTTGTCGCGCATCGTGCCGTAGCGCACGGCGTTGGTGCCGCTGGCGCGGGTGGCGGCCATGCCGCCGATCGTGGCGTCGGCGCCGGGGTCGATCGGGAAGAACAGCCCGGTCGATCGCAGCTCCTGGTTCAACTGCCGGCGCGTGACCCCGGCCTGGACGGTGACGGTGAGATCGTCGGCGTCGATCGCCAGCACCCGGTTCATGCGCGCCAGATCGACGCAGACACCGCCCTGCACCGCGAGCAGGTGGCCCTCGAGCGACGAGCCGGCGCCGAACGGGATCAGCGGCACCCGGTGCTGGCCGCACAGCGCCACCAGCGCCAGCACGTCGTCGGTGCTCTCGGCGAACAGCACCGCGTCGGGCGGCAGCGGCGCGTACGGCGACTCGTCGCGGCCGTGCTGCTCGCGCACCGCGGCCGCCAGCGACAGGCGGTTGCCGAAGCGCGCCGCCAGCGCGGCGACGAAAGCCTGCGGCAGCGGCGGGCGGTCGCGGCGCAGGGCGGCGGACGGCGCGGGGGCGTTCATAATCGTTGCCTCGGTGAGCGGCCAATCGGCGCACGCAACTGTACTGCTTCGGCCGCCGCGCATCGTCCGGCAGAATCGCACCCCATGGGCAAGCGCTTGACGCAGATCGCCACCCGCACCGGCGACGACGGCACCACCGGACTCGGCGACGGCTCGCGCACGCGCAAGGACGCGCTGCGCGTGCAGGCGCTGGGCGAGGTCGACGAGCTCAACTCCTTCGTCGGCGTGCTGCTCGCCGAGGAGATGCCGGCGCCGGT
>Ga0208610_100149_pt1 | contig 29269 bp, 29 predicted proteins | sample SubbioR11Jul_8A2_FD_184815 | JGI IMG/M metagenome (GOLD analysis project Ga0208610, IMG submission 184815) | Serpentinite rock and fluid subsurface biosphere microbial communities from McLaughlin Reserve, California, USA - CR11Jul_8A2 (SPAdes) | ecosystem: Environmental > Terrestrial > Deep... | reverse complement strand
GCGTATCCGGCGCTTGCGGCATGCGGCTGCCCCGCTAAAAGCAACGTCGCGGCCACTTTCCTGCGACTCCCAAGCAGGATGGTGACGGAATGGGAATACATAATGAATCGTTTATGCCTTCTACTACACCTATGGGGCGCTTTGCCCCGCACCCATAAGTGTGTCTGGTGACCATGGATACGCTGTTTTTTGCCGTGGCGGTGTTCATTCTGGCTAACTTGTCGCTCGGCTTGGTTCGGGTGGTGCGCGGTCCGCGCCCCGCCGACCGGATGATGGCAGCTCAGCTCTTTGGCACTACCGCCGTAGCCGTCCTGGTGCTGCTGGCTCAAGCGCTAGCGCAGCCTGGACTGCGCGATGTAGCCCTGATCTTCGCTATCTTAGCCGCAGTGGCTGCGGTGGCTTTCGTTAAGCACTTCGGCACGCCGCCCACCTCAGCGGAGTAATCGATGCCATTACTCTCCGCTCTGGCGTTGGTGGTGGGGGCAGCTTTCTTCTTGGCCGGAACGGTCGGCCTGCTCCGCTTCCCTGACACCCACAGCCGCTTGCACGCCCTGACCAAGGCAGACACGCTGGGCTTAGGCTTCATTGTGTTGGGGGCAGCGCTGGCGGCGGGATCGCTGGCGGTGGCGCTGAAGCTGTTCATCATCTGGGGTTTGGCGCTGGTGGCTAGCTCAACGGTCTGTTACCTGATCGCCAGATTGGCCAAAAGGACGCCATGAACGCGCTGTCGGTGCTGTTTGATCTTCTGGTCACGGTTACGCTCATTGTGCTAGTAGCGCGGCTGCTGTTCAGCCGCAAGCTGTTTACCTCGATAGCGCTGTTCGTAGCCTTTGGCCTCTTGATCGCTCTGGCCTATGTGCGGCTTAACGCAGAGTATGTCGCGCTGGTCGAGGCCGCAATCGGGGCGGGCTTAACCGGGGCGCTGCTGTTGGGGGCGGCTGGGCAGCTGCGCGCCGACAAGGATCAAGATGCACGCTGACCGGTTGACTCGAGCTGGTGTGATCGTTTTGATCAGCCTGCTAACAGTGGCGCTGCTTAGTGTCCTTTATGGCCTCGACTGGCCGCGCCCAGGGCTAGTTGCCCAGGTTGCGCAAGAGTCGGCGCGGCTCGGCCTTGAGCAGCCGGTAGCGGCGGTGCTGCTGGTCTTTCGGGGCTATGACACCTGGCTCGAGCTAGTCGTGCTGTTGGCTGTAGTGTTGGGCGCGGCTACGCTGCTGGGGGGGACAAGTCTGAGCCGCCGGCGTATCGCCATCCCCGCCGAGCCACTACTGATAGCTTTTACGCGGCTACTCTCGCCCCTGGCGCTGTTGGTAGCGGCCTACGTCGGTGGTTTTCAGGGGGGCGCCATAGCAGCATCAGGGCTGCTGCTCTGGTATCTAGCTGGCACCCCGATATTCGCTAAAGTGCCTGGAGTCTTCTTGCGCAGTCTGGTGGTAATCGCTGTTATTGCGCCGCTTATCCTCACGCTCGGCCCGCTGCTGCGCGGCCTGCCGCTATTTAGCTACCCCGCAACAGAGGTTGCCACTTGGATGGCGGTGCTGGAGGTGTTAGTCACTATCTCTGTTGCTGCCATGCTAGCGTGGCTAATTATCGCCGCCGAGCCGCCGCCAAAGGCCGCGAGCGACTCTGAGCAGAAAGAATCGAACTCTCCCTGAGGAAGCCATGGGCTACCGTTCATCGCCAAGGATGCAAATAGGGCGCACGTCAGCGAAGCGCCGAGGCGTAGCCGTCCGAGGTCCGCCCCTACTTGAATACTCGAATACTTGAATACTTGAATACTGTTTTTTCGGAGGAGCCAGGCATTCCAAGACAAGGAGCACCATGATCACGATCTACATCTACTTAACAGCTGCCGTGGCGCTGTTTGCAATAGCTCTGGCCGGGCTGCTGCTAACCCGCCACCTGCTGCGCAAAATCTTGGCCCTCAACGTCATGGGCTCAGCGATCTTTCTGCTCTTGGTGGCTATCGCCTACCGCGGCCCGGAAGCACCCGACCCGGTGCCTCACGCCATGGTGGTGACCGGCATCGTAGTGGCCTTTGCCTCCACAGCGCTAGCGGTGGCGCTGGCGCGGCATATTCATGCTGAGACCGGAATGGTGCATCTCCCCGAGGAGCAGGCCTAGCACCGTGATCGCCTGGATAATCTGGCTCCCCTTTGTCGGAGCGGTGCTGTGCTACCTAGAGCCGCGCATAGCTCGCCTGGTAGGCCTAGCTGTCGCAGTCTTGACCCTGATCAGTATCGGGCAACTCAGCGCCGAGGTGATGCGCAATGGCGCTTACAGCTACCCCATGGGCGGCTGGCTGGCACCGCTAGGGATCACGCTCTGGGCCGATGGCTTGGCGGTCTGGATGCTCTTGCTAAATGCGGTTGTCGGCTTAGGGGTGAGCCTCTTTGCCAGCGGCTACTTTAAGGCACCGGCGGCTAAGCACTTCTGGCCGCTCTGGCTCTTACTGTGGGGCGGACTCAACGGACTCTATCTCTCAGCCGACCTGTTCAACCTGTTCGTAACGCTGGAGGTGGTCGGCCTAACCGCTGTGGCACTGGTCACGCTATCCAGAGAACGGATCGCGCTGACTGCTGCTATGCGTTACTTATTGGCAGCGATCTTCGGTTCACTGGCCTATCTGCTGGGCGTGGCGCTGATCTATGCTCAGCACAGCACCTTGAGCCTGCTCTTGCTAGCAGACCTTAATACAACGCCGGGCACGCTGCTAGCACTTGCCCTGATGACTTTTGGCCTCCTCCTTAAAACCGCCATCTTTCCTTTCCACTTCTGGCTCCCGCTGGCTCACGCTAGCGCCCCGGCACCGGTCAGTGCGCTGCTCTCAGCGCTGGTAGTCAAGGCGTCGTACTACCTGTTGCTACGCCTATGGCTGTTTACGTATGGCGATGGGCTGGCCGCCGCCGCGCAGGTACTGGCACTGCTGGGCGCGGCCGCCTTGCTGTACGGCTCGCTGCAAGCGTTCCGTCAACGCCGCCTTAAATTGCTGGTTGCCTACTCGACCGTAGCGCAGCTCGGCTATCTGTGTCTAGCGCTGCCCCTAATGTTTATCGGCACCTCAGCCGCGGCCTATCACGGCGCGCTCTATCATGCCCTGGCGCACGCACTGAGCAAAGCCGCACTCTTCTTGGCCGCCGGGCTGGTGCTACAAGCCTACGGGCACGACCGCTTAAGCGGCTTACGAGGGATGGCCACACACCTGCCCATCACCACCTTCACGGTGGCTTTGGCCGCGGTTAGCCTGGCAGGTCTGCCGCCTAGCGGGGGCTTTATCGCCAAGTGGTGGCTAGTCACAGCGGCCATCGACAGCGGGCAGTGGGTCTGGGCGCTCATTATGCTAGCGGGCGGGCTGTTTAGTGCGCTCTATCTGTTCCGGGTGCTGGTTATCGCCCTGCTGGAACCGCGCTCAGGCGCCGCGTTGCACCCCGTGCCACGAGGGCTCGAGCTAATCGCCTTGGCGCTGGCTCTGCTGGCTATCTTGATCGGCCTACGCACTCCCGAACTGCTGGCGCTGCTGGCGCCGGGCCTGCCGCTGGGAGGCCCCCCATGAACTGGGACTTCTGGTTGCCCTTGCTGGTGCTACTAAGCTCGTTAGCTACCGGGCTGCTTATCTTCACGCTGCAAGGGCGTCTGCGCAACCTGCTCAACCTGACCGGCGCTGCCGTCACACTGGTGTTGGTGGCGATCGGCGGCGTCGGCGCGCTGCGTGGGGCTGAGCACGAGACGCGCCTCCCCCTGCTGCCTGGGCACGACCTGCTACTGCGTATCGAGCCGATCGGGCTGATGTTTGTCGCGCTGGCGGCTGTGCTCTGGTTCCTTACCACCCTCTACGCTATCGGCTATCTTGAAGGCTCGCCCAATCGCAGCCGTTTCTTCGGCTTCTTCAGCATCTGCATCACTGCCACCATGGGTATCGCCCTGTCTGGGAATCTGCTGACCTTCGTGATCTTTTTCGAGCTGCTGACCCTCGCCACCTACCCGCTGGTAGTCCACCCGGGTACCCGCGAGGCGATGCGCGCCGGGGCTATCTATCTGACCTACACCTTGATCGGCGGAGCGGCGCTGCTCCTCGGCGTGATTTGGCTTTACACTCTGGCCGGGCCGGTCGAGTTCACGCGCGGCGGCACCTTGGCCCCGCTGGCTGACAGCCATCAGGGGGCGCTAATAGCAATCTTCTTCTTGCTAATCGGAGCGCCGGCGGTCAAGGCGGCGCTCGTGCCGCTGCACGGCTGGCTCCCCCTGGCCATGGTCGCCCCGGTGCCGGTTAGTGCGCTACTGCACGCCGTGGCGGTAGTTAAAGCTGGCGCCTTCGGCATCATGCGGGTAGTGTTCGACGTCTACGGCGTCGAGCTGAGCGCAGCCTGGGGCCTTAGCGGTGTGCTCCTGCTCTGGGCTGCCGCAACTATTCTCTACGGCTCGCTGCAAGCCCTTAAGCAGGATGATCTCAAACGCCGCTTGGCCTACTCAACGGTTAGTCAGCTCTCCTACATCGCGCTGGGAGTAGCGCTGTTGGGTCCCCTAGGCATTATCGGCGGGTTAGTCCATCTGGTTCACCACGGCATTACCAAGATCACCCTCTTCTTCGCGGCAGGTAATCTGGCTGAGACTATGGGCATCTACCGCGTCAGCAAAGTCGATGGGGTCGGCCGCCGCCTCCCCTGGAGCATGACGGCCTTCACGGTGGCAGCCATGGGCATGATCGGGCTGCCGCCTACGGCCGGTTTCATCAGCAAGTGGTACCTGGCGCTAGGCGGGCTCGAGCAAGGCCTACCCTGGATCGTGGGGCTGTTGGTGTTAAGTGGGCTGCTAAATGCCGCCTACTTCCTACCGGTGGTCTATCGCGCCTGGTTCATGCCGCCCAAACCAGAGTTTCCGGCAGCTACCGGGCAGGACGCCCCCTGGAGGATGTTGGTGCCGACCTTGGCCACCGGCCTCCTGTCGCTGCTGCTCGGCCTGTTTGCCTTTAGCCCCTATAGCCCACTAGTGCTGGCGCAAGAGATCGCTGCGGGGATTTCCCCATGACCGCCGTCCTGCTATGGCTTACTATCCTGACGCCGCTGGTGCTGGCCGCACTGCCTGGGGCGCGCCGCCTGGCACCTTGGGCCGCAGCTCCGGGCGTAGCGCTGGCAGCGTTCGGTGAGGTCGGCAGCGAACTCAGTTTTCCCTGGCTGCTGCTGGGTACGCGGCTCGGCCTCGACGAGACGGGCCGGGTCTTCCTGCTCTTTACGGCGCTGCTGTGGCTGCTAGCTAGCCTGTACGGTCAGGTCTACGGCCAGAGCGACTCCCGGCAGCAGCGTTACCTCAGCTTCTGGCTACTGACCATGGCGGGGAACCTGGGGGTGATCCTGGCCCACGACCTCGTCACCTTCTACCTCTGCTTCGCCCTGATGACCCTAGCCGCCTTCGGGCTGGTAGTCCATCGCGACAACCCTGAAGCCCACCGCGCCGGGCGGGTCTATCTGGTAATGGCCCTGTTGGGGGAAGGGCTGATCCTGGCTGGCCTGGTAGCCGCCGCCATGGCCGTGGGCGGGCTGCTGCTCCCCGCGCTGGCGGGCGTCCCCTTAGGTGCTGTGCCGGCTCTGCTGCTGGCCATAGGCTTCGGTGTCAAGGTCGGCGTAGTGACCATCCACATGTGGCTGCCGCTGGCTCACCCCATCGCACCCACACCGGCTAGCGCGGTCTTAAGCGGCGCCATGCTCAAAGCCGGGCTCTTGGGCTGGCTCCGCTTTCTGCCGCTCGGCGAGGCGGCGCTGCCTGTGGTGGGCGGCCTACTGGCCGCGCTCGGCCTGATCGGCGCGTTCTACGCTGCACTGGTAGGGTTCACGCAGCGCGAGGCCAAGACCGTGCTGGCGTATTCCAGTGTCAGTCAGATGGGGCTTGTCACTCTGGCTGTCGGCCTGGCGCTGGTAAGTCCTCAGCTATGGCCCGCAGCCTCGATCTTGACGCTGGCCTTTGCCATACATCACGGCCTGGTTAAGGGGGCGCTGTTTTTAGGTATGGGAGTGGGGCCGCGCAGCGTAGTCCTGGTGGGCCTGAGCCTGGCGGCGCTGGCCATGATCGGTCTACCTTTGACCGGTGGGGCGTTGGTCAAGTCGCTCCTCAAGGAGGTGGTAGCGGGGGGCTGGCTCGAGCTATTGGTGTCGCTGAGCGCCACCGGCACTACGTTGCTAATGCTGCGCGTGCTGGTACTGGTTGGCCGCCAGCCGACGGCGGCTACGCCTCACCTGCTCGCACTCTGGTTGGTTTCACTGGTGGTGGCGCTGATCTCCCTGCCACTCTGGGCCTATGTTGCAGGCTGGCCGTTAACGGAGCACCTCGGCCTCTCGCTCGATAAAGCCTGGGCTCTAGTCTGGCCGGGCCTCTTGGGCCTATCGCTGTTTACCGCTCTGGGCGGTTTCGGGCGCCTGCGCTTCCCTCAGCTGCCACCAGGCGATCTGCTGGTAGGGCTGGAGCTACTGTGGCGCCGGTTCCGTCCGGAGTTGCGGCCAGCCTCCGTTGCCAAGCTCTCCCACGCCAAACAGGTCCCGTCGCTGACCTGGCTCGATAGGCTCGAGGTGCGGCAGCGCCGTTGGGATAATGTCGGCCTCCTATGGCTGAGCCTGGGGGCACTGCTGATACTGGTCCTGCTGACAGGAGGTACTAGTGGCTAGTTGGCTTGCCGCAGCACGCCGTGCGCTGCTGTTTTTGCTGGTTTGGTGGGCTCTTGCTGAGGGCAGCCTCGATCGCTGGCCGTTCGCGCTGGCGATGGTAGGGCTGGCTACCTATGTCAGCTTAGCCCTCCTACCGCCGCCGCGCTGGCGGTTCCGCTGGCAGGCGCTCCCGAGCTTTGTACTGTTCTTCTTTCACCAGGCACTCTTAGGCGGTATCGATGTAGCGTGGCGGGCACTCCATCCGCAACTACCGATAAAACCCGGCTTCTGGCGCCATCCGCTACACCTTGAACCACTCGCCGCTCGCCTGCTCATGGCCTGGACCGTGAGCCTGTTGCCAGGTACGCTCAGCGTTGAGCTCGAAACGGATTGCCTGGAGATACACTCGCTAAACACTGACCTGCCGGACCAGGCGCTGGCAGCGCTCGAAGCAAAGATCGGGGCGCTCTTTCTGCTAGACCCGAGAGCTTAGACCTCAATTATGCAGCCGTCACTCGCGCTTCTCCTTATAGATAGCTGGACGATGCGCTATAGATGGACGATGCGCTATAGATGGACGATGCGCTATAGATGGACGATGCGCTCGTAGCGTCACTTTATGAGAGGGCTCTACCCGTGAGCGATCTCTTGCCCTTGCTGCTAGTCCTCTGGCCGCTTATCGGAGCGCTGCTGGTAAGCCTATTAGGGAGCTTGCGCAACGCCCTAGTACTAGTCTTTACCGGCGTGACGGTATTAGGGGCCTTAGCGCTAATGTCGCTGGTCGCCTCAGAGCGCTTGACAATTATCGTGCCGTTGCTGCTAGGCCTCACTCTTAGCGTTGATGCTTTCAGCGCGCTGCTGGCGCTTTTTGCTAGCTTCGTCTGGTTTTGCGTCTCTGTGTACGCCATCGGCTACTTGGAGGTGGGCCAAGGCGGCCGTTATCACACCACCTCGCTGTTAATGCTCTCAGCCATGCTCGGCATAGTGCTGGCGGGCGACCTAGTCACGCTCTACCTGTTTTTTGAAATGATCGGCCTGCTGGGACTTGTGCTGGTGATTCACGATCGTACCGCCGCCGCCAAGCAAGCAGCCCTGAAGTACCTGTGGATGACCCTGCCTGGAAGCAGCGCGCTCCTGGCTGGGATCTTGCTAGTTTATAACATCACTGGCTCAGTAACGATCAACCCCTTAGCGCTCGAGGCCGGAGTGACCCCCCTCCACGGGCTGGCGTTCGGCCTTCTGCTGCTCGGTTTCGGAGTCAAGGCGGGGATGGTGCCGCTCCACGCCTGGCTGCCAGACGCTCACTCCGTTGCGCCGTCACCGGCTAGTGCGCTGCTCTCGGGAGTGATGATCAAAGCCGGAGCTTATGGTATCTTCCGCTCCCTGACGGCGATTTTCAGGCCCACTCTGGGCCATGAGTTAGCCTCGGCGTGGCAGCACGGCGCCAGCTTTGGCCTGCTCGTACTGTGGCTAGGCCTACTCACCATGCTGGTAGGGGTGGTGCTAGCGTTAAAACAGCACGACGCCAAAAGGTTGCTGGCCTACCACAGTATCAGCCAGATGGGCTTCGTACTGGCCGGCCTGGGGGCAGCAGGCTATCTCGGCCTGGGGGGTGCGCAAGGTCAGGCGGGTGGGTTGTTGCACATTGTCAATCACGGTCTCTTTAAGGCCGCCCTGTTTCTCGGTGTCGGCGCTGTAGCGCTGCGCACCGGTGAGCGCAATCTGTATAAGCTAGGGGGTTTGTGGCGGCAGATGCCGCTGACCTTTATCTTCATGCTGGTCGCAGCGGCAGGAATCGCCGGCATCCCGCTATTTAACGGCTTTGTCAGTAAGAGTCTAATCCATCACGCCGTGGTCGAGGCACACCCAATGCTGCCGTGGCGCTTGGCCGAGGTCGTGCTAATAGTTACCAGCGGCGGCACGGTAGCCTCATTTATTAAGCTCATCAGTCTTACCTTTCTCGGTCGGCCAAGGCGTGCGGCGGTTCCTGACGCACCGCCCCGGATGCTCATCGGCATGGGGCTGTTGGCTATCCCTATCATTCTTCTTGGTCTCAAGCCCGACGTAGCACTTGGCGCCATCGCCGCCGGGCTGAGCGCTTGGGGGATCGCTGCCTCGGGGGTTGAGACCTTTCTGCAACAGTCTTTCCTGAGCGTCAGCGACCTGCAAAAAGCAGGTATCAGCACCGGCCTAGGTATACTGATCTACCTTGCCGTTGTCAAGATCAAGCTGTTTGATCGGCAGTGGCCTTTCCTTAGCCACGCCAGCTCTACCCTCGCCCGTAGCGTAAATGCCGCCCTGCGAAAGGTCAGCCCTTCCTGGTGGAACCTGCCGCCGCCGGAGCCATCTCGAGCGCTACCAAGTCGCACCCTGCTAACCAGCCTAGAACAGCTACTAATGCGCTGGGATTATGTTGGAGCTTTATGGCTGGCGCTTGGCGCGCTGCTGATACTGGCCATGCTGGGCGGAAGGGGTAGTTAGTGCTTCAGCGGATCCAGCGCTTAATCAAGAACCCTCAGCCGAGCCGCCAGGAGATGGCCTGGGGATTGCGGCTAAGCTACAGCGCCGCTTTCTTGTTGCAACCGCTCTGCGCCGGGCTGTTTGGCGGAGTGCTGCTGCTTATCGCCGCCCCCCAGGCTGCCGCCTCGGCGCTGATGAGCCAGATGCTCATTGCCTTGGCGCTTCTACAGCTGCCGGTAGCGCTAGCCATGGCCCACCGCCTCGGCCGCAGCGGCGGCAAAGGCGCCTTGATAGCCGCCAGCATCGTGCTAGGAGTGCTGCTGGCCACCCCGGCCTGGCTGGCGCTGTTCGCTTGGCTGATCGGCAGCGCGCCGCGCTACCTGGTTATCCTGCTCAGCCTGCTCAGCCTCTACTATGCGCTGGGGCTGGCCATAGCCAAGCTCTTGGTGCGGCTCGCTCGATCAGAGGAGCCTGCCGACAGCCACCAGCCGCTGTGAGCCCAGGGCAAGCTCTGGCTTCGTTGCGTTAAACTCGAAACGAGATGCCGCTCCTTAAACTCTTTACCTCCTTCAGCAAGATCGGCCTGCTGGGCTTCGGCGGCGGCCCTTCGATGATCCCGTTGCTGCAAGACGAAGTGGTGACTCGCCGCCGCTGGCTCAGCCGCGCTGAGTTCTTAGACGCTTTTGCTTTCGGCAACGCCTTGCCCGGCCCCATCCTGACCAAGCTGGCGGGCTATGTGGGGCACCGCCAAGCTGGCTGGCCGGGTGTCTTGGTGAGCTTGCTGGCCTTAACCGCCCCAACTATTTTGGCCATGGTACTGCTCGCTACGCTCTATGCTGCCTATCGCGAGAGCCCGCTGGTCAGTGGCTTTCTCAATGGCGTCCGGCCGGTAGTGATCGCGCTGCTGGCGCTGGTGGTGTGGGAGTTTGCCGAGAGCGCCTTCGGCAAGCTTACGCACTGGCGGATAACCTGGCCTCGCTGGCTACTAGCGGCCTCTGCCTTCGGGTTAACTGTTAGCTTTAACCTCCACCCAGCGATTCTGATCGTCGCGGGCGGGGTAGCGGGCCTGACCCTGCTGAGGCGCGCATGAATCTGCTCGAGCTGTTAGTGAGCTTTAGTCGTATCGGCCTGTTCGGCTTCGGCGGCGGCCCGGCCATGATCCCGCTGATCCAGGCCGAAGTGGTAGCGCTGCGCGGCTGGCTCACCCCGCAGGAGTTTTTGGACGCCTTCGCCTTCGGCAACGCCCTGCCCGGCCCCATTGCCACCAAGTTGGCGGGCTATGTCGGCTTTGTGGTAGCCGGCTGGCTGGGGGCAATAGTAGCGCTCTTGGCCCTAACCGTTCCGACTATGCTAGCCATGGTGGCGCTTAGCTCCGTCTACGCCCGCTATAAGGAGCACCTTGGAGTGGTACTCTTCTTGCGCGGCGTGCGCCCCATCGTCATCGCTCTGCTGCTGCTGGTGGTGTGGGACTTCGCCCCCAGCGCCCTGGGACCCCCTGCGAGCTGGCTCGCCAACTGGCCGCTCTGGCTTTTAGCGATAGCCAGCTTCGTAGCCGCTACCAAACTCCACCTCCACCCCGCCCTGCTGATCGTGGCGGGAGGGCTAATTGGGATGGTGTTTTTGCCATGAACTTCCCCTACCCCTCGCAACGGATGCCGGTAATGGCTCAGAACATCGTAGCCACCTCGCAGCCGCTGGCCGCCCAAGCCGGCTTGCAGATGCTGCTCAAGGGCGGTAACGCGGTCGATGCGGCCATCGCTGCCGCCATCACCCTGACGGTGGTCGAACCGACCAGCAACGGTATCGGCAGCGACGCCTTTTGTATCCTCTGGGACGGCCAGACCATCCACGGCCTAAACGCTTCGGGGCGCTCACCCCAAGCGCTCGCTCCCGAACGCTTTGCAGGGCTCAGCGAAGTCCCGCTGCGCGGCTGGGATGCGGTCACGGTCCCCGGCGCGGTCTCAGCCTGGGTGGCGCTGTCGCGGCGCTTCGGGCAGCTCCCGTTCGAGGCGCTCTTTGAGCCGGCCATTGGCTACGCCCGTGACGGCTTCATGGTCTCGCCTATTACCGCCAAAGCGTGGGCGCTGGCGCCTAAGGCCTTTGCTGGCAACCCGGAGTTCTGGGAGGCGTTCCTCCCTCAGGGTCGCGCTCCCTACCCCGGCGAGCGGTTTAAGCACCCGGCGCAGGCCCGGACGCTTACGCTAATCGCCGCCAGCCAGGGCGAAGCCTTCTATCGCGGCGAGCTAGCCGAGGCGATGGCGGCTCACGCCAAGGCGAGCGGCGCACTGTTAAGCTTTGAGGACCTCGCTAGCCATAAACCTGAGTGGTGCGACCCCCTCGCTCAGGAGTATCGCGGCGTGATGTTGCACGAACTGCCGCCCAACGGCCAGGGCTTAGCGGCGCTGCAAGCGCTCGGTATCCTGGCGCACCACCCACTGGCCGAGTTGCCGGTCGATTCGGCGGACAGTCTGCACTTGCAGATCGAGGCGATGAAGCTAGCCTTGGCCGACGCTTACCGCTATATCGCCGACCCAGCCAGCATGGAGATTGCCGCCCAAGCGCTGCTTAAGCCCGCCTACCTGGCGGCTCGAGCCCAGCAGATCGACCTGAGGCGCGCCCAGGTGTTCAACCACGGTACCCCTCAGCGCGGCGGCACGGTCTACCTGACCACTGCTGACGAACAAGGGATGATGGTCTCTTACATCCAATCCAACTACTACGGCTTCGGCTCGGGGATCGTGGTACCCGGCACCGGCATCAGCCTGCAAAACCGCGGCGCAGGCTTTGTGCTGACCCCCGGCCACCCTAATCGAGTGGCAGGAGGCAAGCGCCCCTTCCACACCATCATCCCCGCCTTTGTCAGCGAGCAGGGCAGGCCCTGGCTGAGCTTCGGAGTGATGGGCGGGCCGATGCAGCCGCAAGGCCATGTTCAGATGTTAGTACGCCTGCGCGACTACGGCCAGAACCCACAGGCCGCCTCCGACGCACCGCGTTGGCGGGTGCTCGATGGGCTTGAGGTGGCAGTCGAGCCCGGCTTTAGCGACACTGTGCTTGGTGAACTGGCCGCACGCGGCCACCGCCTCACCAAGACCGCCCCTGAGGAGAGCTTCTCATTCGGTGGGGCGCAGCTGATCCTGCGCACGGATGACGGCTACGTGGGCGCCTCCGACCATCGCAAGGACGGTCAGGCGGTAGGCTATTAACTTGACGGTTAGCCACTAGTCCGGTACAGTACCTATGCGTCGGGGCGTAGCGCAGCCTGGTAGCGCACATCGTTCGGGACGATGGGGTCGGAGGTTCAAATCCTCTCGCCCCGACCACCAAGACCTCGCCAGAGGTCTTTTTTTACCTTGCCCGCAACTATCAGCACGGAGGCCAACGGCCAAGCTCAATGGCGCGCCTCAGCACCATAGCCGGAGCCACGCTGAGGCCTAGGGCTTGTCCGTTGCAGCGAGGGTTAGGCCATCTGCAGCTACCACTGCTCGACCTGCAAATCTTCAACTACTCGAAAGTGTCTGTCCCCGGTCACCAAGGTAAGTTGATATTGCATAGCAAGGGCTGCAATCCAGATATCGTTCTCCGGAATGGGCGTTCCCTGCATTTTGAGTCGGTTTTTGATCGTGCCGTATAGCTTAGCCGTTAATGCATCGCAGACTAGAACGGCACTGCCTGCGGAAAGTTCGTCAATGCGGGCAATATTATCCTTAGCTCGAGCGGACTTACCAGCGCCAAAGTACAGCTCGCCTAATGCGCTGCTGGGAACAAAAACCTCCTCGGCGTCGGCCAGCTTTTGCGTCACCGCCTCTTCATTGGCAAAGACGGCAATGATCATGTTGGTGTCAAGCAAAAACCTACCACTCATCAACGGCGACGCGTTCGCAGGCCTCTTCTATCGCCTGCTGCATAATGGTTAGGTCGGCAGCGTCAATGCTGCCCACGTAGCGTAAAAGCGCTTTGCCAGGCACTCCCCGCACCTGAGAAGCCGCCAATGAACGCGCAAACTCTAGAACCCGATATCGCTTTTCGAGAGGAAGCTGACTTAGCTGTTCACGAAGTTTAGTCTCAATCGTTTGTGCCGCCACGAGCGATCACCACCCAGTTATAATTATAGCAGACACCAAAGCGGTTGAGCCGAGCGCGGCTTCGACCTACCAGCAAGTCTCCCGATGGCCCAAGCGCACCCAGCACCTCCCCTAGTTCATTCGATTCGGCAACCCCAGGCTCTCTCAGGCGATCAGCGGGGGTGGGCACGTGCGGCAGGCAACGGGTTAGAAGTTCTCGATCAGCACCACGAACACCCGCCCAGGGCCATGCACGCCGGTAACTAGCGCCCCCTCAATGTCGGCACTGCGGCTCGGCCCGGTCGCCAGCATCCAGGCGCTCGGCAGCGCGCCGGTCTCCAGCACCTGGTGCAGGCCAGCAACCAGGCGGCTGGCTGGCAGCAGGATCACGTGGGTCATCGGCAGCAGCGTCGCTAATCGTCCGAAGTTGCTGCTTAGGACCACCGTGCCGGTCTCGGCCAGGCCGAACGCTGCACCGCTTACCCCGACCTCGGCCTCGGCTGCGGTAGCGGCCTCAGGGAGCGCCAGCCCTTCGAGCACCTGGTCGAGAAACTCTTCGCGGGTCCGCGCATAGCAGCTCGTACCCGCTTCACTCATTAACCGCTCCACCACTGTTTTGGCTGCGGCCCAGTCGGGCACGATATAGACCTTGCCCCCGACCCGCTCGTGTTCAGTGACAAAGCGTGTCATTAGCACCGAGCGGTCCTCTTCGGGCGGGCACGGCAGCGGCGGAGGCGGCGCCTCGGCCACCTGACCGGGCTGTCGCCCCAGCGCCGAGCTGATGCGTGTTAAAAACTCACTTCTCGTCACGTAAGCCTCCCCGCCATAACTGGGTGAACGAGCGCTTGGCCGGCGCCGGAAAGTCCCGCTCTTTCAGCCACGCCCGCAGCACGGGGAGCCAGGCCCCCGACAGATAGCCCTGGCGGTTGAGCAGTTGGCTAAGGCCGCGCCCCAGTGCTGTAGAACCACTCCACAGGGCAGGGTGCTGTGCCAGAAAGCTGAAGGCCCCGATCGCTAAGCGCTCACTGGTAGCCGCAAGCCCTTGCTCGACGCTGCGCCGGCGGTGCTCAATAAGCAGCTCTGGGAGTGGGATCTTGACCGGACAGACCTCGCCGCAAGCGCCGCACAGGCTGCTGGCCTGCGGGAGCAGCTTAGTACTTTTCAGCCCCAAGAGCCCTGGATCCAAGACTGCGCCGATCGGCCCCGGATAGACCCAGCCGTAGGCGTGGCCGCCGATCTGCTGATAGACCGGGCAGCTATTCAGGCAGGCGCCGCAGCGGATGCAGCGCAAGGCGTCGCGCAGTTTGGGATCGGCCAGCACGGCACTACGCCCGTTATCGACTATCACCAGATGCAGCGCCTCGGGGCCGTCGGTGTCAGCCGGCTGCCTGGGGCCGTTAATTACCGACACGTAGCTGGTAATCTTCTGGCCGGTGGCACTCCGGGTCAAGACCGCCAGGAAGGCTGGGAGGTCGCTCAGGCGCGGGATCACCCTCTCCAAACCCATCAGCGCCACGTGAAAGCGCGGCGCGCTGGTGGTAAGGCGGATGTTCCCTTCATTTTCCACTAGCACCAGGCTGCCGGTATCGGCCACCGCGAAGTTGACCCCGCTGATCCCCAGCTCAGCCGTTAAGAAGGCCTCGCGCAAGATAGCCCTGGCTCGAGCCGCCAACACCTCGGGCGTAGCATCACCAGGCGTGCCCAACTTGTCGTGAAAGAGCCTGGCGATCTGCTCTTTGGTCTTATGGACCACCGGCGCGATGATATGGCTAGGCACCTCGTTTGCCAGCTGCAAGATGTACTCGCCCAGATCGGTCTCGATTACCTCCAGGCCGATGCCTTGCAGCGCCTCGTTGAGGCCGATCTCCTCGCTTAACATCGACTTGGCCTTGACCACGCGCCGCACGCCGTAGGACTGACAGAGTTCGGTCACGATGCTGAGCGCCTCCCGATGATCAGCCGCGAAGTGAACCTTGCCCCCACGCCCCTCAAAGACATCAATAAGCTGCGCTAAATAGCGGTCAAGGTAGTCCAGAGTGTGAGCCTTAACGGCAGCGCACCACTCGCGCAAGTCCTCGAAGTCCGGCTTGCTTGCTACCGCCTCGCGGCGCCGCTCTGCCAACAGCGCCGTTGCACGTTGCACCGCCCCGCGTAGCTCGGCATTCCGCAGCGCCTGTTCGGTATGAGCTAAAAAGCGTTCAGTGGTAGGTTTCATGCCACCCCCTGCCATAGCACCTCAGCCACATGCTGCACCCGGACGCTACCCCCCTGGCGGCGCAGCGCCCCTTGCAGCTGCATCAAGCAACCCGCATCGGTCGAGGTCAGGACCGTCGCCCCGGTAGCAGCGATTCCGGCTAGTTTGGCCCTAGCCATGGCGGCGCTGACATCCGGCATTTTGACGCTGAACAACCCGCCAAAGCCGCAGCAGACGTCGTGACCGACTGCCTCAATAAGCTCGGCTCCGGCGGCGCACAGCAGCTTGCGCGGCGCCTCGCTAATACCCACCCCACGCAGCGCGTGGCAGTTGTCGTGAAACGTTACCCGTAGCCCGTTGAGATCGGCGCCGACGTCACTGACTCCCAGCACCTGGGTAATGAAGGTACACAGCTCGTAGCTGCGGGCGGCCAGCCGCCCGGCCTCGCTGCGCTGCCCCGGCTCTTCGAACAGCTCGGGGTAGTGGCAGGCCAGCATCGCGGTACAGGAGCCGGACGGGAGCACAACATAGTCGGCCTGGGCAAATACTGCCAAATGATGCGCCGCGATCTCGCGGGCCTGCTGGTGATAGCCCGCGTTATAAGCCGGCTGGCCGCAGCAGGTCTGGCCGTCAGGAACCGTCACCTCAACTCCTAAACGGCGCAACAGCTTAACCGCCGCCACCGCCACCTCGGGGAAGAGTTGATCGGCTAGGCAAGTCACAAACAGCGCCACACGCACGTTGCCACCTCACTTCGCGCCGCTAAGCGCTACCCGGTATAGCAGCCATAGTACACCAACATCAGCGGCTAGAAAGCGGCTGTCGGTCATCAGCGCCTGTTGGTAAGCGTAGCGCTTTTTGCAGCGGAGCGAGTACAATCGCCTTTAGCTCAGCTCTGACGACTTTTGACTTTTCAGCTAGATACGTCCTCAGCGAACTGACGCAGTTTAACCACGCCATCCGGAAACTTGACGCGGATCTCCAACTCGCCGCCCAACGCCTCGATGTATTTGCTCAGCGTCCCCACTAGGATATCGCGCTGATGCTCAATTTTGGAGATGCTAGCCTGACGCACGGCCATGAGCTTGGCCAGGTCTTGTTGGGTCAGGTTGCGCCTTTTGCGGAGCGCCCCAAGGAGCTCGTACTCGGCAATAAGCGCTTGTGTATGCCTTGCAATCTCAGCGCGCTCCTCGGGGGTGAACTCTCGCAAAAGGGTATCAAAGTTTTCCATCGTCTCCCTCCAACTGCTGCAGGTGTTGCATATAGATCCTTTCAGCCAGGGGGATCATCTTCTGGTACCAGCGTTTATCGCCAGCCTTGTTCCCTCCTAACAGCAGCAAGGCCTCCCGGTTTGGATCGAAAGCGTAGAGGACACGGTAGGGCTGGCCTTTGTAAGGAATGCGCAGCTCTTTCAAATTACCGACCTTAGAGCCCTTGAGGGTATCCGCATAGGGTCGTCCCAGCCGAGGGCCGTATTCTCGCAACAGTCCGATGTGAGCAGCGACGACTTTGCGGAGATCGCGATCGAGGCTAAGCCACCACGCTTCGAACGGCTCGGAGAAGTTGATGCGATGCACCAAGCGACCTCAGCTAGTTATAATATAGCTTTTGGGCTATAATTGCAAGACGAGACCGTACAGGTGATGGACCTGGCATTGGCTGAAAGGTCGCCTGCTGTCCGCGCAGATGATAGCCTAAGCTATGCGGCGCGCTGCCGTCCTCCTCGTTTGGCTATGCTCACTAGCGCTAGCTGAGTCGCTCCCTGCGCTGCGTCTGGCCGGGAGCACCTACGTCTCGCTGAGCGACGTCGCCCGTGTGCTCGGGTTTGAAACCAGTGATGCCGGGCAGAGCCTGACCGTGCGAGCGCCGGGCGGCGTGTTGGTGATCTTTGACCGCTCACCCGACATCCTCTGGCAGCCTGCTGCCCGCGGCCAGCTGTTAGCAGGCGACCTGAGCTTAGCTGCGCCGATTCATCGCATCGAGGAGCGGTGGTTTGTCCCGCTCGAGCTGCTCAGACTGCTGGATATCACGGTGGCCGGGGAGGTCGTCACCTTGCCGAGCGGCGCGGCGTACACCCTGGCCTTGCCACGCGACCCGTGGGCCGCCGGCGAGAGCGCTCAAAGCGAGGTAGTCGAGTTAGGCCATAACGTCACCGGGCTGGCTCTGTACGCCTCGGGCGCAGCCGGTCAGGACTCGCTCAGCCTGCTGCTAGTAGATGCGGCGCTGCTGTCGCTGGCTTTCCCCGAGCAGCAGCCGGCGATCGACGCTTTTATCGGCGGGCTTACGCACGGCAGGCCGCTCTACTTCATCGTCACCGCAGTGGTGGAAACGCCCTGGGAGACCAGCCTGATCTTTACCCAGGACGGCTCGAGCTTTGCCGCTCGTTACCCCTTTACCGTCAGCGTGCTCGAAGGTGAGGCCGGCACCGTCAGCCCTGCCCGCCCGGCCTCCGGCGTGGTGCTGCTCCCGGACTGGTTAAACTTGCGACGCCCTATTACGGTGAGCTGGGGTGAGGTGCGAGGGGTGATCCAGTTTCGGCGCTAGGCGCGTGATACCCTACGAGGGTGAAGGAGGCACGCATGGTGGTAATCGCCTCGGCGGTCAGAACGCCGCTCGGTTCGTTTCAGGGGGCGCTCTCCCCGCTTAAAGCCTCACACTTGGGTGCTGCCGCCGTCCGGGAGGCGGTCCGGCGCGCTGGTATCGGCCCTGACCAGGTCGAGCTGGTGCTGCTGGGCAACGTGCTGCCGGCGGGCATGGGCCAGGCCCCGGCCCGCCAGGCTGCCATCTATGCTGGGCTGGCGCCTAGCACCCCCAGCGTAACCATCAACAAGATGTGCGGCAGCGGGCTCGAGGCCATCATCCAGGGGGCTCGAGCCGTGGCGCTAGGCGATGCCCAGGTAGTGGTAGTCGGCGGCATGGAGTCGATGAGCAACGCCCCGTATCTGCTGCCGGGAGCCAGGGCAGGGCTAAGGATGGGTCACGCGCAGCTAATCGATTCGATGATTCACGACGGCCTGTGGGACGCCTATTACGACCAGCACATGGGCTCCTGCGCCGAGCTGTGCGCCCGCCACTACGCCTTTAGTCGCGAAGCGCAGGACAATTTTGCCGAACGCTCTTATCGCCGTGCGCAGGCGGCCCTAGCCAACGGTTGGTTAGCAGCGGAGGTCGTCCCGGTCGAAGTTCCTGGGCGGCGCGGCGCGGTTACGGTGAGCACAGATGAGGAGCCCGGCCGCGTCGATTTTGCCAAGCTCCCCACGCTTAAGCCGGTCTTCGAACCGGATGGGAGCATCACCGCCGGCAACGCCTCGACTATTAGCGACGGCGCTGCTGCGGTGGTCATCACTAGAGAAGCGCTGGCCTTAGCCAACGGCTGGCCGGTGCTGGCCCGCATCGCGGGCTATAGCGTGCATGCCCACGACCCGCAGTGGTTTACCACCGCGCCAGTGTTCGCGATGCGTAAGCTCCTCCAGCGGCGCGGCTGGAGCCCCGCTGACGTCGATCTGTTTGAAATTAACGAAGCGTTTGCAGTAGTGACCATGGCGGCTATGGCCGAGCTTGAGCTGCCTGCGGAGAAGGTTAACGTTCACGGCGGTGCGGTCTCCTTGGGCCATCCCATCGGCGCCTCGGGGGCGCGCCTGGTGGTGACCCTCTTGCACGCGCTAAGGCGGCTCGGTAAAGTGCGCGGCATGGTTAGCATCTGCATCGGCGGCGGCGAGGCGCTAGCGTTGGGGCTCGAGCGTGTCTCTTAAGCCCTTCCACGCCCCTATCCCGGACTATCTCGACAAGACAGCTAGCGGCTATCAGGTAGCCCTGCGGATACCGCGCAGCCTAGCGGTAGCTCAGGCCTGGGTGCGCAGCGAGCCCGACAACGATGAGGTCTTGAGCCCGCTAGCGCCCGTCGCTGAAGATGCGCTAAGCGTCACCTGGCGCGGCGACCTGCGCCTTAATCCCGCCGAAGAGGTCACTGTTTACTGCTTTAAGCTGCTGGTCGACGGGGTACAGCTCTGGCTCGACGCGCGCGGCACCGCGCCGTATCTGCCGGAACGCTCTCGCCACTTCCACCTCAACCCGCACTACCAACCCGCAAGCTGGGTCTGGTCGCAGGTCTTCTATCAGCTCTTCCCGGAGCGCTTCTGCGATGGGGACCCGCGCAACAACGTAGTAACGGGCGAGTACCTTTACGACGGTAAGCCGGTCGTGGCCAAGCGCTGGGGCGAGCTGCCCACTAAGGGCCAAGGGGCGCGCGAGTTCTTCGGTGGCGACTTGGCGGGGATACTACAGCAGCTCCCGTACCTGCAAGAGTTAGGCGTCACGGCCCTCTACCTCAACCCGATCTTCACTTCGCCGAGCAGCCACAAGTACGACACGGTGGACTATACCCAGATCGATCCGCACTTCGGCAATAACGAGCTGTTCGCTGAGCTGTGCGCCGAGCTGCGAAGGCGCGGGATGCGCCTTATCCTCGACGCGGTAGTCAACCACACCAGCGAGCGCCATCCCTGGTTCGACCGCTACGGCGAGTACCCCACACCGGGGGCGTATCAGTCCCAGTTGGCGCCTACCCGCGACTTCTATACCTTTAGCGACCCTGCCGACCCGGAATTATCGGGCGACCCTGCGACTTGTGCGCAGGGCTTATTATCGGGCGAAGCCTTGTCCTATGTCGGCTGGTACAACGTCAAGACGCTGCCGGTGCTCGACTACGCCAGCCCTGAGCTGCGCCGCCAGGTCTACGAGAATGATGATGCCATTTTGCGCACTTGGCTCCGCCCCCCCTATCGGATCGACGGCTGGCGCTTCGATGTGATTCACATGCTCGGCGAAGGGACCGGGGCGCGCCATAACGCCGAGTATGTACGGCGCTTCCGGCAGACGCTGCGCCAGGAGAACCCGGAAGCTTATGTCCTGGGTGAGCACATCTTCGAGGCCAGCCGCTGGCTGCAAGGCGACCAGGAAGACGGCGCCATGAACTACTGGGGCTTCACCCTGCCGCTGTGGGCTTTTCTGGCCGGTACCGACTTCCGCGGACACCGGGTGCAGCTTGACGCAGTAGAGTTCCAGGAGCTGCTGGCTCGAGCCCGCGCCGCAATCCCCTTTGAAAACCAGCTCTCGCAGCTCAACCTGCTCGACTCACACGACACGCCGCGCCTGCTGACCCTACTAGGCGGCGACAAGGCGCTGCTGAAAGCGGCGGTCACTATGCTGATGAGCTATATCGGCGTGCCCTGCGTCTACTACGGCGACGAGATCGGACTTGAAGGCGAGGGCGACCCCGACTGCCGGCGCTGCTTTGTGTGGGATGCCGCGGCCTGGGATGTTGAGCTGCGCAAGCACTACCAGCGGCTCATCGCACTGCGCAAGGCTCAGCCCGCCTTGCAGCGCGGGGCACTGATCGACCTCTACGCCGAGGGCGACCTGCTGGCCTTTGCCCGGCTGCTCGACGGCGATATCCTGCTTACCGTCCTTAATCGTGGCGCGGCTGCCCGCTTAGACCTCCCGCTCGAGCCGCTGTTCGTGGCGAGCGGCGTGGCAACCGACCTGCTGTCGGGTGAGTCGTTTCCGGTAAGCCAAGGCGAGCTGGCGCTGACAATCCCCGCGCACTCGGCGCGGCTGCTGGCGCTGCGGTAATAGAGTGTAGCGTGGGAGGGACTGCCCATGAAGCCTTTAGCTAACGGCTAATACTCGAATACTTGACTACTCGAATACTTGACTACTCGAATACTTGACTACTTGACTACTGACTGGAGGAGTTATGGCAACGGACGATCCCAAACCCCGGCGAGTAGGGCTGATCCTCAGCGGCGGCGGTGCGCGGGGCTTTGCGCATATCGGTGTAATTCGGGTGCTCGAGCGCTTAGGCGTCAAGGTTGATGTCATCGCGGGCTCCTCGATGGGCGCGATTATCGGCGCCTTTTATGCCAACGGCTACAGCGCGGACGACTGTTATGAGATCGCCCGCAAGACCTCCTGGCGCGATGTCTTCGATCTGTCGCTGCAAGCCGGCCTGATCAAGGGCGAAAAGCTCCACGCGCTCCTGGCCGAATACCTGCCGGCCCGCTTCGAGGAGCTCAAGCTTCCCTTGGCGGTAGCTACCACCGACATTGAGACTGGCGAGGAGGTGTTCCTGTTAGAGGGTGATTTAATCACCGCCATCCGGGCCAGTAGCTGCTTCCCCGGCGCCTTTGAACCGGTTAAGCACCTGGGCCGCACCCTGGCTGATGGCGGCATTGTCAACAACCTGCCGGTCGATGCAGTGTCGTTTTTGAATGCCAACTTCACCATCGCCTCGGACGTCACCTCGCCGCGGCGGGCCGAGTTTAAGGACAAGGAGCAAGGGAAGTGGTGGGAACGGATGCTCGCCACTATCAAGCTCGAGCGCCGCAACCCCATGGCACAGATGCTGCTGCGCTCCACCGATATCATGCAGAGCATCCTGACCGACATCAAGTACAGCCTCCACCCGGCCGATGTCCGGGTGCGCTGCCTAATGCCGCACATCTTGGTGGAATCGTTTTGGGACCTAGATGAGATCGTGGCCTTAGGCGAAGAGACCGCTGAAGCGACCTTCAGGGCTGCCAACCTGACAGCGCGGCTAGATAGAACGGCAGTCAAAACCATCACCAGCCACCCCGAACCCGAGCTGCCTAGCCCCATCCGAGCGAAGCGAGAATGATTCCAAAACGCGGCAAGCGCCAGGGCTAGTCTTGTGCCCGGGTGTCAGGCCGCAGCGCAGTAGGGTGGTAAACTGTGGCTATGGCAACCCCTGCCCGCAAGGCAGCACTCGATCCCAAAAAACTGACCAGGAAGCAACGCTTCTGGCGCGAGGTGCGCGGCTACGCCGAAGCGATAGTCATCGCTTTCTTAGTGGTAACGTTCCTAGTCACCACCGTCGGGGTGGTGGGCAGTTCGATGCGCCCCACGCTCGACGGAGGGAGCGGTCGTCTCCCGGAGTCACTGATAACCGGCGACCGGGTGTTTATCCCTAAGTACGACACCTGGCTGCGCCGCGCCGGTATCCTCGGCCCCTATCAGCGCGGCGAGATAGTGGTGGTCCGCGAGCCCGCCAACGCCCCCTCAGCGCAGTTTCGGAGGCACCGGCCCTTTTTTATCAAGCGGCTGATCGGTATCCCTGGCGACCGGATCAGGATCGTAGAAGGCCAGGTCTACGTCAACAGCCATCCGGTCGATCAGGGCTTTATTACCGAGAGCGGCGAAATTGTTCCCGATCCGGTCAACTTTCCCATCATCACTGTCCGAAACGGTGAAGTGGTAGGTTTTTTAGGTCTCTCGCCCAACACCTGGCGCCTCACCGCGACCGGGCGTCAACCGGCGCCAGTGACCGACCCCAATGTACAGCTCTTCTATGGCAGCACCATCGCTGCCTTAGCGCCTATCCCGGCCGATGCGCCCGAAGGAGTGCCGTTCGTACACGAGCTGATCGTTCCGCAAGACCACTACTTCATCCTGGGCGACAACCGCCAAGCGGCTCGGGGCGGCAGCGAAGACTCGCGCTACTTCGGACCGATCCGGGCCATCACTGTAGCCGGGCGGGCCAACGCGGTGATCTGGCCACCCATGCGCGACGGCGAGTGGAACTGGCGGCGACTCGGCCCACCGGAGGCCTTTGCGGCCATCCCCGACCCCCGATAGATGCTTCAAGCCACCCCTCAGAAGCGTCAGACTCTCTGGCGCCGCACCGTCAGGCCGCTTTTGGAGGCGGTGGTGGTGGCAGGGCTGTTCGTGACCTTTATCGCCACCACGGTCGGTATCTCCGGCGATTCGATGACCCCCACCCTGCACCACGGCGAGCGGGCGCTAGTGCCTAAGTATGAGACCTGGCTGCGGCGGCTCGGCCTCGGTCAGTTTCAGCGCGGCGACATCGTCTACTTCCGCCCGCCGGAGGGGGTGCCGGAAGCGCGGATCGAACTCCCGCTCGGCCTCGGTTACCGCTCTTACTTCATCAAGCGGATCATCGGCCTACCCGGCGACCGGCTACGCCTTGAGCACGGGGTGGTCTACCTCAACGGTGAGGTGCTGGTTGAGCCCTATCTGGCTGAATTAGGCAGCAGCAACCTAGCCGAAATCACCGTCCCCAAGGGGCACGTGTTCGTGCTCGGCGACCAGCGCGGGCCGTTTGGCAGCGTCGATTCGCGGCGCTTCGGGCCGATCCCGCTGGAATCGCTCTCAGGCCGCACTACTGTGGTGATCTGGCCGCTGTTGGTGCGCGATAACGGCCAGTGGCGCTTGAATCTGCGCCTACTTTAGCGCGCCAGGCGCCCGTCTAACCCCAGCACTGCGGCACTCTGCTGCATGGCCGCGAGCACAAAGCTGACATGCTCCCACAGCTCGATGCCCAACTCCAGAGCGCCGCGCCTGATGTCCTCGCGGTTTACCCCGCGGGCAAAGGCCTTATCCTTGAACTTCTTCTTGAGGCTGCCCACCTCCAGGTGGGCGATATCCTTGTCCGGCCTAACCAGCACCGCGGCGGTGATCAGGCCGGTCACCTCGTCGCAGGCGTAGAGGGTCTTGGCCAGCAGCGAAGTGCGCGGCACTTCGAGAAAGTCGGCGTGCCCTAAGATGGCCTCTAGCACCTCCTCCGGGTAGCCGAGCTGGCGCAGCTGGCGCACCCCCACCACCGGGTGGCCGTTTTCGCCGATGGTGGGATAGCGCTCGTAATCGAAGTCGTGCAGAAGCGCGGTGACCGCCCACTTGGTTTCGTCTTCGCCGAACTGCCGGGCATAGGCTACCACCGCCGCCTCGACCGCCAGCATATGCTTGCGGAGACTATCCGACTCGGTCCACTCGGTCATTAACTGATAAGCAGCAGCGCGGGAGAGCGTCATGGCCTTAGTTTACCTAGTTGCCGGGGCCGCCCTCGGCGCTCGCCAGCACCAGCTCCCCCAGCCAAGCAGCGACATCCTGGCCCAGCACCAGCTCGAGCCCTTCATGTCCGCGCGGCGCCTCGAGCCGATGAACCTGCTGCCAGCCCAGATGGAGCAGGCCCGCATAATAGGCCGCCGCCGGTAGCTGCCCGGCCTCGGCCAACACCCGAGAGGGAGTCGGGTCAAGCGAGGCATCTCGGGTCAGCAGCCGTGCCTCAGGAATGCCAAGCTGCACCAGGCGCGTGCTCAGCGTCTCGGCTAGCCCCGGCACGCCGCTGCGGTTGGTGATGAGCAGGGTGGTATCGGGGGCCTGTGTAAGCACTCTAGCCTGGCCACCGAAGACCTGGGCTAAGAACGCCTCGATTTCGCGCGGATCGGTACTTAGCGCCGCGCTCCCCTCTTGCACCCGCGCCGGCAGGGTAAACGCTTGCAGCCGCAAGCTGCCCAGGTGTGGCAGCAGCTGCGCCGCCAACATCGGTGAGGCGTTAGTCTCGACCTCGTCAAAGTAGGTATCAATAAGCTGCGGCAATGCTCCGATCACTGCTACGTTAAGCTCCCTGACTCGCGCCAAAAACGCGCTGGCTAAGGTCTTGACGTTGTCAACACGCCGGAAATCGTCGCCGACCGCCCCCCGATAGCGCACAAAGTGCGAGGCCCGCTCGCCATCTAGCCACTGCGGGCCGGGCTGTAGATCGATAATTAGCCCAGCGGCATGGTCAGTATGCCGCATCCGGTAGGGGACGTTGACCTGCACGCCGCCCACCGCATCGATCAGGCGCTGGAAGATGTCGATGTTGATAATGGCGTAATAGTCAACCGGCAGGCCCAGCAGGCCGCTGACCGCCTGCCGCAAGGTATCGGCGCCGCCTCTGATATAGACCGCGTTGATGCGCCTGCCGTACTCTGGCAGGTAGATGTCGCGGGGGATGGCCACGATGGTGAGATCGTTGCCCACCAGAGTAACATATAAGATGGTGTCGGTCTCGACGCCGTAAGCCGTAGCGCGGGCCCGCGCTTCCCGTCCGATGATCCGACCCCGAGCGTCGTAAATAGGTGGGCCCGCCGCTTCCAGATAGAGCTTGTCGCGGCCCGCTACCACGAAGCTGACCTGGAGCTCACCGCGAGGGTTGATAAGCGCCCGCTCGGCCTCACCGAGGAGGCTGCGCGGCACGTCACGGCTGAGCCAGTAGCCGCTTAAGCCCGCTAGCGCAATAAGCGCCCCCACCACCTGCAGCAGACGCGCTAGCCAGATCGGCAAGGAGACTCTCCTAAAAGTCAGTAGTCAAGTATTCGAGTAGTCAAGTATTCAAGCAGGGGCCAGGCCCTTAAGCTTTTCAGTCTCTCAGGCTGTCAGCCTAAAAGTGTTGAGAGGCTGAAGGGCCGATAGCCTTTTCATCCTTCGTGATGACCGATCCCTTTGACACTCAGATGCCGACCAGTTGAAATGCTTGTAACGTTCATGGCCATTCCTTTCAAGGCCAGTATAAAGCCAAAGTACCCTAGGCCCAGCGGATCAGGCCCAGGTCGAAGGGGCTAGCGAGCTCTGGCACCACCGGGATTACCCGCACCCCGTAGACTAAGCGTCCGCTGATGACCGGCTTGAAGCGCACCTTATACAGGCAGCCGCCATCAGGATAGCGCTCCTGACAAGCCATCGTCACAGTATGGAGGTGGTGGTTGAGCTGATCGCTTTCGCGGCTGTAGACCAGCTCGACCCTCAGTTCGCCCAGGTCGATCTCACGCCCGTTTAACACCACCTCGATCTCGAGCTCGTGGCCAATATGATAGATACCGTCCTGGAAAGCCTTGGCGCTAAAGTAGAGGCTAGGCCAATGGCTTTGTAGGTGGCGGCGGCGGCTGGCTAGCGCCAGCGCTGCGGCATAGCCCTCAGCGGCCATAGCTGCGGCGCGCTGCGAGGCCACCACGTAGTAGTCCGTTACGTAGTCCTTGACCATGCGGCGGGCGTTGAAGGCTGGCGTTAGGGTGGCTACCGCCCGCTTGGCCCGCTCCACCCAGGCTTGGGGGATGCCGTGCTCGTCGCGGTCGTAGTACAGGGGCACCACCGAACGCTCGAGCAAGCCGTAGAGCGCATCGGCATCAAAGGCGTCCCCTAGCTCGGTATTCTCGTGGTTCACCGGCAAGCCGATGGCCCAACCGTTCTGACCGTCGTAACCCTCGGGCCACCAGCCGTCCAGAATCGACAGGTTCAGGACTCCGTTCATCCCCGCTTTCTCGCCACTGGTTCCCGAAGCTTCGTTGGGGCGCCGCGGATTATTCAGCCAGACATCGACACTGCGGGTCAGCGTCCGTCCCACCGCCATGTCGTAGTCCTCAACGAAGAGGATTTTGCCGACAAAGCGCGGGTCTTTGGAAAGGTTGTGAATCTGGGCGATCAGCTCCTGGCCCGACTTATCAGCAGGGTGGGCCTTGCCCGCAAAGACTAGCTGCACCGGCCGCTCGGGCTGGTCTAGGAGTCGCGCCAAGCGGTCGAGGTCGCGGAAGATTAAGGTGGCCCGCTTGTAAGTGGCAAAGCGCCGGGCAAAGCCGATGGTCAGCGCGTTCGGATCAAAAAGGTGGCTGGCATCTTGCAGCGCGGTCGGGCTGGCGCCGTGGCGAGTCTTTTGCGCTAGTATTCGGCGGCGCAAGAATCTGACCCCTTCTTCCTTGATAGCCTGGCGGGCCTGCCAGAACTTGGCATTATCCACGTTCAGGAACGCTTGCCACAGCTGGACATCCTCCCGGTGGGCTCGCCAGTCTTGGGGGAGGATCTCATCGCACAGCGCCTCGATCTGCGGACTCACCCAGGTCGGCGCATGTACTCCGTTAGTAACATGGCCGATCGGCACCTCGGCGGTCGGCACCTCCGGCCACAGGTCGTTCCAGATGCGGCGGCTGGTCTCACCGTGAAGCTTGGAGACGCCGTTGCGCCCTGACGAGAAGCGCAGCGCCAAGGCCGGCATGCTAAACACCGGCCCCCAGCCGTGATCAAAGCGGGCCAGGTCAAAAAACTGTTGCTGACTTAAGCCCATGCTCCCCCAATAACCGCTAAAATACTGGCCGATTAGATCAAAGGGGAAGGCATCGTTGCCGGCCGGGACCGGGGTGTGGACGGTAAAGACCGTGCCGGCAGTCACGAACTCCCGCGCCTGATCGAAGGTCAGGCCCTGCTCGATCAGCTCGCGGCAGCGCTCCAACACCATAAAGGCGCTATGGCCCTCGTTCATGTGCCAGGTAGTGGGGTTAATCCCCATAGCCCGCAGCAACCGCACCCCGCCGATGCCAAGCACGATCTCCTGCGCTATCCGGGTGCGCTGGTCACCGCCGTAGAGTCTGGCCAACAGCGCCCGGTCGATGGGATCGTTCTCGGGGAGGTCGGTATCAAGCAGGTAGACCGGCACCCGCCCTACCTCAATGCGCCAGGCGCGGATCGCCACGTCGCGGCCCGAGAGGTTGACCTTGACCCGCACCTCGTTCCCCCGGTTGTCGTGAACCGGGGTCATGGCCACATCCAGCGGGCTAAGCCGGTGGTAGATGGCCTCCTGTCGGCCGTCGTCGGCAACGCGCTGGTGGAAATACCCCTCAGGGTACCAGAGCCCTACCCCGACCAGCGGCACGCCTAAGTTAGAGGCCGCCTTGGTGTGGTCACCTGCCAGCACCCCCAAGCCGCCCGAGTAGATGGCCATCGCTTCGTGCCAGCCGTACTCCATGCAGAAGTAGGCGTAGGTGTGCCCACTGCCACCATGCTCTGCCCGGTACCAGGTATCGCTCTTGCCGAGGTAGCGGTCGAAGGCGGCGATTACCCGATCATAAAGCCCCAGGTACTCGCTGCTCTCGGCGGCTGGCTCGAGCTTGTCCTGACTCACGTCGCGCAGCAGCTTAACTGGATTGTGCTGCACAGCTTCCCACAGCTCCCGGTCGAGGCGCCTAAAGCAGGCTCGAGCCTCAGGGTTCCAGGTCCAATACAGGTTATAGGCCAACTCCTTAAGTCTGGCAATGCGTTCTGGCAAATGCGGCAGGACGGTCACGCGTCCAAGAATCATAACAACTCCTTCAAAGATCAGTATGCAAGTATTCGAGCAGGGACGACCCCGCGTGGTCAACCCGCCTTCAGTCGCTAGGCACCCAGAGGCTGCCGCCAGTGAGTTTAACACGTTCGACGCACGGCTTCTATGAGCTTAATGTCGGCGCGGTCTCATTTGAAGCCGCCTCCCACGCAGTATGCTCAACGCTATGAAGCGCTGGCTAGTGCTGTTGGCCCTGCTAAGCACTACCGCCTGGGCGCAAACCGTCTCGCTGGGGCTAATGGTCAGCAGCGACGCGCCCAAACCCGAAGTGGCACTCTATAACCTGGCTCTCGGCAACCTCCGGCTCGATCTGCGCGCTGCCGGGGCTGTGTTGGGGCCGCTCGAGCTCGGCCTGGGGCTGCGTACCACCTTGAGCCTGGGCCCGGTCGGCAATGTGGTTCTGTCTGGGCGCAGCGACCTGGCCACCGACGGACAATTTAGCACCCGGCTGAACGGTGCGGCGGTCATCGGCGCGGTAGCGGTGCGGGCCCGGCTGGCAGTATTTAACACTAACCCCGGCCAGTTCGACCTGCGCGAAGCGTTCGAGGCCGACGCCCGGCCCCGGCTCCCCGAACCGTGGGCGGGTGGGGTCGGTCTAAGCCTAGGAGCAGGCGTAAGCTATCGGCTCGAGCGCAACGTTATCCTCGAGCTTGATCCTGACCTGAGCTATCTGGCCGGACACGGTTTTGGCGGACGCTTAAGCGCCACCTTGCAGCTGCGGCGGCTAGTCGAACAAGATGACGGGCGGGTGCTGCTGCTGGCTGACCTGGCACCGGGCGCGGTGCGCGGCTACCTGGCTACGGGCTTCGAGTATCGCTGGCGCCGTGGACTGCCCGCTACTAGCGCCTCACTGTGGCTGGGTTACGGCAGCCTGGGCCTGTGGCCGGGGGTGCGGCTTAACCTCAGCGGTCCCGTGGAGGAGGGCTGGCAGGGGAGGCTCGAGCTAGCCCTGGAGCCCTACCGCACCGACGCT
>Ga0208610_100144_pt1 | contig 29806 bp, 32 predicted proteins | sample SubbioR11Jul_8A2_FD_184815 | JGI IMG/M metagenome (GOLD analysis project Ga0208610, IMG submission 184815) | Serpentinite rock and fluid subsurface biosphere microbial communities from McLaughlin Reserve, California, USA - CR11Jul_8A2 (SPAdes) | ecosystem: Environmental > Terrestrial > Deep... | reverse complement strand
ACACGGTGCGCGACGAAGATTTGCAAAAGGCTTTTGGCGAGTTCGGCCAAGTAAGCAGCGCTAAAGTCATGATGGAGCGCGACACCGGTCGCTCCAAAGGCTTTGGTTTCGTAGAAATGGGCAGCGATTCTGACGCCCAATCCGCGATCGAAGGCATGAACGGCCAGTCGCTCGGTGGCCGCAGCTTGGTGGTCAATGAAGCGCGTCCGATGGAGTCGCGTCCGCCCCGCAGCGGTGGCGGCGGCTTTGGCGGCGGCGGTGGTGGTGGTGGTTACGGCGGTGGTGGTGGCGGCGGTGGCCGTCGCGAAGGCGGCGGTGGCGAAGGCCAGTTCCGCAGCCCCTACGGCGGCGGTGGTCGTCGCGAAGGCGGCGGCGGCGGTGGCCGCGGCTACTGATCACCCACCCCTGATCGCTAAAACCGCAGCAACTGGTCGCTCGCGACCAGCCTGAGCGTTTTATCAACCCCGCAAGCCTGCTTGGTTTGCGGGGTTTCGTTTTTTTAGCCTAAATCCGGCAGTTACCCCGTAGCCGCAAGCGCTTGAGTCGGCTTTGGTGGCCCGATGGCGGGTGCGATGCGCTCGCCGATGTAGCGCAGCAGGCAGCCCCAGCGATCCAGATGTAGATCAGCGCACAGGAGCGCGCCACGGTCTGGCAGCGCTTGAGGTCCTGCGTCGTAAAGCCACCCAGTCCCCACTGGTTCTTCAACTCATCAAAGGCGTTCTCAGCATCGGCCCGGTCACGGTAGAGTTGGGCGATAGATTCCAGCGGGTAGTCCACATAGCAAGGTGGATCGGAAACGGCGCGACGAAGGCTGACTCGATCAGGTTAAGCCTTGGCCCGGAAACACCAGCCACCCCGCCAGTCCCGCCGCGAGGATCACGACGACGACGTTGAGCTTGTTCTTCCAGACATAAAGGAATGCCAGGGCCGCGGCGAAGATCGATATGCCCGCCGTCAGCGATGGCACGCGTTCGGCAGTGACCCGCGCCAAGTCGATGGTGGTTGCGCCGATCAGGCCGACTACCCCGGCCGCTACACCGTTCAGAAAGGCGTGCAGCCGTTTGTTGTCCACCACCGCCTCCAGCCGGTCGTAGAAAATCAGCGAGAACGCAAAGGCCGGAAGAAAGATCCCCGCCGTCATGGCCACCGCCCCGATCGGCCCCCCCGCCGCATAGCCGACGAACGTGGCGAAGATGATGAGCGGTGCCGGCAGCACACCGGACAGCGCCAGGCCGTCCAGGAACTGCCCATCGGTCAGCCACCCGCGCCCGACGGCGTCGTCGCGAATGAACGGAATCGCTGTGTAGGCGCCACCGAAGGTGAGCAAGCCGGCCTTCAGGCCCGCCGCGAAGATGAGCAGCACCGAGGCTTGGCCCTGAACGACCGTTTCCACCAGCTTCGCTGTCGGCGCAGTCCACAGAGCCACGGCCGTGGCCAGCGCCACCGCTGCCAGCGTCACGAGCAGTGCTAAGGCCCGATGCTTGAGCACGAGCAGGGCGTACACAAGGCCACCCGCCGGCAGGGTGATCCAGAAGTCGACACCACCCATGGCTGCCAGCGCGCAAGCGATGGCAATGGCCCACAACCAGCGATCGAGCAGGATGTGCTCGCCGATGCGGTGCACGGCGCGCACGATCAGGGCGATCACGGCCGCCTGCATGCCAAGGAACGCAGCGCCCAGCGCGGTGCCTGCGATGTCAATCTGGAAGTACAACCAGGACAGCGCGAACATCAGCAAGAACCCCGGCAGCATGAACCCGAGTCCCGCCAGTACGCCCCCCAGCCGCCCCTTTGCTCGGATGCCCAAATGAACGCACAATTCGTGGGCTTCGGGTCCGGGCAGCACCTGCATCACCGCAAGCAGCTTGTTGAAGCGTTCGCTGGAGATCCAGCGTTCCTCGTCCACGAGCTCGCTGCGCAACATGCCGATCTGAGCCACCGGCCCGCCCCATGCGAGCAAGCCGAACTTGAGGAAGCGCACGAAGAGCTGCAGGTAGCTCATCGCTGGAGGGACGGCTTCAGTCGTGGCATCCGTCTGAGGACGGGTCAGGGTGTTCACGTTGTTTTTTCCTCGTAACTCTTCAACAGCCAATCAAAAACTTCGCACGCGCGAACGAGCAGCGCGTCGTCGTCGGATTCGGATGCCCTCAGGCCCGCGAGCAGCTGCTCGATGCCCGGCGCTTCCGGTACCGGCAGACCGCCCACGTCCAGGCAATGCACCAGTTCGCCCAAGCGCGTCAGCGCCGGGGCGTCCTCCAGGCCAAAACTCGCCAGCAGCGTCTCGAAGGTGACCTTGGTACCGACGTGGCTGAACGTCGCGCCGTCGAAATCGAAGCCGAGCCAATCGGCTTTGCAGTCGGCAGGACTCGCCAGCCAGACGATGCGGGCCTTCGGGTCGACAAACCGGCGGATCAGCCAGGCCGAGGCGAGCCGGTCCACCCACGGACGGGCCCGCGTGGCCCAGACACGGCCCCGATAGTCGGCCCGCTCCAGTCGCGGAATGTCGGCCTGCCGAGGGGTCGGCTCGTCGGGAGAAAGCCGGCGGGTGAGCGCGTCGCGCAGGTCGTCGAGCAGGCTCAAGGTCTGCCGCTGCGCCTCGCCGGGGAAGAAGTCGATGCGCGCCACCTGCTCGAAGCGGCGCACGAGCGGCTGGAGCTTGCGCGCGGCGGCTGCGCCGTCTAGGGATGCCAGGCTCCGTCCGAGCCCTTTGATCTCCTCGACGATGCCCGCGTACTCCTCGCCCCGGTCGAACAGGGCGCGCAGCGCGGCTTCCTGAGCTTCGTCACACCCCGAGAGTCGATAGACCTCGCCGCTGCCCCCGGCCTCGACCGACTGCGCCGCCGCTTCGTCCAGCGCCGCGGCACTGTCGGCCGAGTCGGGCAGCAGATAGACCCCATCGCGCAGCGTCGCGCAGCCCAGCGCCTTGACGGAGCGCCAGACGCGCATGCGGCCGGTCGATGCCTTGGTGGGCAGGCTGATGAACAGCGCGAGAAAGCTCAAGCACGGACTCCGTGTTGCCAAGAGGGATGAGTATTATATCCTACTCCTTGTTATAGATAAAACGAAATCTATGGAATTGCGTAGCGAGTCCGGTGCGAACTGGGGTGATCAACGCGGTCGGAACCGCGTCGCAGCCCGGTCTCCCAGTCACCGCGTCATTGGTCCTAAAAGCGTCTCTGTGCTGAGCGTCTTGACAACATTCGCGCGATCGTTGGAATCTTCGCATGGAGCAAAGACTCTTGAAAGACCTGCTCTACGAACAGGTAGCCCGAATCGGCAAGGCGGTATCCAGCCCGAAGCGGCTGGAACTGCTTGAATTGCTGGCTCAAGGCGAGAAAACCGTCGAGACGCTAGCCGGCGAGCTAGCCGTAGACGTCAAGCTCACCAGTGCGCACCTAAAAGCCTTGAAAGAGGCGCGCCTGGTGGCATCGCGCCGAGACGGCAAGTTCGTGATCTACCGGCTCAGTGGCCCGGATGTCGCCCGGCTTTGGGTCATGTTGCGCGAGGTGGCCGAAGAGCATCTGGTCGAGTTGCGCGTCGCGCTTGGTCAGATGGTGTCCGATCCCTCCCGGCTTGCGGCTGTTGGTCGTCAAGCCCTCTTGGAGCGCGCACAGCGCGGCGAAATCGTTGTGATCGACGTGCGTCCGCAAAACGAGTACGAGACTGCGCACCTGCCTTTCGCCCGCTCGATGCCGGTCGCCGAGCTCGAACGTCGGCTCACCGAATTGCCGCTCGACAAGGAGATCGTCGCGTACTGCCGCGGCCCGTTCTGCCTGCTCTCGGATGAGGCCGTGGCCCTGCTCGCGGCGAAGGGTTACCGGGTTCGCAAGATTCTCGACGGCGTCAGCGAATGGGAAGCAGCCGGCCTCCCGGTAGAGGCAGCGGACAAGCGCTGATGGGCCACCGACTGCCGCTCGCCCGTCATCCACTTCAATGCAAGACCAAGGAGCAATGCCATGTCCAGCACGCTTTTCATCATCAATGACGCGCCCTACGGCAATGAGCGGGCCTACAACGCGCTGCGGCTCGCCGGGGCGCTCGCCGGCCGTGAAGATCAGCGGGTGCGGGTCTTCCTGATGGCCGATGCGGTCGGCTGCGCCAAGTCCGGCCAGAAGGTCCCTGAGGGCTATTACAACGTCCAACTCATGCTCGGAAAGATCCTGCGCAAGGGTGACGTGGCCTTGTGCGGCACCTGCATGGATGCGCGCGGGCTGACCGACCAAGACATGGTCGATGGCGCCAAGCGTTCGACGATGGGCGAGCTCGCCCAATGGACCGCCGAGGCGGACAAGGTGCTGGTGTTTTGAGCGCTCGAACGATCGAGGGGAAACAGATGTTTCAAGGCATTCGCAACGTTCTGCTGTTTCAAGGCAGCCGCAACGTTCTGCTTCTTGCATCAAGTCAGGCCATGATGATGTCGGCCATCGTCATGTCAATGGCGCTGGCGGCGATTCTTGGAAGTGCGCTTGCGCCCGACAAGAGTCTTGCGACGCTGCCTATTGCCGTCATGGTCATCGGGGTGGCGATCGCGTCACTGCCCGCGGCCATGCTGATGCGCCGCTTTGGACGGCGTACGGGTTTCCTGATCGGCGCTGCGCTCGGGGTCTCCGGCAGCATGATTGCCGCGCTCGGATTGCAGCGCCACTCGTTCGAGCTCTTCGTGCTGGGCCATCTGCTGCTGGGCTGTTACCAGGGTTTCGCCAACTATTACCGGTTCGCCGCCGCAGAGGCAGTCGATTCGGCTCACGTCAGCAAGGCCATCGCCTGGGTGGTCGCGGGCGGTGTCGTTGCTGCCTTCCTCGGGCCGCAACTGGGCCAGTGGGGGCGAGACTGGTTCGCCAGCGGATTGTTCGTCGGATCATACGTCGCCCAAGCCGCACTCAGCCTGATCGCCCTGACGCTGCTGGCGTGCGTGCGGCTCAAGCCCGTGGTCGTTGCGGCCGGAGGTGCGGCGCGGCCCTTGCGCGAGATTCTCGCGCAGCCGGTGCTGCAAGCTTCGGTTCTGGGTGCAGCGGTCGGCTATGCCGTGATGATCATGGTGATGACCGCGACCCCGCTGGCGATGATCGGGTGCGGACTGTCCTCGACCAGCGTCACATCAGTGATTCAGTGGCACGTCGTCGCGATGTTCGCGCCGTCGTTCATCACCGGTAACCTGATCAAGCGCTACGGCGCGCCCCGAATCATGCAACTCGGCTTCATCCTGCTGCTCGGGCATGTCGCGATCGCGCTGCTTGGCGTCGAGTTTCTGCACTTCCTGTCCGCCTTGATCCTGCTCGGTGTCGGCTGGAACTTCGCCTTTATCGGCGGTACGGCGCTGCTCACCCAGACGTATCGCCCGTCGGAGCAGATGAAGGTCCAGGCGATCAACGAATTCTCGATTTTCGGCCTGGTGGCGCTCGCGACGCTATCGGCGGGCTGGCTCTATGACCGCTTTGGCTGGGCCACGCTCAACTTGGCCGTGGTGCCGTTGCTGATTCTTGCCTTGATCGCCGCGATCGGCATCGAGCGTCGGCTCCGTTCGGTGGCAACGCCGGCCTGAGGGTATGCACACGTCATCCAACCCGCAACTCAACACCTGAATCCGTGACCTCAATTGAGCCAACCCCTCACGCCCACCCAGCCGCAGCCCGAAACAGGGATTTCTTGCACTTTCCCCGCCCAACGGGCCGTGCGAAGGCCCGGCGGCGCGCACAAACACCCCGCACAAGGCCGGTAGAGGTCTCCCATCGAGCCCTCTGCATGCCGTGCACGCCGCCCGCCAGCCTGGTTCGTCACCCGGCCAGGCCAGCCGGGTCCACTACGAACGCCACCGCCCGGAGCAGACCGCGCTGTACCGTCTGGTGCAGCAGCACGCGGCCAGCTTCATCGCCCACACCGAGGCCAGCACTGGCGCCGCTCTGCCGCAGTTCGTCAAAGACGAGTTCGACGCCTTCCTAGAGTGCGGCATCCTGGCCCATGGGTTCCTCAGGCTGCGCTGCGGCGACTGCGGCCACTGACCAAGCTGCTGGCGTTCAGCTGCAAGCGGCGAGGGTTCTGCCCGTCATGTGGCGCGCGCCGGATGTCGCAGACAGCAGCGCAACTCGTGGACCACGTCATCGCCGCATGTGCCGGTGCGCCAGTGGGTGCTGTCGCTGCCGATCCCGCTGCGCGTGCTGCTGGCCGCGCAGCCTGAGCTGGTCACGCCGGTGCTGCAGGTGGTGCAGCGCGTGCTCACGTGCCATCTGCTGGACGCTGCCGGGCTCAAGGCCGACGTAGGCCACGGCGGCGCGCCCAGCTTCATCGAGGCGAGTGCGCCCACCGACGACGCGCTGCACGCGCTGCTGCAGACCGTCATCGCCCGGCTCATGAAGATGCTCACTCGCCGGGGTGTGCTGGTCGAGGACATGGGGCAGACCTACCTGGCCGAGCCTGATGCCGACGGCGAGGCAGGCGCGCACGGCTCGCGGCCACTGCAGGCCGCGGCCATCACTTACCGCATCGCCTTTGGCCCCCGCGCTGGGCAGAAGGTGCTGACGCTCAGGGGCGCGCTGCCGCGCGAGGCTATGGCACGCCAGCAACTCTGTGCCGACATCGACGGTTTCAGTCTGCACGCCGCGGTCCGCGTCGAACCGCACGCCAGCCAAGCGGCTGGAACAGTTGTGCCGCTACATCACCCGGCCGGCGTTGTCCGACGAGCGGGTGCAACTCAATACCGTCGGCCAGGTGGAGCTCAAGCTCAAGACGCCGTGGCGCGACGGAACAACGCATCTGGTCATGAGCCCGCTGGAGTTCATGCAGCGACTGGCAGCGCTGGTGCCGCGGCCGAGGCTGCACCTGATCAGGTTCCACGGCGTGCTGGCGCCGAACGCCAAGCTGCGAGCGCTAGTGGTGCCGCAGGGACCCGAGGTGCAGGAGCAGGCCACCTCTGTGGCAGTTGCCGACGAATGCGAGGTCGAGGCGGTTCAGGCCCGGCCGCACCGGATCAGCTGGGCGCGGCTTCTCAAGCGTGTCTTCGACATCGACATGCAGCACTGCCCGAACTGCGAAGCTGGGGAGCTGAAGATCATCGCGGCGATCCTGGAGCGGCCGGTGATCGAGAAGATCCTGACCCACCTGGGGCTGGATCCGCAGCCGCCGCCCAGGGGCCGGGCGCGTGAGGCGGGGCAAGACTTCGCCACCTGAGCCGCGGAGCCGCGCCGGCCTTCACAAAAACCTCGCTCCAGGCTGCGCTGCCAGCGGCAGCCGGAATGGCGCTGCGCCGCATGTAGGCTGGATGCCGAGTGACTCCGGGGCAACCCTGATATCGAGACCCAACGAACCCCAACAGAACCGGAGGGGCCGGCCGAATCATCACAAGACGGCGTCGCAGTCGTCAGTTCCAGGCCATCCAGGCCAGCATCGGCCGCCAACCCATGGTCAGTGGGGCCTTCCAAATGCCGTTTGAAATTCCTATGCGCGACGGCGAACAGCCACCTCAACCGACCAAGCGTCGCCACCCGAAAACACCCCGATCAACCGCCCACCCGTCTCCAGCGCACAAGCCGCCGTCAGCCCACCCGTGATCACCAGATCCCCCGCCTCGAGCCGCCGGTCTACGGCGGCCAGCTCCCGCACCAGGCGCGCCACCGCGTCCAGCGGATGGCCGTCGGCGTCGGCGCCCACGCCCTGGCCCAGCGTGTGGCTGCCGTCGTGCAGGCGGACCGCCACGGTGTCGAGCGCCATCAGGTCGGTCACTGGCAAGCGCGGCCCGACGACGACCTGGCCGGCGGACGAGTTGTCGGCCGTGTTCTGTTCGAGCGTGAAGCGGTAGCCGGACCAGGTCGAGTGCACGATCTCCAGGCACGCCAGGGCCTCGGATACCGCTGCGGCCACAGACCAGCGGTCCACGGGGGCCGATCGGGCGTCGATGGCCGTTCGAAGGCGCAAGCCGATCTCGGGTTCAACCCGAGGCTGCACGAACCGCTCAGACACCGTGTCGCCGGATTCGAGCAGCATCCAGTCGGTCAGCGGCCCGAAGTTGGTCCTGTCCACGCCCATCTGGCGACGCATCACTTCCGAGGTGTAGCCGAGCTTCCAGCCGATGACCCGTTCGCCCGCCGCGATGCGCAGCGCGACGAGCGCCTGCTGGATGTTGTAGACCGTTGCAAGGTCGATCGGACCGAGCGTCGCGTCAGCATCGAGGGTGCGCCCGGCGCGCCGCGCCGACCAGAGGGTGTCGGCATGTTGTGCCGCCGTGGGCGTCCTGTTCATGTTCGCCTCCGTTCCAATCGGTCCGCACGCGCACCGGGCGCGCATGCCGCTCGCTCAGGCGGCGGCGCGCAGCAGTCCGCGCTCGCGCGCCATGGTCATGGCCGTGTCTTCGATCATGTCTTCCTGGCCGCCGACCATCTTCTTGCGGCCCAGCTCGACCAGGATGTCGCGCGCCGGAATGCCGTACTTCACACCCGCGCGCTTGGCGAACAGCAGGAAGCTGCCGTACACGCCGGCGTAGCCCAGCGTGAGCGCGTCGCGGTCGATGCGGATCGGGAAGTCCATGATGGGCGTGACCAGGTCTTCGGCCACGTCCTGGATCTTCCAGACATCAACCCCGGTGGGCACACCCATGCGGTCGAGCACGGCGACCAGCACTTCCATGGGGGTGTTGCCCGCGCCCGCGCCCAGGCCGGCGGCCGCGGCGTCGATGCGCGTGGCGCCGCACTCGATGGCGGCGACCGAGTTGGCCACGCCCATGGCCAGGTTGTGGTGGCCGTGGAAGCCCAGCTCGGTCTCGGGCTTGAGCGCGTCGCGCACCGCTTGCAGCCGGGCCTTCACGTCGCCGGGCAGCATGTAGCCGGCCGAGTCGGTCACGTAGATGCAGTTGGCGCCGAAGCCCTCCATCAGCTTGGCCTGTTTCACCAGGCCCTCGGGGCTGTTCATGTGGGCCATCATCAGGAAGCCGACCACGTCCATGTCCAGCTTGCGCGCGTAGGTGATGTGCTGCTCGCTCACGTCGGCCTCGGTGCAGTGCGTGGCGACGCGGATGGTGTGCACGCCCAGGCCGTGCGCCATCTTGAGGTGGTCGACGGTGCCGATGCCGGGCAGCAGCAGGGCCGAGACCTTGGCCTGCTTCATCAGCGGGATCACGGTGCCGAGGTACTCCTCGTCGGAGTGGGCCGGGAAGCCGTAGTTGACGCTGGAGCCGCCCAGGCCGTCGCCGTGGGTCACCTCGATCAGCGGCACGCCGGCGGCGTCGAGGCCGCAGGCTATTGCTCTCATCTGGTCGAGCGTCATCAGGTGGCGCTTGGGGTGCATCCCGTCGCGCAGGGTCATGTCGTGCAGGGTGATTTTCTTCGTCATGGTGGTGTGCTCCGGCTCAGGCGGCAACGGGTTCGAGCACCAGCTCGCCCTTCAGGATTTCTTCGGCAAACATCTCGGCCGTGCGCGCGGCGGCGGCGGTCATGATGTCCAGGTTGCCGGCGTATTTTGGCAGGTAGTCGCCCAGGCCCTCGACCTCCATGAAGACCGAGACGCGCTGGCCGTCGAAGACGGGGCCGTTGACCAGCTTGTAGCCCGGCACGTACTTCTGCACTTCCTTGATCATGTCGTCGACCGACTTCGTGATCGCGGCCTCGTCGGGCTTGCCCTCGACCAGGCAGTGCACCGTGTCGCGCATGATCAGCGGCGGCTCGGCCGGGTTGATCACGATGATGGCCTTGCCCTTCTTCGCGCCGCCCACCTTCTCGACCGCGCCGGCTGTGGTGCGGGTGAACTCGTCGATGTTCTTGCGCGTGCCGGGGCCGACCGATTTGCTTGAGACGGTGGCGACGATCTCGCCGTAGGCCACGGGCTGCACGCGGCTGACCGCGTAGACCATGGGGATCGTGGCCTGGCCGCCGCAGGTGACCATGTTCACGTTCATCTCGCGCTGGCCGACGTGCTGTTTGAGGTTGACCGGCGGCACGCAGTAGGGGCCGATGGCCGCGGGCGTGAGGTCGATCATCATCGCGCCCTGCGCATTGACCTTGCGCGAGTTCTCGGCGTGCACGTAGGCGCTGGTGGCGTCAAACACGATCTGCACGCCGTCGGCCTTCATGTGCGGGATCAGGCCGTCCACGCCGTCGGCGGTGGTTTTGATGCCCATCTCCTTGGCGCGCTTGAGGCCGTCGGATTGCGGGTCGATGCCGACCATCCAGACGGGTTCCAGCACCGGGCTGCGCTGCAGCTTGGCCAGCAGGTCGGTGCCGATGTTGCCGGGCCCGATGAGGGCGCATTTGATTTTTCTCTGAGTCATGTGGATGTCTTTCTGTAATTCAGCGTCCGAGATCTTTAACCGTCACGCCGGCGATGCCCCAGTTGGTCTTGGGCACTTCGGTGATCCAGACGCGGACCGAGTCCTTGGGCGCATTGGTGGCTTCGACCAGCGCGGCGCTGACCTTTTCGATCACGGCGCGCTTCATGTCTTCGCTGCGGCCTTCGATCATGTAAATCTGGGCAAATGGCATGGGGTTCTCCTCGGGTTCAGATGAAGCGCAGGCCGGTGCTGCCCATGCCCTGCACCTTCAGGGTCACGGAGTCGCCTGCGGCGACCGACACCGCTTCGGTGATGCCGCCGGACAGGATCAGCGTGCCGGCGGGGATCTCCTCGCCGCGTGCGCCCAGGTGGTTGGCGAGCATGGCAATGGCGGTGGCCGGGTGGCCCAGCACGGCGGCGCCGGCGCCGAAGGCCACGGGCTGGCCGTTCTTCTCCATCACGATGCCGACGGTGCGCAGGTCCTGGCCGTCGACCTTCATCGGCTGGCCGCCGACCACGAAGCGCGCGGCCGAGGTGTTGTCGGCAATCACGCTCTTGAGGTCGAACTTGAAGTCGCGGTAGCGGCTGTCAATGACCTCGATGCCGGGCAGCACGAAGTCGGTCGCGGCCAGCACGGTGCCCATGTGGCAGCCCGGGCCTTTGAGTGCGCGCTTGAGCACGAAGGCGATCTCGGGCTCGACCTTGGGGTGGATCAGTTCGCTGGTCTTCACCTCGCCGCCATGCGGCACGGCGCAGTCCTCGGTCATCCAGCCGAACACGGGCGAGCTCACGCCCATCTGCTTCATCTTGGCGAACGAGGTCAGGCCCGCCTTGAGGCCCGCGAGCTTCAGGCCGCGCGCCCGCTTGCGTGCGAGGAGGGCGGCCTGGATCGCGTAGGCGTCTTCCCAGTCCATGTCCGGGTGGTCGTCGGTGATCTTGGTGGTGTCCCTGGCCTGCAGCTGGCAGCTCTCCAGGAGTTCGGCGAGGGCTTCGATGGTGGTTTGGTCGAGTTTCATGGTGGTGTCCGGTCTGAAGAAGGCGGGGTCAGTTGAAACGCACCGAGCATTCGCCCAGCCCGCCGATGGAGACGCGGAAGAAGTCGCCCTTCTGGGCCGGGAACATGGCGGCCAGCGCGCCCGAGAGGATCACGTCGCCGGCCTTGAGCGGGATGCCCAGGCGGCCCATGGTGTTGGCCAGCCAGGCCACTGCGTTCAGCGGTGAGCCCAGGGCCGCGGCGCCGGCGCCGGTGGCGACCACTTCGCCGTTTTTCTCCAGCACCATGCCGCAGGTCTGCAGGTCCAGCGCCAGCGGGCTGACCGCGCGGTCGCCCAGCACGAAGACGCCGCACGAGGCGTTGTCGGCCACGGTGTCGGTGATCTTGATCTTCCAGTCGCGGATGCGCGAGTCGACGATCTCGAAGCAGGGCATCACGCATTCGGTCGCGGCCAGCACGTCGGCCACGCCCACGCCGGGGCCCATCAGGTCGCGCTTGAGCAGGAAGGCGATCTCGCCCTCGGCCTTGGGCTGGATCAGCGTCGAGGTGTCGATGGTCTCGCCCTGGTTGACGATCATCGCGTCGGTCAGCCAGCCGAAGTCGGGCTGGTGCACGCCGAGCATGTTCATCACCGCGGCCGAGGTCACGCCGATCTTTTTGCCGACGATGCGCTCGCCGTCCTGCTGGCGGCGTTGCAGCATGCGCTGCTGGATGGCGTAGGCCTGCTCGATGGTGATGTCGGGATGGCGGGTGGACAGCGGGTCGACGACCTGCTGCGTGCGCAGCGCGGTGTAGAGCTCGTCGCCCAGGGAGTCGATGGAAATCATGGAGGTCATGGTGGGTGGGGGAATCGGTTGGGGGCGGGCGATCACGGGCGGGCGTCGGCTTCGGCGAGGAAGTGGCTCACCAGTTGGGCGAAGCGCGCGGCGTGTTCGATCTGCGTCCAGTGGCCGCAGCGGCCGAACACGTGCAACTGGCTGTTGGGTATCCACTGGCCCAGCGTGAGCGAGTTCTGCAGCGGGATCACCTGGTCCTCGCGGCCGTGCACGATCAAGGTCTCGTGCGGCAGCGCGCGGATGGCCGCTTCGGAGCTGGCCATGGCGTCGACCCACCGCTGGCGCGGGGCCGGGAACATGGCCGAGAACGACTCTTGAAAACCGGGGCGGATGCTGGCCTGGTAACGCAGCTGGGCCAGTTCGTCGGTGACGAGCGCGCGGCTGTGGGCAAAGATGTCCAGCAGGCGCTTCATGTTCTCCAGCGAGGGCTGGTAACCCCACGCAGCGTCGAGCCCCGGGGTGATCGGGAACGGCACGCCGACCGAACCCATGAGCACCAGGCGGCGCACGCGCTGCGGTGCGCGGATCGCCAGCGCGAGCGCGAGCGCACCGCCGAAACTGTTGCCCACCACGTCGGCCTGTTCCACGCCCAGGGCGTCCAACAGGTCCAGCGCCTGCTGCACCCAGGTGTCCATGGTGTAGTTGATGCCGGCGGGGCGGTCGGTGTAGCCGAAGCCCACCATGTCGGGCGCGATCACGCGGCGGTCCTGCGCGATGACGGGCATCGCGAGGCGCCAGTTGGCCCAGGCACTCACGCCGGGGCCGGAGCCGTGGATGAACAGCACCGGCGGCTGCCCCGGCCTGGACGCGCCGAGATCGTGCACGTTGCTGTTGAAGCCGCCCGTGAGGACGCTGCGCGCAACTTCAGGGTTGTGAGGTGCATTCATGTGGTCTGCTTTGTTGGCATGAAGGGTAGTGGGTCCAGGGCATCGCGGAACCGGCTTTGCCGGGCCGCCAATGCCGCCCCCTGGGGGGTGACGCCGAAGGCGGCGCGGGGGGGGGTACAGCTCTGGGGCGCGTTCACAGCTTCACCATGACGTTTCTGAGTTCTGTGTAGAACTCCAGCGAATGCACGCCGCCTTCGCGGCCGATGCCGCTGGCCTTGGCGCCGCCGAACGCGGTGCGCAGGTCGCGCAGGAACCAGCTGTTGATCCAGCACAGACCCACCTCGATGGCGGCGGCCATGCGGTGCGCGGTGCCGAGGTTCTGCGTCCACACGGTGGTGGCCAGGCCGTAGTCGGTGGCGTTGGCCAGCGCGACGGCTTCCTCTTCGGTGTCGAAGGGCGCGATGTGGCAGCAGGGGCCGAAGATCTCTTCGCGGATCACGCTGGCGCTCTCGGGCAGGCCGGTCCAGATGGTCGGCTGCACGAAGTGGCCGTGGGCGTATTCGCCGTCCAAAACGGGCACGCCGCCGCCGGTGACGACGGTCGCGCCCTCGGCATGGGCCTTGGCGTAGTAGCCCAGCACCTTGGCCTTGTGTTCGGCCGAGATCAGCGGGCCCAGGCCAACGCCGGGCGTGTCGGGGCCGCCGACCTTCAGGGCCTCGGCCTTTTCTTTCAACGCAGAAACGAACTTGTCGAAGATCGGGCGCTGCACGTACACGCGTTCGGTGCCCAGGCAGACCTGGCCGCAGTTCTCGAACGCGCTGCGCGTGATGCCCGCGACGGCTTTGTCGAAGTCGGCGTCGGCGAACACGATGCCGGCGTTCTTGCCGCCGAGCTCAAAGCTCACCGGGCGAACGCCCTTGGCGGCGGCGGCCATGATGGCCTCGCCGGTACGGGTCTCGCCGGTGAAGGTGATGCCGTTGACGCCGGGGTGTTTGGTCAGGAACTCGCCGGCCGATCCGGGGCCGAAACCGTGCAGCACCTGGTACACGCCCTTGGGCACGCCCACCGCGTTCATCACCTCGCCCAGCAGCGTGGCGGTGGCCGGTGTTTCTTCGGAGGGTTTGACGATCACGGTGTTGCCGCAGGCCAGCGCCGGGCCGACCTTCCAGGTCATCAGCAACAGCGGCAGGTTCCAGGGGCAGATCACGCCGACCACGCCCAGCGGCGTGCGCACGCCGTAGCTGATGGCCGTGCCGCCGTCGGGCGTGGTCATCTGGAAGCTCTCGGTCGGCACGTTCTTGACGATGTCGGCAAAGACCTTGAAGTTGGCCGCGCCGCGCGGGATGTCGATGTGCGAGGCCAGCGAACGTGGCTTACCGGTGTCGGCCAGCTCGGCGGCGAGGAAGTCGTCGAAGCGTCGGTTGATCTCGTCGGCCACCGCGTGCAGCAGCTCGGCGCGCCTGACCACGCTCATCTTTCCCCACTCGCCCTTGAGCGCGGCCCGGCCCGCAGCGACAGCGGCGTCGACCTCGGCCTGACCCGCTTCGTGGACCATGCCGACCACGGCGTTGGTCGCCGGGTTGCGGTTCTCGAAGGTCTTGGCGGTGGCGACGAATTCGCCGTCGATGAAGTTGTGGAACTGTTTCATGGTGCGTGAGTGAGATGAAAAATCAATCCAGGCCTAGGACCTTCAGGCCGGCGCGTGCGCAGGCTTCGTCCTGGTCGGCCGAACCACCGGAAACACCGATGCCACCGATGCGCTGGCTCTCGGCCACGATGGGCAGGCCGCCGCCGAACAGCACCAGGCGCTGGCGCTGGTTCAGGCCGATGCGCAGCAACTCGTCGTCGCCGATGACGCCGCCCCACTGCGACGTGGGGAAGCCGAAGCTGGCAGCGGTGTAAGCCTTGTCGATCGCGATGTCGATCGAATGGAGAAAGGCATTGGGCATGCGCAAGAACGCCGCGAGCGTGCCCGAGGCATCGGTCACGGCCACGTTGATGCGAATGCCCAATGCCTCTGCGTGCGCCACCGCCGCCTGACAGGCCAGCGAGGCCGCCGACGCGGTGATCACGGAAGAAGGAACAGAGAGAGCGGGTGACATGAACAAAAGACGGAGTGTTGGCGTGAGGGGACTTCAACCTCGGGGCACCGCGGAACCGGCTCTGCCGGGCCGCAGGTGCCGTCCCCCCTCCCAGCGCCGCAGGCGCGCCAGAGAGGGGGCAAGCCGCGTCAGCGGCGCAGGGGGAGATCAGGTATAGACGTCGGTGAACGAGGGCACCGCTTCACCGGTGTGATAGAAGATCCCGGTCCACAGCTTGTCTTCGGTCCAGGTGGTCACCGGCCGGTCGCGCTGGGCCAGGTAGCCCATGCCGGCGAAGGTCTCGTTGCGGTTGCCGCTGGGGTCGAAGAAATAGATGGTCTCGCCGCGCGTGATGCCGTGGCGCGTGGGCGCCACGTCGATGCGCACCTTGTTCTTGGCCATCACGTCCGCCGCCTTGAGCACGTCGTGCCACGAGTCCAGGAAGAAGGCGATGTGGTGCAGGCCGCTGCGCGGGCCGCCCACGAAAGCGATGTCGTGCGGCGTTGTGGTGCGGCTCATCCAGGTGGCGGCCTGCATGTCGCCGTTGGGGCCGACCAGCACCTGCTCGGTCAGGAAGAAGTCCAGCGCCTCGGTCATGAAACGCGTGTTGTCGGCCACCGTGTTGATGCCGGCTTCCGGGTTCATCTCGCACATCAGCAGCAGGTGATCCAGCCAATGGGCGCCGGCGCCCTTGAGACCGTCTGGCCACGGGTCGGGGTTGGTGGTGCCGACTTCGGTGCCCACGTATTCCTTCATCGCATAGAGGCGCATCTCGTGGCCGCTGGGCAGGTTGAACTGCAGCATGCGGCCGGTTGAAGGCAGATCGCCTTCGGGCAGCATGGTGGTCTTCACGCCCCAGGCTTCGACGCTTTTTTGCAGGGCGTCCAGGTCGGCGTCTTTCTCGACCTTGTAGGCCACGTGGTTCAGGCCCGCCTGGTCCGACGGCGTCAGGATCAGCGAGTACTTGTCCCACTCGTCCCAGCACTTGAGGTAGACGTTGCCAGCCTTGTCCTTCATGGTCGTCTTCAGGCCGAGCACGTTTTCGTAGTGCCTGATCGCTGCGTCCATGTCCATCACTCTCAGGCTCGCGTGCCCGATGCGCATCACACCCATGTCTTGTCTCCTTCGGTTGGTTACTGCTGCTGAATCGAAGGGCTGGCAGTCGCAGACTCTGCGCGCCCTTTTGAAAACGGTTTGTTCAACTTGCCGGCCACTTCCAGGTCGACCGGCGTCTGGGGCGCCACGCGGCATGCCAGCGTGTAGCCCAGGGCTTCTTCTTGTGCGGTGACGTGGGCCCGGCTGATCGGGCCCAGCGCCTTGATCTCTCCGTCGAGAATGCGGACCTTGCAGACACCACAGCCGCCATTGACACAGCCGACCGGGATGCCCTTGCGACCCAGCCGAACCATGCCCTGCAGCAGGCTCTCGTTGGTGGCGCAGGGAAAGCTCTCGTCCGTCTGGGCGACGTGCACGGCGAACTTGGGGCGGGTGTCGAAGATCGACATAACGTCAGACCCTTTGAAACAACGGGCTGCGCGTGGCCTGGGCGTCGGCCGCCGAGAGGAACTTCTCGGTGTAGATGTCGCGCTCGAACAGGCGGCCATGCATCAGGGTCGTGATGCAGGCCTCGATCATGGGTGGCGGTCCACAGAGGTAGGCCTTGCGACCCGCGAAGTTGCCGCCGAAATGCGCCTTGGCGGCCTCGTGCACGAAGCCACGCGCGCCGTCCCAGTCAGATCCCTCGGGTTCGTGCGACAAGGCCGGCACGTAGGTGAAGTTCGGGTGCTGCTCGGCGAGCGCACGGAACTCGGCGTCGTAGTACAGCTCCTCGCGTGAGCGCTGGCCATAGACCAGGGTGAGAGGCAGCGCGCAACCGCGCGTGAGCAGGTCCGTGATCATCGAGCGCGGGCTGGAGAGGCCCGAGCCACCGGCCATGAACAGCATGGGCTGCTGCGCCGATTCGCGCACGAAGAAGCGGCCATACGGTCCTGTCAGCCGCAGGCGGTCGCCGGCCTTGAGCTGCTCGTGCAGCCAGGTGGTGCCAGCGCCGCCGGGCAGCTTGCGCACGTTCAGTTCGATGCTGCCGCTGGCCTGCACGTCGGCGGGCGCATTGGCGATCGAGAAAGCGCGGCTCTGGCCGATGCCCGGAATCTCCAGCTGTATGTACTGGCCGGCCTGGAGGTCAATGGCCTTGTCGAGCTGCAGGTGGATGGCCTTGATGGTCGGCGTGAGGACTTCGATGCGGCCCACCGTGGCGGCAAAGTCGCGCACCGGGATCACGCGCGCATCGGGCTCCTCGTCGATCTCGGCTTCGATGGTGGTGTCGCTCTGCAGCGTGCAGCAGCAGGCCAGCGACTTGCCTTCATCGCGCTCAAATTCCATCAGCGCAAACGGATTTGCCGCACCATGGTCCACCTCGCCATCGAGCACCTGCACCTTGCACGTTCCGCACAGGCCGTGCCCGCAGGCGTGTGGAATGTAGATGCCCTGGCGCAATGCCGCGTCGAGCACGGTCTGCCCTTCGTCGACCTCGATGGTCGCGCCCAGGGGTTCGATGGTCAGTTGGTAGCTCATGGAACGATCAGCTGAAGCTTCCCTTGATCCCGGTCAGCCCTGGCGCCCGGAAGCGGATCGCATCCTTGTGCAACAGGCCGTTGTCGGCCAGCGACTTGGCCGGATCGGGTTGCCAGGGCTGGCCGTTTTTCTTCCACTCGGCCTTGGCCCAGTCGATCTTGGCGAAGTCCGGGTGGTAGCCGTAGATGCCGGGCAGCACCGCGGCCGACAGCGCGCCGAACGGGGTGTCCGGCGGCAGCGGCAGGCAGACGGGGGCGCAGAACATCAGGTGGTCTTCCCAGCCGATGTAGAGCAGCGGGGCGGGGAAGTTCTCGCGCACATCCCTGGGCGTGAACTCGTAGGGGGCGATGGCGACGACGCTCATTTCGTGTCTCCTTTCCACATCGCAAAGTTCTTCTGGTCTTCCGAACCTTCGAAGTCGAAGTTGTCGCGGCCGACTTCCATCTCGTAGTACTTGAACACGGCCATCAGCGGGTCGAAGCCCTCGGCGGTCGGGTCGGTGCCTTCGGGGAAGCAGTGGCCCTGGTAGATCTGGTGCACCGGCAGCCAGCTCTGCACGTACTTCTCGGGCTCGTGGTCGAAGATGCTCTTGCAGTGGTCGCTGCAGAAGTGGTACTTGTTGCCGAAGTAGTCGCTTTCGCGGTAACAGATTTTGGTCGGGTCACCCTCTTCGGTGAACAGCATCGGGACCTGGCAGGTGGTGCACAGCATCGGCAGCGTCATGTTGTAGAAGCGCTTGCCTTCGGCGGCCTGGTCGCGCCAGAACTCCCAGCGCGGGCGGTAGTACTTGTCGAAGGTCTCGGGGTACTTCTCGCTCAGCCAGGCCAGTTCGTCTTCCTTGGGCACCCAGGTGTGGAACGGGGCGGCGCCGTTGTAGTTGTAGAAGGTGGCCCAGGCCTGGTGGCTGATGTGGTCCTTGCCTTCGCAGGCCTGCTTCCAGCCGGCCGGCTCGCGGATGCCGTAGCGCGCCAGGTCCTTGAACAGGGCGCCGCCGTTTTCTTCGGCGTACATCTCCCAGGCTTCCTTCCAGCTCATCACGCGCTTGGGCAGCATGTAGTCCTGCATCATCGCGACCAGGGTCAGCAGGCGGTAGCCGCGCCAGAACCACTTGTCGATCCAGCGCTGCACGATGGGCACGTTGTCCGGGTCCTGCTCCAGCAGGAACTTGATGCACTCGATGCCCAGCGTCATGTGGCGGCTCTCGTCGCTCTGCGCCGAGAAGCCGAAGGTCACGGTGGACATGTCGCCGTTGTGCGCCGCGCCGCTCATGAAGGGCACGAACAGCAGGTTGGTCAGCACGTACTCGAAGCTGAAGCTGACGGCGGTGAGGAACTCGAACGGACCACCGGTGCAGGCGTCTTCGAAGAAGGACTTCGGCACCGACAGGTACCACACGCGGTCGTACCAGTGGTTCGAGTGGTGAATGCCGTTGAAGTACTTGTTGTAGTGGCTGATCGCGTGCGTCTCGGTCTGGTAGTGGCGCAGCTCGTCGATGGACTGCATCTGCGCCGCGACGCGGGCGCCTTCGCCGGTGAACTGGCGGCCCACATGGGCGAAGCCGCGGTGTGCGTAGTACTCCAGCGGCGTCACGCCCTGGATGAACAGCTTGAGCGCGTTGACGTAGCGCGCGTCGGACACGCCGAGCTGGCCGTTGTTCTGCGCGAAGGCCTCGATGACGGCGTAGAGCTTCTTCTCCTTCTCGCCCTGGTACTTCCAGTAGGCGTCCATGGTCAGGCGGAACGGGTCCTGCCACTTGTCCCAGTCGTGGATCTTGATGCCCTCGTACTTGTCGTACGGGAACACCTTGTCCATCGGCTGGTAGCTGGTCTCCCAGCCCAAGCCGCGCGTCATGGCGGCGTAGCGTTCTTTCAGGCCGAGCTTCTTGCTGGCAACACGGGTGTCCATGCGTTGTCTCCTTCTGCGTTGTGTTCAGTGCTTCCAGCTCAGCGTGAGCTGGTCGTCGTCCTCGTCGATGTAGCCCGAGAGGGTGACGAGGTTGACGTGGATGGCCTGCAGGTCGTAGGGGCGACCGGTGAGGCCCTCGATGGTTTCGCGGCGGATGGTCAGGCTGCCGGGCGCGTTGATCTTGACCAGGCCGGTCGGGTGGGTCAGCACCGCGTTCGGGTTGTCGGCCACGATGGCGTCGATCACCGGACGGGACTCTTCGTTGTGCTGGAAGGCGATGAATACGTCGGACATCAGAGGTCTCCTGTTCAGACGGTGACGCCGGTCTTGGCCAGGCGCGCCTGCAGCTGTACGCGGGCGTCGCTCAGCACGGTCTCTCCGGTCTCGCCCAGGGCCAGGCGGGCGATGGGCGAGAGGGCGGCCTGGGCGCGGTCCATCCAGTGGCCGGCCCAGCCACGCAGCAGGGCTTTGTTGGCGTCCGATTCGGCACCCGCGGCCTTGATGACGGCGTCGATCCAGCGCGCGGTTTCGTCGTGCCACTCGGGCATGAAGCTGGTCAGCATTGCGACCGCGGTGCCGCCCTGCAGGGCGACGTGGTCGTCGACGAAGCCACCATAGATCAGCGGGTACAGCAGGCCGTCGAGCGCGAAGTTCTGCGCCACGAACAGCTCGAACGGGTCGCTGACCACGAAGCTGTCCTCGACCAGCCGGCGCAGGCCCTGCCACTCGGGGGCGTCCAGCCAGGCCTGCTTGCCGTCTTCCAGCGACTGCGGCTCGCCCAGCACCAGGCCCAGGCGGGTCAGGTACTGCGCCACACCCAGGTTGTCCATCGCGTGGAACATGGCCGGCGCGGTGAAGGCGGTGCCAAAACCGTAGGCGCAGATGGACGCGTTGTTCATGTTGGCGCCCCAGGCCGCGTGGCGCAGCGGCATCAGCACGCGCAACGCCTTTTCGCGAATGGCGTCGGGCATTTTGCCGACCATGTTGCGCTGTTCGACAAACTGGAAGTTGGCTTCCATCGTATCTTGCTGGCGCGCACGGGTCATGGTCCAGGTCGCGTAATAGAACTGGCGCGGGTCTTTCAACACGTACCAGTCGGTCAGCACGATCTGGCTGCGGCTGGCGTCAAAGAGTTCGTGGTCTGGGTCCCAGGTCGGTCGGTAGTGGAAGTTGACCATCGGCTGAGCGCCGAGGGTGGCCTCCTGGTAGCGGCTGGCGACTTTGTCGCCACCGATGTATTTCGCCACATGGGCGTAAGTCTGGCGCAGCGGAGTGATCTGCCGCGTCTGCAGGTCGATGTTCATCGGTGCTTGTCTCCATTGGAATGGGTGGTCGTTCAGTTCTTGGGGACTCAGGTGTCCAGACGCCGCACCTTGTTGTTGGCGCAAAAGGCTTCGAAGGCGGCTGCGGGCAGCATCAGCTCCACCGACAGATCGGGCCAGCCGATCGCGAACTCGAAGCTGACCAGGCCATCCTCGCGCCGATCCAGTACCCGCACGAAACGCAGCGAGGTGTCGCAGACAGGCAGGGTCAGGTCGGAGTTCGGGTTCATGGCGGTTGTGGCGATCGTGGACAAGCTCTCCCTTGCAGACACCGTGCCAGAATCTTGGCTGCAAGTAAAAAATCTCGATATTCAAGGGAAATCCCTGAGAAATTGACCCATGTGCAGCGCAGCATCCGGATCGGTGGCGAAGGTCCGATAGCCAGCTTCATCGGACTGAAGGCCCTGTACTGGGATATAAATCACGATTTGGTGAGACTTGGGAGAGATATTTTGCTCAAATGATCAAATCTTTTGCTGCCATGGGCAGCTTGCAGCGTGGGTGCCGCATCTCTTAAAATATCGAGATATTAGGCGCCGCAGAGCGCCCCCACCGGAGACCCCTTTGGACGCTTCCCTGACCTACCCGCCCGACGCCGACCTGCGCCGCCTGCTGCGTTTCGAGCCCCACAGCGGCGCCATCTGGCTCGGCGAGCGGCGGATGGTGCTGCTGCACACGGCCGCGCTGACGGCGCTGCGTCACGACCTCATCACCTCGGTCGGCAAGGAGCAGGCTCGGCGGCTGCTCACCCGCATGGGTTACGCTTGCGGCCTGCACGACGCCGGCTTGGCCGCCAAAACCCGCGGCGCGCGGACACTGGAAGAGATGTTTCTGGTCGGGCCGCAACTACACATGCTCGAAGGCGCGGCGCGGGTGACGCCGGTGGTGCTGAAGATGGACGCGGCCGCCGGCCATTTCGAGGGCGAGTTCCGCTGGGACGATTCCTGGGAGGCACACGCGCACCGCCTGAAATACGGCGTGGTCGACGAGCCGGCCTGCTGGACCCTGCTGGGCTACGCGAGCGGCTACACCAGCGCCTTCATGGGCCGGCGGATCCTGTTCAAGGAGACGAAGTGTTTGGCCTGCGGCGACGACCACTGCCACATCTTGGGCCGACCGATCGACGAGTGGCCCGACGGTGATGCCCACCGCCAGTACTTCGAAGACGACTCGCTGCTGGAAAAGATGGCGGCACTGAGCCAGCAGGTCGAGGCGCTCAAGAGCAGCCTCGGGCTGACCGAGGCCGGCGGCATGCTGGTCGGTTCTTCGCCCGGTTTCCAGCGTGCACACGACCTGATGCTGCGCGCCGCGGGCACCCAGGTCTCGGTGCTGCTGACCGGCGAGACCGGTGTGGGCAAAGAGCGTTTTGCCCGCGCGCTGCACGAGCACTCGGAGCGCGCGGCCGGCCCTTTCGTGGCGGTGAACTGTGCCGCGTTGCCGGCCGAGCTGATCGAAGCCGAACTCTTCGGGGTGGAGAAAGGGGCGTTCACCGGGGCACATGCCGCGCGGGCCGGGCGCTTCGAGCGCGCCGAAGGCGGCACGCTGTTTCTCGACGAGGTCGGTGACCTGCCGATGTCGGCCCAGGCGAAGTTGCTGCGTGTGCTGCAGGAAGGGGAGATCGAACGCCTGGGGGGTGAAAGCACTCGCAAGGTGAACGTGCGCCTGGTTGCGGCCACCAATGTCCAGCTCGAAAGCGCGGTCGAACGCGGGCTGTTCCGCCGCGACCTGTTCTACCGTTTGAACGTTTACCCCATCTGCGTCCCGCCGTTGCGCGAACGGCCGACCGACATCGAACCGCTCGCTCGGCACTTGCTGGCGCGGTTCACCGCACTGCACCAGAAGCGCCTGGCCGGTTTCAGCGACAGGGCCTTGCTGGCGCTCACCCGGCACGACTGGCCGGGCAACGTGCGTGAGCTGGAGAACCTGGTCGAGCGCGGCGTGATCCTCGCTGCGCAAGGTGCGGCGATCGAGGTCGAGCACCTGTTTCCCAACCAGCCGGACGTGGCGCACGACGGCATCGACCCCCAGGGCCGGCTGGCCCGCCGCGCCCCGCAGGACGAACAGGCCCTGTGCGAACGCGTGCTCGACAGCGGCGTGCCCATCGAATCGCTGGAGGCGCAAGTGCTGGCGCTGGCGGTCGAGCGCAGCCGCGGCAACCTCTCCGGCGCGGCGCGGCTGCTGGGCATTTCGCGCGCGCAGCTCGCCTACCGCCTCAAGCGCCAGCAACCCGCTGAAAACGACTGAAACGCACCATGCTTCATGACCTGCTCCAACCCGCCCGTCCGATCGGCCCGGTTCCAAGGCCCGTAGAGCCCGAGCCCCGCACCCTGACCGAACGCGCCTACCGCGCGCTGCGCCACGACATCGTCTGCGGTCAGCTCGCGCCGGGCCTGCGACTGCGGGTCGAACACCTCAAGGATTCCTACGGCGTGGGCGCGGGCACGCTGCGCGAAGCGCTGGCGCTGCTGGTGTCGGACGCGCTGGTCACGGTGGAGGGGCAGCGGGGCTATCGGGTCAGCGCGATTTCACTCGATGACTTGTGCGATCTGACCGACACGCGGGTGCGGCTGGAGACCGAGGCACTGCGCCAGTCGATCCGGCAGGGCGATGGATTGTGGGAGCTGGCGCTGCGCCAGGCTTTTGCCGAACTGAGCGAAGCCGAAGCGGGCGGCGCCGCGCGCGATCCGCAGCATTGGGAGCGGGCCAATCGCCGCTTTCACGAAGCGCTGATCGCCGGCCACATCTCACCGTGGACGCGCCACCTGCTGGACATCCTCTACCGCCATGGCGAGCGCTATCGGCATGTGGCGATACGCCTGGGCGCCACGGCCGACGTGGATCGCGACGTGCACGCCGAACACGAGAGCATCTACCTGGCCGCGCTGGCGCGCCAGGAGGCGCGCGCCGCGCTGGCGCTGGAAGCACACATCCGCCTGACCTGCGACCTGCTCACCCGGCACGCGGGTGCGGCCGGGTCTGTCACTGCCCCAGTGCCGGGAACAGCTTGGTCAGGCCAGCCGCCATCACCCCCACCGCCAGAGCAGCCAGGATCAGGCCCATCAGCCGGGTCATGACGTTGATGCCGGTCTGACCCATCAGGCGGGCGATCGGCTTGGCGAGCGAGAAGCACACGGCGGTGGCCAGTGCGATCACCACGCCGTAGCCCACCAGCGCCGCGTGCTGGAAAAAGGTCTTGGCCTGGTCCGCGTAGATCACCACGGTGGACATGGTGGCCGGGCCGGTGAGCAGCGGGATGGTGAGCGGCACCACGGCGATGGATGCTCGGGCCGAAGCGTCGTCCACCTCGCCCTGTGTGGTCTTGGCTTCGGCCGGTTGTGCGTTCAGCATGGACAGCGCGGACGTGAGCAGCAGCATGCCGCCGCCGACCTGGAAACTCGCCAGCGAGATGCCGAAAAATTCCAGGATCTGCAGACAGATGATGGCGCAGGTGGCGATCACGGCGAACGCGCTGATCGACGAGATCAGGATGGTGCGCCGGCGCTGCGCCGAGCTGAAACCCTGCGTGTAGTGGATGAAAAAAGGCACGATCGCCAGCGGGTTGACGATGGCCCGCAGGGTGATGAGGGGCTTGAAATCCATGGGCGGCATTGTGGGGCAGGAAGGGACTGCCCGCGTTGCATCAGCGGATTTCAGGGGGCATTCATGCCGGGCCTGGGGTGCCAGGCGTCCTTCGGCGGAACATGCCGTAGCCCTCCATGTACAGTACCTTGTCGCCATGCTGGTTGAACATCTCCCACACCGTGCGCACCAGGCCCACGTCGGGCCGCTTGCTCATGGCGCGCTTTTCGGTGATGGTGTGTTGCAGCCGCAGCACATCGCCGGGGTAGACCGGCTTGGTCCACTTCAGGCTCTCCAGCCCGGGGGAGCCGAGGCTCGAAGTTTCATGCAGGAAATTCGTGACCATCAGCCGCATGGCCATGGCGCAGGTGTGCCAGCCGCTGGCGCTCAGGGCGCCGAACACCGAGGCCCGGCCGGCTTCTTCGTCCAGGTGAAAAGGTTGCGGGTCGAACTGGCTGGCAAAGGCGATGATCTCTTCCTTCGTCGGCGAAAGGCTGCCCAGGTCGCGAACCTGGCCGATTTCCAGGTCTTCCCACCAGATCTTGATGTGCGGGCTTTGTTCGGGTGTGGTGGCGGTCATGGGGTTGATCTCCTCATCGGCCGCCAGACACATCCAGCAGGCTCATCGTCGTGTAACTCGCCGCGTCCGACAGTAGCCAGACGATGGCCTGCGCCACTTCATCGGCCGTGCCGCCGCGCTGCATCGGCACCTGGTGCTTGAGTTCGTTCACGCGGTTGGGCAACCCGCCCGAGGCGTGGATCTCAGTCTCGATCAGCCCAGGCCGTACCGCGTTGACGCGCACCCCTTCGCCGCCCACCCGTGGTGCCGTTGCTGATTCTTGCCTTGATCGCCGCGATCGGCATCGAGCGTCGGCTCCGTTCGGTGGCAACGCCAGCCTGAGGGTATGCACACGTCATCCAACCCGCAACTCAACACCTGAATCCGTGACCTCAATTGAGCCAACCCCTCACGCCCACCCAGCCGCAGCCCGAAACAGGGATTTCTTGCACTTTCCCCGCCCAACGGGCCGTGCGAAGGCCCGGCGGCGCGCACAAACACCCCGCACAAGGCTCTCACAAGCCCACCTAGCCGTGCTTTAACCCACTTTCGTGCAGCGTGTACTGCCCCACGATGCGCAGCAGGTTCATGGCCAGCGCTGCCAGCGCGCACACCAGATGGTGGGTGGCAAACTTGCCCGAGGGCAGGCGGTTCAAGTCCATGTCGGTTTTGAAGGTGCTGCGAGCAAAAGCCCGAGTCGGCCAGTTCGCTCCATTCTCGCAGCCCATGGCATCGAAGCGCTGGCGCAAGGTGGCGCTGGAGGGCACAGCACGCAAGCCCAAGGCTTGGTGGGCAAAGCGCTGCTGGCGAAAGGCTTCGACGGCTTCGAAGTCGTTCTTGCCCAAGGTGAGCATGGCGACATAGCACTTGAGAATGTCGCTGTTGGCAATGCCCGCACGCACTGGGTATTTGGGATCGACCATGGCCGGCAGGTTGATGCGCTTGAACAAGCGCCCCACCAAGGCCCAGCCACCGTGGCTGCTCAGGTCGTAGGGCAGCTGCTTGACAACGAACTCGACTGGGTCAGTCATTTGCGGCGCTTGCACCTGCTGGGCGCACAGTTGATTGGGGATAGTGCGTTGATTATAATGGAAAAACATAGGGTTTGCAGGGATCAGGTCACGGATTCAGGATCGAGTCACTGGACGGGCACACCGCCTTCATTTTCGACAAGATCAATTTTCTGATGGATGCCATCATCGGCTTCATCAACATCAGTCAGAGCAAGGTCGTGAAAATTTTCTCCGTCGCTGCTGTGGCGATGTTGCCGCCAACGCTCATCGCCAGCATTTACGGTATGAACTTTGAGTACATGCCGGAATTGAGTCAGAAATGGGGATACGCGCCTTCGGAAACGCACTGGTGGCAGCACGGCCACTCCAGCGAGCGAGATTTCATCTACGTCACCACGCAGAACATATCCGCCGAGCAGTTACAGGCGCTGTCCGGTGAAGTCGGTGAAGTCGGCCCGGAGCAGAGCCTGCTGGTGTGCTGCGCCGCTTTCCACGGAGTCTCGGCGGCCAAAGCGGCAGAGCGCTGCCCGAACCTGACGCTGAAGAAGATCCCGAAGATGGTGCTGGCCCGCTGCCATTGGGGCCGTGACGACTACAGCCTGAATGTGACCAACCTGCCGATGGCGGAGCCCCTTGAGAAGATGCCCCCCCCAACCCTCTCCCAGCGGGAGAGGGAGAAAAGCGCGTGAGGCTACGGCCGACCTGTTTGGCGATGGGTGGGGCCAGGCATGAACAAGAAGATCGCCGCGATTCCTGCCGATTACTCTGACTGGCTGGCGAGCATCAAGACCCGTGTGCGGACAGCCCGCAGTCGAGCCGTAGCCGCTGCCAATGCCGAACTCGTCCAGCTGTATTGGCAGATCGGCAACGAAATCCTGCAACGGCAGAGGTCCGCGCATTGGGGTGACAGGGTGCTTGACCGGCTAGCCAGTGACCTGCGCGAAGCCTTCCCGGAAATAAAGGGCTTTTCGTCCCGAAACCTGAAATACATGCGGTATTTTGCCGAGCATTGCCCGGCGCAGGCATTTGGGCAGCAAGCTGCTGCCCAATTACCGTGGTTCCACATCGTGACCCTGCTGACCAAGCTGTCCGCCGCCGGGGCCCGCGCGTGGTACGCGGAACAGGCCGTTGTCGGTGGTTGGTCGCGCGTCACGCTGGAACTGAATATCCGCAATCGGCTGGCGAACCTGCCCGACCTCGTGCTGCTGATGGACGAGTCGCACCGCTACCGGGCCAGCGCCGGGGTGCGCTCTATCAACGAACTCCAGCCGCTATTCGGTCTGGAAGTGACGGCGACGCCGTTCGTCGAGTCCAGCCGCGGGCCGGTGCCGTTCAAGAACGTGGTGATGGAATACCCGCTGGCGCGGGCGATGGAGGATGGCTTCGTCAAGGAGCCGGCCGTGGTCACCCAGCGCAACTTCGACGCCAAGGCGCACACGCCCGAGGAGATCGAGAAGACCAAGCTGGAAGACGGTGTGCGCCTGCACGAGACCACCAAGGTCGAGCTGCTCACCTACGCCCGCGAGAACGGCGTCAAACCGGTCAAGCCCTTCATGCTCGTCATCGCGCGCGATACCACGCACGCGGGGCAACTCCTGGCGCTTCTGGAGTCGGAAGCCTTCTACGAGGGGCGCTACCAGGGCAAGGTGATTCAGGTCGATTCCAGCCGTACCGGCGCGGAAGAAGAGGAGATGATCACGCGCCTGTTGGCCGTGGAGAGCGTGGACGAGCCGACCGAGATCGTGGTTCACGTCAACATGCTCAAGGAAGGCTGGGACGTGACCAACCTCTACACCATCGTGCCGCTGCGCGCCGCCAACGCCCGCACGCTGATCGAGCAGTCCATCGGTCGCGGCCTGCGACTGCCCTACGGCAAACGCACGGGCGTCGCGTCGGTGGATCGCTTGAACATCGTCGCGCACGACAAGTTCCAGGAGATCATCGACGAGGCCAACCGCGGCGATTCGCCGATTCGTCTGAAGCAGGTCATCCTCGATGCTCCGAGCGCCGACGACAAGAAGGTCAGCGTGCAGGTCGAGTCCGGGGCGGCGGCGCGTCTCGGTTTGACGGAAGCACCGGTCGTGGTCACAGGGGCTTCAGCCACTGACCATGGAGCGGAAGTCCCCGCGCCCAAACCGGTGTTCACCACGGAGGCAGAGAAGCAGGCCGCGCGCGTGGTCATGGACGTGATCGGCAAGTACGAGGTCAAGCGCGATCTGGTGCCCACCAGCAGCGCGCTGCTGAAACCCGAAGTGCAGAAGGAAATCCTCGCGGAAGTGGCAGAGCGGCTGAAGCCGCTGCAAGGCGAATTGCTGGCGAGCGTGGATGAATCAGTCCCCGCACTTGATTTGTCCGCCGTGGTGGCGAAGACCACCGGGATCGTGGTGCAGCAGACCATCGACATCCCACGCATCGCGGTGGTGCCGACTGGCGAGGTCACAACCGGCTTCCACGCCTTCAAGCTGGACGTGAGCCAGCTCCATCTCCAGCCTGGCCAGCGCGAGATCGTCGGGCAGATGCTGCGCACCAACGAGCAGTTCACCTTGGCCGCCGAGGTCGGGCTCAAGGAGCAGCGCCCGGAGGACTACATCGTCCACGCGCTGGTGGACTTCGACGACATTGACTACTTCACCCGCGCCGATCTGCTCTACGACCTCGCGGGCCAGATGGTGCAGCACCTGCGCGGCTATCTGTCCGAGGACGAAGCCATCAGCGTCCTCGATCGTGACCGCCGCTTGATCGCACGGGAAATCCACGCGCAGATGATGGCCCACTTCTGGGAGGAGGCGACCGAGTACGAGGTGCAGGTCAGTCGCGGCTTCACCGAACTCAAGCCGTGCAATTACACCGCCACCGCAGGCCAGACGGCCCACCACTTCCGGGAGACCGTGACAGAGACCAGTCGCATCAAGCAGATGCTTTTCGGTGGCTTCGCGCGTTGTCTGTACCCGCGGCAGAAGTTCGACTCGGATACCGAACGGCGCTTCGCCATCATCCTGGAGCGCGACGCGACGAAGTGGCTCAAGCCCGCGAAGGGGCAGTTCCAGATCTACTACAAGCTCGGCGCCGAGCAGCCGGAATACATCCCCGACTTCGTCGCCGAGACGGACGCGATCATCTTCATGGTGGAAACGAAGGCACGTGCCGACATCAACACGCAGGAGGTTCAGGCCAAGGCCGCTGCCGCCATGCGCTGGTGCAAGCACGCATCTGATCACGCGGCGAGCGTAGGCACCAAGCCCTGGAAGTACCTGCTGGTGCCCCATGACGAAGTCAGCGAGTCGAAACGGCTCGCGGATTACCTGCGCTTTGAGGTCAAGGCGTAATTGAGTTGACCTGCTCCCTTAAGGAAACCCTGCAAAATTACTCCCAGCAGTATGCCAGCTGTAAGCCTTGAATGGCACACTTCAGCACATGAAACAAAGCCCACTTGATCTGAGCCTGTGCACACGCAAGACCCGCAAACAGGTTTTTTTGCAGCAGATGGAAACCGTGGTGCCTTGGGCTGCCTTGGTTGAGCTCATCGCCCCGTACTACAGCGACGGGCGCAACGGCCGGCCACCCTTTGCCCTCGAGACTTTCCCCTCGAGACCATGCTGCGCGTACACTTCATGCAGCAGTGGTTCAGCCTGTCGGATCCGGCCATGGAAGAAGCCTTCTTCGACACCCCGCTGTACCGCGAGTTTGCCCAGTTGAGCCCCTTTGGCCGACTGCCCGATGAGAGCACCATTCTTCGCTTTGGCAAAACCCCAAGTCAGCGTCACCGGCTGGAGAAGCACAAGCTGGCCGAGCGCATCTTGGCCACCGTCAACGAACTGCTCGAACAACGCGGCCTGCTGCTCAAAGCCGGCACCGCCGTCGATG
>Ga0208610_100143_pt1 | contig 29843 bp, 22 predicted proteins | sample SubbioR11Jul_8A2_FD_184815 | JGI IMG/M metagenome (GOLD analysis project Ga0208610, IMG submission 184815) | Serpentinite rock and fluid subsurface biosphere microbial communities from McLaughlin Reserve, California, USA - CR11Jul_8A2 (SPAdes) | ecosystem: Environmental > Terrestrial > Deep... | reverse complement strand
GACCCCATCGCCCAGGGCCTGATCGCCAGAGCCGACCTGCTGGTGCGGCTCGAGCCCGCCATGGCGGTGCCGGATCACCTGTTAGGGCCGCACCTGGCCGTAATCGACTCTGCTGCCGCGCCGATGAGCCAGCTCCGCCGCCAGGCCATCAACCTCGGTGCGCTAACCTTTGGCTGTTATGAACTCGAAGCCTGGCAACTAGCCAGCGGCCTGTCGCAGATTGCTGGCACGCCTTACCGCTCTGAGCCGCTGCTGACCCTCTTAAGCCGCGATGCCTAGGCGTCCTCATCATTAGCTATGGTCGGTTCCTTAGACTTATTAGTGCAGTGGTCCGCTACGCAGCCCTCTTCCTCCTGTTCTTCGCGCCAGCCGTCGCCCAAGACAGCCTCTACCGGCTGCCCGATAACCTGGTGCAGGTCGCGCCCGGTGTCATTGAGGTGCGCGGCAACCGCGTTCTGACCTACCTCGAAGGGTTAGGCTGGCTGCCGGACGGTCCGGACAGCCATCCGATCGTTATCGATGGGGCGGTCTATGTCAGCGACGTGCTGCTCGACTACCTGGGCCTCGCGCTACCCAGGCTTACGCAAATCCGCAGCAGCGACACCGGCACCATCCGGTTAGTGCTCGACCTGGACAACCTGCCGGTAACAGCCGTGCAAGGGTTACGTCAGGAGGGCCAGCTCGAGGTCGGCAGCACCTTAACCGTCTCGCTGCCTCCCCTGCTGCTCCCCCTGGAGCTACCCGACACGGCGCACGGGATCGAGCTGGCGCTGCGTGGCGAGGCTATCGGCACGGTGTTGACGGTCAGCGCACCTAATAAGTTGGCTTACAGGGTCTTTCCGCTGGATGACCCGGTACGAGTAGTGGTCGATCTGCAACCGCTGGGGTTCGCCCAAATAACCGAGACCTCCCGCGACCTCGCGCCCGGCATCCGTCACCGCCGCTTTACCGCCCCCACCGAGGTAGGCAGCTCGGGCGTGCATCTCATTGAGGTAGCGCCAGGCGCCGGCGAGTTCCGCGTGGTAGGCGAGCCGCTGGTGCCGCGCACGCTAAGCGAGCTGGCCAGCGGCGGGATAGTGGCCATCAACGCCGGCTACTACGACCCAGCCACCTTCCAGACTATCGGCTTTTTGCAGGTGGACTATGCCCTGCTCTCGCTCCCCTCGCGCAACCGCGCTAGCATCGGCTTTGGTAGCGGCGCGCCGATCATCGACCGCGTGCAAGCCGAGGTGCGGGTCTGGGTCAACGGTCAGGTTTACTATAGCGAAACCTTGAACGGCCTGGGCCACGGCCAGCTCGCGGCCTACACCCACGGCGGAGCCTTAGTCGGTAACCCTACCCGCGGCGTGATCGTCGTTGAGCAGGGTCGCGTGATCACCAACAAGATCGGCCCTAGGCGCGTCCCAGAAGGCGGTTTTGCCATCGCCTACGCCCCCGAGCTGCGCGCTCTGGCGCTGGTCGATAGCGGCGACCAGGTTGCGCTCGAGGTGCGCTACCTCCCTGCTGGCTTTAATCAGGTCCGCTACGCTGTCGAGGCCGGGCCGCTGTTGGTCCAGGGCGGCTTCCCAGCCCTTGATCCGGCGCTCGAGCACTTTGCCCAGGGCGTACGCATCTTAGACGGGCGCACGCAGCAATCGGCCATCGGCGTTAGGCCGGACGGCACGGTCTTGCTGGTTGCCGCGGATAACATGGTAGCTCGCGAACTGGTACCGCTGTTCCTGTCGCTCGGCGCTAGGTACGCCATGCGCCTCGACTCCGGCACGCGCTCAACTTTATACGCTGCCGGACGCATTATTAACCGCAGCAGCGAGCGGCCCATCGTCAGCGCCATCGTGCTGGTACCGGCCCGGTAAGGGAATGCCCGACACCTAGCTTTAGCGCACCGCTTGCTAAACTTAAGTATGCGCCGCGCCGGAGTTTGCTGGGCTGTTGTGGTGCTGCTGGTAGCCCCTGTCGCCCTCGGCCAAAGCCGTAACATCGAGGTGGCCTTCGGCTTTGGCGGTGAGGTGGTGGCAGAGGCCTGGAATCCGCTACGGGTAACGCTGCGCGACCAGCCGAACTTAGAGCTTATGATCGACATCGAATACGGCAGCCTGCGCGACGGCGCGCAATCCCTGCAATACCGCGCAGCTTTGGCCGGCGGGAGCGGGCTGCACATTTTCGAGGACGACATCTTCATCCCGGCCTGGCGCAGCTTCCGCTGGCAGGTGCGCAGCGAGGAGGCGGTGCTAGCTAGCGGCAGTCTGGACCGGCGCCAGGCCGATCCCCGCCCGCTGACCATCCTCATCGCAGCTCGGCCGGGGGCTTACCGCGCCCTGTTGCCTGCCGAGGCCAGGCTGGTCGAGGTACGCAGCCCGCTGCCTGAACGTCTGGCGGCCTACCACGGCGTCGAGGCGCTGCTGGTAGCAGACGCCTTTGAGCGGCCGCGCAACGAAGCACTATTAGCAGCCAGCGCAGCAGGAAGCAGCATCTTACTGGCCGAGCCGGCTCCCGCACTAGCGGCGTTGCTAGCAGACGGCCCACGGCGTCTGGGCGCGGGTTGGCTCAGCAGCGCTGCAGGGCGTGACGAGCTAAGTCGGCTCGATACCCAGGCGTTGGCCCAGGCACTAATAACGCCAGCCCTGAGCCGTCCGCCCGACAATCTGCCGCCGCTGAACCTGGTAATCGCGGCTGCCCTATATCTGCTGGCGGTCTTGCTGCTGGTGCGCTTCGGCGGCGTGCCCGGCCTATTAAGCAGCTTCGGATTAATGTTATTGATTGCCGCCATAGCTTGGGTGGCGCTGCGACCTGCCGACGAAACGCTAATACGGAGCCGCACCCTGACTATCAGCGCCGGTGGGCTGGCGCAAGAGCTGGAGGTCATGGGGGTGTTCAGCTACCCGGCCCAGACGCTGACTCTGGGCAGCGCCAGACCGTTGGGCGCTGCTAGTTGGAATCTCACCCCCAGCGGCTTAACGCTGTCGCTACCGCGCTGGTCGAGTGTGGTCTTGCTGGCTAGGCCGCGCCTCAGCCCAGCAGGGCTGGAATGGTACGAGGGTGAGCTCTATAACCGCAGCGGCGAGGCTCTGGGGGATGTTTATATTGTCGGATTGGGGGCGCAAGAAGCGTTGCCCGCTAGCGCGCGACGCCCACCCCAGCAGCTTTCAGATTCAGTGGCGCCACCTCTTTATCAACCGCTCCTGCCACTTTTGCCCGCCGGGACGGCGCTGGGCCGCAGCGGCGGGCGCCTCTACCTAGCGCTGCCGGAGGGTGGGTTATGAGCCTCCTCACAGAGCTGAGCGAGCGCCTGCGCCAGGCCGACATCATGCAGTTACTCCTGGGCTACTTCGCGCTATTATTGATCGTAGCTATTCTTAGCTGGCCGACCAGCCCGCAGCTCGCCAACAACAGCTGGTTTGCTCTAGTGCAGGCCAAGATCATCGTGCTGGTGCTGCTCAGTCTCTATTACGGCAGCGCGCTCCACTACGCCCCCCGGCACACGCAAGCGGCGACAGTGCTGGCTATCTTGCTCTTTCACGCGCTGAGCCTCCCCTTTGATGTCGCTACCTACGCTGTTAGCTTTCCGGCAACACCCCTTTGGTGGCCGCCCTTAATCACGGCAGTGGATATCGTAGCCTTCTTCGGTGTGGGAGTGGTGCTGGGCCAGGTGATGCAGCTATTAAGGCTCAGCGTATTGCTCCCGCTCGCTCCGCCAGCGCTGCTAGCAGGCTTGGTGGCGGTCGATATCTGGCTAGGCCGGTCGCTTTTTAACCCTTTTACCGCGGTGGCGGTGGTGACGCTGCCGCACCTGCTGGTGATGGGCACCCTTAGCCTTTTCATGGTGGGCTGGGTCATGATCAAAACCAGGAGGAGTGCGAATGCCGATTGAAGCCAGCCGCCGCCAACGCCGCTCAGCCGATGCGCTGAGCGACGCCGTAGTGTTTGCCACCCACCACCGCCTGGCGCGGCGGCACCAGTGGCAGCAACGGCTGCTGTTTGCCAGCGGTGGAGCGCTGCTCGGCTCGCTGCTCGGTTGGGCCCTGGATTTAGCTCCACTGATGCAGGTGTTGAGCCTTATGGGAGGTTTTGCGGTAGGACTAATTGTCCCCCGGCCCGGCAGTGAAGCTTGGGCCATCGATTGGATTGAGGCTCAGGTGGGCTTCTCTTACCGCACGGCGCTCGAGCTTAGCCACGACGCTTACGGCCTGGCGCCGGCGGTCAAGGCTAGGGCGCGCCAGGAATTGCGGCGACTTACCCCTCCCAAGCTGCAACCATGGTGGTTACCGATGCTGGTACTAGCGGTAGGACTGCTGTTGTTGCCATTCTTGGGGCTAGGGAACGAACATGGTAGCGGGTCGCTGGCTGCCTCTCCCGCAGGTGACACTACCCCCGCTACCCCACCCGAGCAAGATTTGACCATCACCCCGATCCCTCAGACACCGGAGGAGCCTGCTGCCACACCGCCAGGGCTCGAGCCAGAGGCTCCGAGCGCTGCCCCTGACTTAAGCCGCGACGTCGACCTAACAGGGCCGGGACGCGACACTGCCGGGCAGGGTGCCGCTCGTAATGCCCCGCTTGATAGCGAGACGCTGTCGCAATTTTTGGAGCGCTTAGCCCAGGAGCCGCCCCGTGAAGTCGCGCCAGTCCCGGTCCGACCCCAAGAAGCGCTTCAGCCCGATGCCGGCGCAGAGGCCGAACTGCAGGGAGAGCCAGCCACGGGCGACCAGCGCGGTGAAGGGCTCGCTGGCCATGAGCGCCCAGCAGGCGCTCAAGCTAATGGCGAGGGGCAAGAGCCATCGCCGGGCGAGTTAGCCCAAGAGCCCGGTCAAGAACCGGGAGAGAACGCCGGTACGGCGGGCGAGCCTAGCCCTGAGGCCAGCGGCGATGAGGCAAGCCAAGAGCTCGGCGACACTCCCAATGACGGCGCGGGAGACACCGCCGGCGCCGGTGAGACGGTTCCAGTCCCGGTAGCACCGGCTCCCGGCGAGTCGCGGCAGCCGCTAGAGTTTCTGCCAGGGCAGCTGCAAGAAGGACCGGCGGCTCGAGCCGGTGTCATCTTACAGCCTGGCGTGGAGCCCGGTGAACTGCCCGCTGGGCTACCAGCCGGTGGTTTTGAGCGCGCCCTAGAGCAGGCCCTTACCGAAGGGCGTATCCCGGTGGAGCTGCAGGAGATATTGCGCAACTACTTCCGCTAGGTCCGGCCTAGCAGTCGTACCAGCTCGGCAGCCAGCCACGGGGCCAGCTCGGCCAGCGCCTGGCGGCGCGCCTCGCCCCTAAGCGCATCCTCGGCTTCCTCGCGCTGTGCTGCCCGGCGCGACATCAGCTCTTCTATGTAGATCACGCTCGAGCGGTAGCTCGCCACCACCGCCGCTGTACCAGGGTCAACGATCAACGCTTCCACCTGCACCGCTACCAAGACCCGCACCAGGTCGCCAAAGAGCGGCTCAACGACCCGCTCATAGCGCGGCGCGGCCACCATCAGGGCCAGATCAGCGCCGAACACCTGAGCCATAAACGCCGCCTGCAACGGAGCGCGGGCGTCGTACATGTCGCGGCGCTCTTCTTGAAAGCGCAATGGCTCGCTAAAGACAAACCGGAGCGCAGCCGCCGCCGGCTCGGCGCGCAACAGCGCCTCGAGCTCATCAGCCAGGGGAGTGATGCGCCACTCGGCCGGAGCGTTGATTACCGCCACCGCCGGGCGCGGGTCCGGCACCGCCGGCACACAGGCGCTTAAGCCTAACAACAGTAGCGCTAGCCATAACAGGCGGCTCATAGGTTTAATTTGGCACGAACTTTGACAAGAAGGGTGAAGCTTTGCTTAAGCGCGGCTTCATCAAGTTGGAGCCTGGGGCGAGTTGCCGGGAGCTACTGGGCACTCAGCAGATCCGGGCGCAACCCCACCGCCTCGCGCAAGTAGACGTGCCGCATCTGGGCTTGCGACCGCGGCGTATTGACCTGCATCATCACTCGGATAACGCGCGGGAGGCGGTTAGGCACGGGAATCTCCTGGTTGCACAACAGCGGCACCATAGTCATACCGATCCGCCTAGCAGCCTCCGCTGGAAAGGTGCTGACTAGGTCTGGTGTAGTGGTGAAGAAGATGGCGGCGATAGCCTCGAAGTCCGTGATGCCGTTCTGTGCCAGCATCGCTCTTAGTAGCTCCTCGGTCGCCGCTAGAATCAGTTCGGGTTCGTCGCGCACCACCGTAGTCGCGCCACGAATACCGCGCAGCCAGTATCGCTCCATGCCGAGCAGTCTAGCAGAGACCCGCGGTCAGGTTGTAGGTAGTGGGTTGTGGGGTGTGGGACAACCTACAGCTCACAAGGCTTCGCCCGACAGTTCCCTACAACCTACCGCCCCAAGGCTCCGCCCGACAATTACCTATAGCGCCGCGTCACGGCGTCAGCAGGTTGCGCACCGCCTGCTCCAGGTCGCTACTACCGGCCAGACTCCCTCCCACCAGCACGGCATCGGCTAAGCCCTGTAGCGGCACTAGCTCGGCGGCGGTGCGGTAGCCTGACTCCGCTACCAGCAGGCCGTCAAAGCTCTCTCGCGCATGCCGCAGCAGGCGCGGAGCGGTGCTTAAGTCGAGACTGAGGGTGGTTAAGTCACGGTTGTTAACGCCAACAATACGGGCGCCATGGGCTAGCGCTAGCTCGAGCTCGGCTTCGGTGTGGACCTCGACCAGGGCGTCGAGCCCTAGCGCGTGGGCGTAGTTAAGGTAAACACCGGTCTGCTCACCCAACACCGCCACGATCAAGAGCACAGCGCTAGCACCGGTGGCTTTGGCCTCACGGAGCTGCTGCGGATGGACGGTAAAGTCTTTGCGCAACAGCGGGAGGCTTACCGCCGAAGCTACCGCCTGTAAGTGCGCTAGCGCACCGCCGAAGTGGCGCGGCTCGGTAAGGACACTGATCGCCGCCGCGCCGCCGCGCGCGTAGGCTTTAGCCGCTGAGGCCGGCTCGAGCTCGGCAATAGCGCCCTGCGAAGGGCTCTGGCGCTTCACTTCGGCAATTAAGCTCAGCCCCGGCGCCGCTAACGCCGCCGCCAGGCTAGGGCGCGCCCCCGGTGGGGCCAAAAGTTCCTCTGCCACCGCCTGATAATCGGCCCAGCGCTCCCGCGCAATCCCCCCTAGCACGCCGGGGATAGCTGCCGCTTCAGCCCAGGTGAGCGGCCTAGGCTCAGTAAACATAAAACCCCGTAAGGCCGCCAGCCTCTGCCCAAAACACCTCGACTGCTTGCACTCGAGCATGCACCGGCCCGCGCTGTAACAGGTGGAGGTAGTGCTGCAACTCGGTCCTATCCCCTTCAGCCACCACTTCCACCCGACCATCCGGGAGGTTTTCGGTGTAGCCACTAAGCCCTAGTTCCAGGGCCTGGCGCCGGGCAAAGGCTCGATACCCCACCCCCTGCACGCAACCCGAGATCAACACCGTCAGCCTTGCCTGCTCCATCAGGACATGCTACCGCATCCGAGCGACGCCCCGTCCCGAGCCTTCGGCCTCGAGGGCCCGCCCTGCCTGCCCTGAGCCTGTCGAAGGGAGCTTGTCGAAGGGACCTCAGCCCGAAGGCCTGCGTGGGGAAGCGAGAATCGATAGCCCCTTTCTCATCTAGCGGGTGCTAAGGTGTGCGTGTGGGTCGCGCCATGGCCCACGGGCAAGGCAAGCTTTATGCGACCGATCCACCTCCTCTGGCGGTGTTGCTGTACACCCCAGTCCAGATCATGACACGACTAATCAAAGTCGTGCTGGCCACCATCCTACTGTTGGCCTTATACCTAACACCGCAGCTAACGGCCGTGCATCACTACGCGCTCGACGTGGTGATGAGCGGACTAGCTGAGGCTGGTTACACCTTCAGCTACACCGCCAGTACCGGCAACCTCTGGCACGGGGTGCAGCTGCAGGATAGCCGCCTCTCTGGACCAGGGGTTGAGGTGGCCATCGCCGAGCTGACCATCCATTACACCCTGCTGGCCCTGGTTATGGGGCAGCTGCCGCTGTCGGTTAGCGCGTCAGGGCTCTCCGGCAGCGTGACGCTGGCCGAGCTTAAGCTGCCGGCCGGCGGCGCGGGTGGCATTCGCCCCGTGTTGCGCAGCGCTACGCTTAGCGATGTAGCCATCTCGCTCACCGACCTCCCCCACACCCTGCCGGACATGCGCTTTTCCGAGGCTCAGATCAGCCCGGCGGGCGATGATTTTAGGGTGGTTGTCACCGTCACGACAGAAAATGGCTCCGCCGAACTCGACGGCGTGGTGAGCCTAGACCCGCTCGCCATCGAGGCGGAAGTCATCCGGGCCGACGCTACCCTGGGGCGGCACTGGTGGGACGGGGTTACCGGCGGCAGCGCACGGGGGAGCATAACCGTCCAAGATGGCAACGTTGAGGTAGCGCTGGACTTTACCGACGGCAGCGTGATGTTAGCCGGTATCACGGCCAGCGAGATTTCGGGACGCGCGGTGATGCGCGACCTTACCATTCACGCCGAGCTTACCGGACGCGCGTTGGAAGGGGTGGTGCATGGGGTAGGCGCGGTACATATCCTGGAGGAGCGCTGGGAGGCCGCTGTCACCGGGGAGCCGTCACTGGTAGCGGCAGCGCGCTGGCTCAGCGTGGGGCGCTTGCCGGATCTAACCGAGCTGCTTGGGCTGAGCGGCCAGGGGAGGGCCGCGCTGTCGCTCTCCGGCTGGTCGCACGTAAACATCCGTGGCGAGGCGGTCGGCAGCGGCGCCTTGCTGGGCGAGCCGCTCACAGCGCTCAGCGCCACCTTTAGCAAGGCTCCGCCCGACAATAAGGCTCCGCCCGACAATTCCGACGGCGCGGCGGATATCCAGGTAGAGGTTAGCGCCCAGGTTGGAGACGGCTCTGTCGCTGTCACGCTAAGCCCTCATACTAACGGCTTCGATCTGGCCATACAGACCACGGCGCTCCCCTTGCCCGGCGGCCTGCACACCGATGCTAACTGGCAGTTGACCCAGCGCCAAACACTCACTAGCGAGCTGCAGGCTGCCATTGGCGGCACGTTGCTGGGCCGCCCGCTGGCAGGCTTGCTGAGTGGCGACTACCGCCAGGGGGTATGGGAGTTTGCCTTACAGGGCGCGGACGACTACGGAGCGGTGCTGCTGGGTACGGCTGCGCTGCATGATGGCCACCTTAAGGGGAGCGTAACCGCCAGCGGCCTGTCCATCCCTTATCTCTCCGGCCCGCTTAACCTGGCGCTGTCTGCCGACGGCCCCTTGGACAGCCTCCCGCTCCAGCTCGCCATTACTGCGCCTGAGGCGCTATCGCTCAGGCTGGGCGGAGCAGGTCTAGAGACCGATCTGCGCGGAGAGCTGCGGGCTACCCTTAGAGAGGGTGAGCTGGCCGACTTGCAGGGTGAGCTGGGCGCGCTGTGGCTGTCGGGGAGGATGAGCTTGCAACCTTGGGAAGCGACCCTCGACTACCGGCTTAACGATACCTCGTTGTCCGGCCTCCTCAGCGGCAGCCTGGCGCTCGAGGGGGAGCTGGTGTTTGACCATACGGGGCCAACTGCAAGCACCTCGCTGCGCGGTAGTCAGCTGGCCCTGGGGCCGGTGACGCTGCCCGCACTGGACGCTGCTCTCACCGTAACCGGGGAGGAGCTGACGCTCGCTGCGCCGGCCCAAGGGCTGGCCCTAGTGCTGCAAGAGGGCATAGTCCGGCTCAGGCTCGAGCAGACCCAGCTAACTCTGGCAGAGCAGGCGCTAGCCATCACTGGGAGCGCCGAGGCACCGCTTGAGGCTCTGGCTAGCGCTAACTTCGCCCTTAGCGCCAAGAGCGAGCAGTTAACGCTGCATACCCAAGGGAGTGCGGTGCAGGCTGAGCTGGCACTAACTGTCGCCCCAGGCCCCTGGCGGCTCCAGGAGAGCATGACACTAAGGGGCGAACTGCGCCTTCAGGAGGGGCGGGCTGCACTGCGCGGCGGGCTGGGGGCACTGGCGCTAGACGTCTCCGCCCTACTCTCCCCAGGCCAGCTAGAGGCCACCCTCAGCGGTGAGGGAGAGACCCTGGTCGCCGCACTTAGTGCCGAGCGCTGGACACTTAGCGGTGCACTGCCACTAACCTCCCTGGGCGACCTGCTCTACCTCCCCCTAACCGGGCATCTCCAAGCCGATCTGAGCGGAACAGCGGCAGGGTTTAGCGGCCAGGCCAGCATAACGGGCAGCTACGCCGAGCAACCTTTCAGCGCTGCGCTGCGCGGTGAGGGGGAGTTCATCGCCGCTACTCTGGAAACCGTAGCGCAAGGGGTGCCGCTGACGCTAACCGGCGCGGTCTTCCCCGCTCTCGATGCCACGCTGACCGTAGCCGAGTTTGGTGCAGTGGCTATCAGCGGCCCCCTCAACGACCTGCGGGCCGAAGGGGAGGGCACCTTGAGCCTCCCTTCGGCTTCGCTCAGGACAGGCCCCGCGGCCGCCGGGCTTAAGCTCTCCCCAGCGCCCTGGACGCTGCGCGCTTCTCTGGCTGAGCAACAGGCCCAGCTTAGCGTCGGAGCGTCACAGGCGACGCTTAATTGGCAGGCCGGTGGTTGGCACCTGGCCGCCACGTTAGCGCAACAGGCGGCGTGGCAGGGGCTCCCCCTGGCGCTATCAGCTACGGTCACCGCCAATAGTGCTAATCCTAGCGGCGACATCCGCGGCGAGCTTAGCTTAGCCGGGCAACCGCTAGCGCTCACCGGAACGCTAGCCGGCATCGCGCTGCGCGGCGCACTAGCCGTTCCGCCGGTGGCTGCGGCGCTAGGCGCGCCGGAGCTGGCCGGGACGCTGACCATCGCCGGACAACTACAGCCCCAACACCTATTCTCGCTTCGCTCGGATCTGGGGCCTACCTACGCGCTCGAGGCGCTGTGGCGCCTGGAAACCTCGGAGCTAGCCATTCACGTCAGCGGCAGTGGTGGGGCACTTGCGGCCCGTGCGCAGACTGAGGGTTTTACGGCTTCGTTCGACAGCGGCAGCGGCCTGATCGCGGTGAGTGCGGCGCGAAGGTCGCTTAAGCCCTTTTTGCCCCTTGATGCCAGCATCACCGGCGACCTGACCTTCGACCCGGCCCCGGGGGTCTGGAGCGGCGCGCTAACAGCCGCTGCCGCCCCCCTTACCCTTACCCTTCAGGGCGACGGCCCCCGGCTAGTGGCCGACCTCACGGCGGTAAGCGAGGCGTACCAGCTTAACGCCCGCGGCCCGGTCTTCCCTACCCTAGAGCTAGCTGTCTTGGCCGAAGTGCCCCAGCTCGCTGCATTTGCAGGGACACTGTTAGGAGCTTATGACGACGCCTCGCTGCAAGGCGAGGTAACTATCACGCCGCCGACTAGTGCGGAGATAGCCATCAGTCCGCTACAAGCAGGCGTCCAGGGCAGGTGGCTCGGCAGCCTGGAGGCTGCCGAGCTGCGCGTGCAGGGCGAAGCTATCGACCTCCGGCTGCAGCGCGGGGCCTGGTCGGGCGGGATCGACCTGGGGGTAGCTGTGAAAGAGGCTGCGCACGCCCTGCAGGTGCTCGTGTCGGGGGCCGTGAACAACCCGGCACTGCACGGGGTCGTGACGGGGCCTTATCTCAGCGGCGAGTTTAGCGGCACGCCGCTGAGTACCCCGCTCGGCTTTTCGTTCACGGCGCAGGCCGACCCCTGGCTGCCTTCGCTAAACCTGAGCGCTGAAGGAACTATCGACCAGCAGGGGGTCTGGCGGGCCAGTGGGGCCATTGAGGGCCGGCTCGCTGGCCTCCCTCTGGCGGGCAGCATGGCCGGTTCCGGCAGGCTAGCGAGCTTCCAGGCGGAAGGTATCGCCTGGCTAGACGGCCAACCCCTCCCAATTAGGCTTGCTGGCGACGGGACGCTGATCCAAGCCTCAACTGAGGGCAGCCTCGACTTAGCGGCGCTCTCCACCGCCCTGCCAATTGCGCTCAGCGGCGCTCTAGAGGGCAGTGCCGCGGCGTCCATCGGCCCTGGCGGCTTTGACTACCGGCTTGACCTGGCCGCGCAAGGGACGGCTGAGGGCCACCCTTTCACGCTCACGGCCAGCGCGGCGGCACACGGCCTGACGGCGCAGGGCGACCTATTCGGCGCCCGCGTAGCGTTAAGCGGAGACCTCGAGCGGCTGCAACTTGACCTTAGCGGCCCCGAAGCGCTAACGCTCTCGGCTACCGCTACGCTGGGTGAAGAGCTTACCGTGCTGGGTAACGGTAGCTTCCGGGGTCAGCCGCTACAGGTCGAGCTTAGACTTAAGCCCGTCTCCTTAACCGGACAAGGGAGCCTCCGCTACGGCACAGCGCTGCTGGAGCTGCAAAGCACCTCGCGGCTCGAGGCTGAGCTAACGGCACCAGACGGCCTGGCCGGAGTGTGGGGAGCCCCGCTCACAGCCAGCGGCCAGCTCGGTGCCGAGGGGTTCCGGCTCGAGGCCGCCACCCGGCTCCTTGACGAACCACTCGGCGTTGAAGTCAGCGGCCGCTTGAGCCCGGCCCAGATCGAGGCTGCCCTTAACTGGGCACCGTGGCCCGACCCCATCCGTGCCCGGCTCGAGCAGGACCAGGGCGGCTTTGCGCTGGCCCTAGACAGCCAGGAGTTCGCGCTACTTGGCCACCTTAATAGCGACCTAGCCCTGACCGCTTGGCAGGCCGAGGGCAAGCTTGAGCTGCCGCGGTGGGAGGCGGCGTTGGAAAGTGAGCTGCGCTGGCAGGCCGGAACGGGCTTTATGGGCCAGGCCAGCGCCAGCGCGGAGTTAGCCGGGCTTAAACTCGGACTCGCCTTGCACGGCGATACCACGCTGTCCGTCACTGGGGCGGCGACGCTGGAGGACCGGAGGCTTCGCCCGACAATTCCGCTGGCTAACCTGTCGCTGCGGCTCAGCCAGACCCCCTGGCATGATCCCCGGCTGGCGGGCGGGGTGCGGCTGAACGCGCCGCTTAACCAGTGGCTCGCTAGCCGCAATCTATGGCCTACCGGCCATGACCTGTGGCTCAGCGGCGACATCGCACTGACGGGTAAGCTCACCGCACCGCAGCTCAGCGGCCAGGTGCAGTTAGCGGGCGCGGTGGAGGCGCAGGGCACGCTCACCGGTGGGCTGCCAGGGACTGAGCTATTGCTAACGGGACCGGCGCTGTCGCTCACTGCCCGCACCGACCTACAGGGCTGGGAGCTGCAGGCTACGGCTAGCGCGCTCCCTCTCCCCTTCACTCACTTAGCCGAGGTACAAGCCAGCGCGGTGGTAGTGGCGAGCCAGCGCTGGGGTGAAGATTTTCAGCTGCACCTCAGCGAGCTGGCGCTGCGCCAGGGCGAAAGCCTGCTTAGCGGCTGGTTGGAGTATCGCGACCGCTGGCAGGGCACCCTCACCTTTGATCTCAACCTGGCCGACCTGACGCCTATGCGTGGACGGCTACACGGGCCGCTGACCATCGCTGGGGAGGGTCAAGACCTGTCGCTGGCCGGAGCCTGGCAGCTCGACGCGCTCGGCCTGCCGGGCGCTGACTGGGGGCTGTCGGGGACGGCTCTGCTGGGCGGCACCTGGGAGGCGCCACAGCTTGCGCTGTCGCTCTTAGGTGAAGGGGGCGCCCAAGGCCAGCTACAGCTAGCCGTCGAACCGCGGCAGGCCGTACTGCGCGGTAGCGGTAGTCTGGCCTGGGACGAGCTGGGCCTGCGCTTGGAGGACGGCGACCCGGCTGGGCGGCAGCTTAGCCTCCTCGGTGACGGCCGCTTGGCTGGGTGGCGGCTCGACTTGGCACCGGGTGAGGCGGTAGCGCGCCTTAGCGGCGACCTAGCCTCGCTCGAGGCGGGGGGAGCCGGGGAGCTGATGCTGGCACTGGAATGGTCGGGCGAAGCCTTCTGGCAGGAGTTCACGAAGCCCAAGGCTTCGCCCGACCATTCCGAAGGGACCGCTACCACCTGGCTCAGCGGCACGCTCCAAGGCGGCACGCTGTCAGGCGTGGCGCTCGGAGATATGACCATCACCGCAGCGAGCGATACCCTGCGGCTTGAGGGCGAGCAGGTCAGGGGTGCGTTGTCGCTCTCAGACTTAAACTGGCAGGGTCGGCTCAACCTGACGTTGCCGGGCGGCCTTGACCTCGCCGCCTCACTCCAAGGGGTAGCCGATCAAGCGGAGGTAAGCGCTACTCTCAGCACAACCTTGCTCGGCGAGCCGGTAGCGCTCCCCCTGAGCGCCGCCCATCGCGCAGGCCGCGTCAGCGCCTGGGCCGATACACCGCTGCTGGGCGGTCGGCTGACGCTGGAGGCGCACCACGACCACAGCGGCTGGCAGGGCACCTTAGCCCTGACCGAGGTAGGGCTGGCTGGGGCGCAGCTAACGGCTACCGGCAACCTGTCAGGCCCCCTGAGCGAGCCGCGCTTAAGCGGTGAGGCTCGGCTCATCGCCGGGGCCGAGACGCAGCTAAGCGGCACCTTCGAGGCCGGGCCGGCGGGCGTGAGCGTTGCTCAGCAGCTCAGTTCGGAGCTGCTGGCTACACCACTGAGCATCGCGGGGACGCTCGCCCCACGGCTCGAGCTAAGCCTAGCTAGCGGCTCCGAGGCGCTCTGGCTCAGCTACCAAGACCGGCTGAAGGCCGAGGGGTCGCTAACCCTAGCCCTCCCCGGCGCCGCGCTAACCCTCGTCCCCGCAACGGAGCCAGCGGGCTGGCTCGACCTCGCGCTAGCGCTCGACGTGGGCTTAGCCCTAGCCGGGACGCTGCCGCAGACTCCAGCCGAGTTAGCTAACTCCTGGCTGCTCCAGGGCACCGGCGCTACCAGCGGAGCGCTCGAGCTGCAACTGGCCGAGCGGGCCGTTAACATCCGCGACCTCACCTGGCAGAGTCCGGTCGGCAGGGTGGCGCTGGCCGGGCGGCTCAGCCTGGACGGCCAGGGGAGGCTCAGCGGGCGTTGGCAGAGCGATTTTCCAGGCGGCCCAGGCTGGCTTACGGAGGCCAATCTCCCCTTTGAACTGATGGTGACCCAGGAGTCCGCCTGGCTTACCCTAGCTGGCCCTCTGGGCAGCGGCAGAGTTGAGCTGAGCTGGCGCGAGGCGCTGCAAGCCGACGCGGCGCTGGCGCTACAGCTCGGCGAGGGGAGGGTCAGGCTCGAGCTCGCGTACCATCAGGCCCACGGCCCCCAGGGCCACCTGGAGCTAACCCAGGTGCCCATCTGGGGTCAGGACGATGAGACCATCGCGCTAAGCGGCAGCTTGGCGCTCGAGCCTACCGGGGTCACGGGCACCGGCCAGCTGATCACCGCGTTCGCCGGGACGCCCCACCAGGGCACCCTCGAGGTGTCAGGGTCACTCGGCTGGCTGCGGCTGCTCCCCAGCTTAGCCGGTTATCTGCCGGGTGCGGCTGACCATACCCTGGTCCAGGTGCGCATCGCCAGCCTGGAGCTTGGCGCCCTGCCCGGGCTAAGCCAGCGCCTGCCGCATCTGCACGCCCCGGTCAGCGGCACGTTGCAACTGCGCGACGCGGCCGTTACCGGGCAGTTAGTCAGCCCTGAGCTGCAAGTGCTAGAGCAGGCTCTCCCCGGCACGCTCGAGCTAGTCGGCACGCTCGAGCGCCTAGAAGCGCGGGGGAGCCTCGGGCGGAGCCAGCTCAGCGCCATCCTGAGCGGCAACCACCTGGAGGGGCTCTTGAACCTGCACGAATTCCCGCTGCAGGTGCTAGCCGAAGCCGCCGTCGGCGAGACCGGCGTCTACGCCTCGGCCACCGGCCTGGCCCGCTTCAGTTTCCCGCTTAACGACCCAGCTAGCGGCGTGCTGCGCGTAGCCAGCGAGCGCCTCCTGCTTAAGCGCGACGGCGTCGTCACGGAAGGCGAAGTAGCCTTCCGCTACGACGAGCAGGGGCTCTTCATCGAGACCGCCGAGTTTCGCGGCGACGGCCAGTGGCAGGCTGAGGGGGCGATCACCCAAGCCGGGATCGACTTCCGTCTACAGGCCGATGAGGCCAACTTTACTCCGCTGCTGGGGCTGTTCCCGGCTTTTGCCGAGTGGCAGGTCGGCGCTCGCGGCTCGCTGACGCTGGTAGCGGACGGCACACTGGCCGCCCCTCGAGTAAGCCTAATCAGCCCTAGTCTCGACCTGGCGATCAGCGGCACAAACTACCGCCTCGACGGGCTTAGCGCCCAATTGGAGGGGGGACAGCTGACCGCCCTAGCGCAGCTCTGGGGGCTTAACCCGGTGACGGGGCGACTGGCTATCAACGCGCGCGGCTCGCTGAATTGTCGGGCGACCCTGCGTCCTGCACGCAAGCTGCAGGATGTGCGCAGGGCTTGCGAACAGGCCCTCCAAGTCAGCTTTAGCGGCTCGGCTGAGGTGCCGTTGGTCGGGAGCATCACTAACCTCTTTGGCGAGTTGCGCTCCGCCGACGGGACCTGGACTGTAGCCGGCGAGGGCTATCTGGGCAACCGCTTCACCTTCGGCGGCAGCCTTCATCCCTTGCAGCTCCAACTTACCGGCAACCGCCTGACGCTTAGCGCCCCCACGCTATTTGTCACCCAGGCCGAGGCCGATGTGGCCATAGGTCTCCGCTACGACGAGGCCTTCCTGCTGAGTGGGGAGGTTATCAGCCACCAGACCCGCTTGGCCTTAGGCTCGGGCGACGAGGCGCCAGAGATAGTAGTGCGCGACACGGCAGCCAACCCAGCCCTGGAGCGCATCCGCTTCGATAACCTGATCGTCCGCGCCCCCCAACAGGTCCAGTTTCGCAGCAACATCGGCCAGGCTGAGCTCGGGGTAGACCTAACAGTCGGAGGGAGCGCCGCCCAGCTCGAGCTGCAAGGCACGGCGCAAACGATCCGCGGCACCTTCCGCTTTGCCGGGGTGGACTTTACCGTTACCCGCGGCGTGGCGAGCTTTGAGCCCTCGCGCGGCGCACATCCCGTGATCGAGCTGCGCGCTGAGGCCAACTTCGATAAGCTCCGCGTGCTCGGCGGACTAGGCGGCCGCTACGAGTTCGTTGCCCCGCGCGAAGGGGGAAGCTTTCAGATGGTGCTCGAGCTAAGCGGCGAGTTCGATCCTGCGGATACTCGCAGGATCGGGCGAAGCCTTGAGGTAGCTCCCCGCACCTTCCGGCTAGTCTTAACGCCGATGCTCACCAGTAACGCGCTGTTGCAGGAGGTCGGCAACGGCGGAAGCGGGCCCAGGCCGCTCAGCAGCGACGAGTTGCTGGCACTGTTGACCCTAGGCCGACTTGAGGTCAATCCGCAACTTACCGGCGGTTTGGTCGGCTCGGTGGCCCAGTCGGCTTTTGACACCGCCCTCGACCTGTTCGTACTGTCAGAGCTGCAAGGCGCCCTCGGTCAGGCGCTAGGTGTGGATCTGCTGGAGATCCGCACCACGGCCCTTAGCTCGCTCTTTGATACCGCCCCCCCAGAGTTCGACGTCTCGCTGCGGATAGGCGGCTATCTCTCAGAAGAGCTATTCGCCAGCTTCAGCGTGGGCCGCGGCCAAGCCTTTGCGCTCCGCAACGAGTTCAGCCTCCACTACGAACTCGGGCCGCTGGCGCTGGCGCTGCGCGGCGGCGTGAACCTGCTCAACGACCAGCGGCTTACCCCCATCCCCGAATTCGGCCTGTCGCTGGGCTATGCGCTCTCGCCGCTGGCTAACCTCGAGGTCGGCTTGGGCATCTCCAGCGTGCGGCAGCGCCTGAGCTTCGGGATCAGCTTGCGCTGGTAGCAGTTATTACGGCTGATTAGCGGTCAGCCTAAGCCCGGATTGCCGAGAATTGCTTGCTGATAAGCATAGAGCGCCGGGCTGCCGCCAGTGTGCAAGAACAGCACCTTCTCACCCTTAGCGAACTGCCCGCGCTTAACCAGCTCGAGCAGCCCGGCCATGGCCTTACCGGTATAGACCGGGTCGAGCAGGATCCCTTCCAGCCGGGCCAGCAGCTTGACCGCCTCGATCATAGCCGCAGTCGGCAGCGAGTAGCCCGGCCCCAGCCACTCATCCAGGCAGAGTACCGTCTCGCGCGGCACTGCGCCCCGCAGCCCGGCCAGCTCAGCGGTCTGCTCGGCCAGCGTGTGGACGATCGCCTCCTGCTCGGCGCGGGGCCGGCTCACGTTGATACCGGTGATGGGCAGGCGGCTGCTGTTGCCCAACAGCCCTACCAACAGCCCGGCGTGCGTCCCGGCACTGCCGCTGGTGCAGACCAGGTGATCGAACTGTAGTCCCAAGTCGAAGCACTGGCTAAGCAGCTCCTGGGCGCAGGCCACATAGCCCAGAGCCCCCAGCGGGGTGGAGCCGCCCACGGGTATGACATAGGTCCGGCGCCCTTCCTGCGACTTGTGCGCAGGACTGGCAGCCTCTGAGACCATCTCGGGCAGCGCAGCGTTAAGGCCGCCAGCGGCCACCACCCGAATCTGCTCAGCACCCAGGAGCCGGTAGAGAAAGTTATTGCCGCTGGCTTCTGGACGATAGCTCCCCGGCACCCGCTCTTCGAGCAACAGACGACACTTGAGCCCTTCTTTGATGGCGGCGGCTAGGGTCAGGCGGCAGTGGTTGCTCTGCACCGCCCCTACGGTAATTATGGTGTCGGCGCCACGGGCGAGCGCGTCGGCCATTAAGAACTCGAGCTTGCGCGTCTTGCTGCCGCCCCCGGCCAGCCCCAGCAGGTCGTCGCGTTTGAGATAGATTTCGGGACCACCCAGCTCGCGCGACAGGTGCGCTAACTTCTCGATCGGGGTCGGCCAGGGGGTGTAGCGGCGGCGGGGGAAGCGGGCAAGGTCCATCTTTACCTCCAAGGCGTGTTGGTCCCATTCTACCAGTGCTATAGTGGCCCGTTACGGCGCTGTTTTGGCGCCAAGGAGCAATCGTGTGGGCAACAGCAGCTAAAGAGGTCCGAGGGCTGCTCGGGCTGGCCGTGCCGCTGATCATTGCGCAGTTAGCGCAAAACTCGATGAGCTTCATCGACACCCTGATGGTAGGGCGGCTCGGCTCAGCAGAGTTGGCGGGGATCGCCTTGGGGAGCAGCATCTTCTTTTTTGTGCTGATCCTGAGTTCGGGCGTGGTCCTGGCGGTCGGGCCGATGGTGTCGCAGGCTTATGGCGCCGGCAACCGCGAGGCGATAGTAAAGGCCACCCGCCAAGGACTGCTGCTCGGCAGCGGGCTGGCGGTGTTGGCCATAACGCTGTTCTGGAACGTCAAGCCGCTGCTGCTGTTAACCGGCCAGGCCGAAGCGACCGCCGAGTTAGCCAGCGGTTACTTGCGCGCCATCAGTTGGGGTTTTCTACCGGCGATCTGGCTCACGGCGTTGCGCAGCTTCTTGGAGGGGATCGGCCGCCCGCAGCCGATCTTGGTCGTTACTCTGTTAGGGGTAGGACTAAACATCCTGGCCAACGACACGCTGATGTTCGGGCGCTTTGGCTTCCCGGCCTTGGGGCTGGTGGGCACCGGCTATGCCAGCTCTATCGTCTACAGCGTCATGCTGTTATCAATCCTGGTTTACATCCTGTGGCGCCTCAAATCTTACCGCCTGCTGCACGGACTGAGGCTCGAGCCCCCCGTCTTGCGTGAACTGTTTACCATCGGCTGGCCCATCGGGCTGACCCTCGGCTTTGAGACCGGGCTGTTCACGGTCACGGCGCTGCTGATGGGGTTGGTGGGCCAAAGCCAGCTAGCGGCGCACCAGGTGGCGCTCCAGTCCGCATCCTTTACCTTCATGGTACCGCTGGGCTTGGCTATTGCCACCTCGGTGCGAGTCGGGCAGGCGGTAGGCCGGGGCGACCTGCTTGGCGCGGCGCGGGCCGGCTACGCCGGGATTTCGCTAAGCGCCCTGTTCATGTCGTTCACGGCCCTTACCTTCTGGTTGCTGCCGAAGGCGGTGATTGGGCTTTACCTGGACGCTAGCGATCCTGCGAACGCCGAGGTGGTGGCGTTTGCCGTGACCTTCCTCGGCATCGCGGCGGCCTTTCAGGTGGTGGACGGCTTGCAGGTCAGCGCTGCGGGGGCGCTGCGCGGCCTTAAGGACACGCGGGTGCCGATGCTGATCTCGCTCTTTTCTTACTGGCTGGTGGGGATGTCGGCGGGGATAATCCTAGCCTTTAGCCTGGGGCTAGGCGGCCATGGGCTATGGTGGGGGCTGGTGCTGGGCCTAGCAACCGCCGCAGCGCTACTGGTCACGCGCTTTATCAGGCAGATGCGCCGCGTCATGCTCCCCTGGCACGAGGTGCGCCCGCTGGTTGACGCACCACAAAGAGAACAACCCTCTTCTCCTTAATTTTGCTCGGTCGCTACTCCGATGAGTTAGTCGGTTGAGCCTCTACTGGGAAGAGAGTTGTCCCGGTGTGAATCATCAAGCTTCTCCGCTATAACGTCACCTCCTTTGTCTTAACTATACGTCTAACCCGGCTAAAAAAAGGTAAACCAACTCCTAGCGCAACGGTGGTAAGGCTGATACAATTAAAAATTGGAGTGCTAAAATTGCCACCCGTGCTACCTACAGCGGTTTTCACAAATGTTGAGTCGGCTAGGTGCAGGTATCATCTCCGCAAAGACGTCCTGCGAGTAAACCGCAGGATAGGCAACGATTCGTAGTCCTGCGAGCACCCGCAGGATCAAACCAGATGATACCTGCTATAAGGCGTAGCGGGTAAGGGCCCCTACAGGCGAACAAGCTGAACCAGCACAAAAGCGCTAAACCCCGCGGCACTAAGGGCTGCAAGGCGCATGGCCGTGCGGTAGTTGGCGGTCACCTCAGCCTCGGCAAAGTGCTTAGCCCAGCGCAACAAGCCGACAGCAATTAGCCCGAAGAAACCCGCCAACAGGGCCAGCCACACTCCACCGAAGTGTACTAGGACGATGGGTGCCAGTAACAGGCCACCTAATGCCATGATTACCACAGCTAGCAGAAGCGCACGACGCGGGCCGAGTAGGACCGGGAGGGTGCGGTCACCGCGCCGCCGGTCTTCTTGCGTCTGATAGCTCTGGGTAACGAGATACAGGCCCGTTACGAGGCAGGCGGCGCTCAGCATGCCCAGCAGGGCTGTCGGCGTTAGCAACGAGGCCAGCGCGGGCTGTGCCACCAGCCAACCGGCGGCAAAACCGATCGACCCTTGGCCGAGTCCGACCGCTAGGAGCGCTAACCAGGGATTAGCCTTGAGGCGTGTCTTAGGGTGAGAGTAGGCGGTGGCGATCAGAAACAGGGCCACCCAGGCGGCGGCAAAACTGGCGTTGACCGCGAACGCTAGCGGTAACCCTAGCACTTGCACCACCAACGAGAAGCGCAGCAGGCCGGCATCGACCGGCGGCGGAATTAAGAGCCCGCCGATAGGCCCCTCATCGCGGTCGAAGTAGGAGTTAAAGGCGGTGGTGCCGCCGTATAAGAATAGGTGCAGGGCCAGATAAGCCAGCCAGAAGTCAAGGCCGATAACGCCGCCGGCTAGCAGCACCCCCCACAGGTAGATCGGTGACAACAGCAGGTTAAAGGGGAGGCGGAGGTGGGTAAGGTAACGGAGCCACATAGCTAACGCCTTAACTAGCACGCAACTCGAAAACGGCCAGCTCAGGCGGGCAGTTAAGCCGTAGCGGCACCATGCTGACCCCTAAACCGCGCGAGACGTAGGCGCGGGCGGGCGCCTCAACCCACCCGGCCCGGAAGCGCTGGCCGTAGCGCGAGGAGGTTACCGGGGCGCCAAGGTAGGGGAAGTAGACCTGTCCGCCGTGAGTATGGCCGCACAGCACCAGGTCTACCTCGGCTGGGATCAGCGGCAGCATGTCGGGATTGTGCGACATCAAGAGGCAGGTTGCCCCCTTGGGCCGCCCGCCGATGGCCGCCGCCAGGTCAGGATAGCCGGTGCGGAAGTCGTCTACGCCGGCCAAGTACAGGTCGTCGCGCAGCGCTACGCCACGGTTATTGAGAATGGTGACACCTGCTTCCTGTAAGGGCCGCCGTAGCGAGGTGATGGGTCGGAACCTGAAGTGATCATGATTACCCCACACCCCCCAGACCCCTAGCGGCGCGCTGAGCTGGCTAAGGGCACTGACCAGCGGGGTTAGCTCCTCTTCAGCGAAGCGATCGACGAAATCGCCGGTGATAAGGATCAGGTCGGGGTGCTCGAGCCTTGTTGCCTCGACCCAGGCGCTGACCGAACCCTGGCGCATAAAAGGGCCGTAGTGCAGATCGCTGAGCTGCACGATCTTAACGGGGGCGCTAAGCGGCAACTGCAAGGTGTGCCGACTGACCTCGAAACGGTAAGTATTGAGGGCTAGCTGACCGGTGGCCAGCCCTAGCGCCATCCCACCAGCAAGTTTTAGGAAGTGGCGGCGAGTCATGCCCGACATCCTCTCATCCTAACTGCCGAGGACCGTGTCGCAGCAACTGCGGATCACAGGGTAGGATATTTCACATTGTGACCGTCTAGGATTGTGCGGCTGTGTAAATATCGTATGCTGACGCCTTGCAGGGACCTCTCGTGGAGCCATCGCAGAGCAAGATTCTCATCATCGACGACGAACCCGCCAATCTGCTGCTGCTAAGCCGCATCCTCACTAAGGCGGGTTATAGGGCGGTGGAGACGATTAACGATTCGCGCGAGGCGCTGCCCGCCTTTGCCTGCAATCAGCCTGACCTGGTCATCGTCGATTTGCACATGCCCCATCGTGACGGCTTTGAGATCATCGCGGGGCTGCGTCAGCACACCCCAGCAGGGGTATTTTTGCCTATCATCATGCTGACTGCCGATACCAACCCCGAGGTGGAGCTTAAGGCGCTTAAGTTGGGCGCCAACGATTTTCTGAACAAGCCCTTTCAACCGGTGCAGATTGCGCTACGGGTAAGGAACCTGCTGCATACCAGGCAGCTTCACCGCTCCTTGCAAGAGCACAATCAGCAACTTGAAAGGCGCGTTAGGGAGCGCACCATCGAGCTAGATACAGCCCGCCTCGATATCCTGGAGCGCCTAGCGCGGGCCGCGGAATACCGCGACTTCAGCACCGGGAGGCATGCCCAGCGAGTAGGAGAGATCTCTGCCCTACTCGCGCGCAAGCTCGGTCTGCCGGAACCCCAAGTGGAGTTGGTCCAGCGCGCCGCGCCCCTTCACGATGTTGGCAAGATCGGCATCCCAGACGAAATCCTGCTCAAACCCGGCAGCTTGACGCCAGAGGAGTTTGAAGTCATGAAGACTCACATAGCTATCGGCGTCAAGCTCCTTGCCCATGGGCATTCACAGCTAATTCAAGTGGCTGAATTGATCGCCCTGACCCATCACGAGCGTTGGGACGGTAGCGGCTATCCGCGGGGCCTTAGCGGCGATGCCATTCCGATATTCGGTCAAATAGTGGCCGTAGCCGACGTGTTCGATACGCTGATCCACGAGCGCCCCTACAAGCGGGCCTGGCCGGTGGAGAAAGCCGTAGCTGAGATCAACCTCATGAGCGGCAGGTGGTTTAACCCCAAGGTGGTGGTGGCTTTCTTGCAAGTGCTCGCCGAGCAGAGCCAGCTCTTAAAGCTTGAGGCCTCCGTCTAAGCGAGCAAGCTCACACTTGCCTCCGTGTTTTTGGTGTAAACTCCAGCTACCACGGAAAGGAGGTGGTCATCATCAAACAAGCGACCAGTGGAGGTACCCGTCGAGGGTAACCAAAGCCGCTGTTAAGGGGCTTTGGCCCTTTAGAGCTAGACGGCTACCGACAGCCCCGAGGCTACCTCGGGGCTATTTTTAGCTGCCAGGTTCAGCTTGCACCCGCAGCAGACCGACCCCTAACAGCCGCAGATAGCCGATAATTACCGCCACCATCAGACCGGCCGCTAGCGGCAAGACTCCCGCTAGGCCAAGGCTGGCCACGGTGAAGCCGGCTGCTACCGGGCCGATCAAACCGCCGATGTCCCAGGTGACGGTATAGAGGCTAAAGGCGCTACCGCGCAGGGCTTTGGGTGCGGCGCGGCTGACAGCCACCAGGTTGGCGGGCAGGTAAAAGCCTGAGCCGCCCCCTAACAGTGCCCCAGCTAAGAAGGCTACGGGCGGCAGCGGCCCCAGCCAGAGCAGCAGCCCGCCGCTAGTAGCCACTAAAAACCCCCACAAGGCCACCCGCTCGGGGCTAAAGCGCTCGATCAGGCGGCCCGCTGGGAGCCGGAACAGCACTGATACCAGGCCGTAGGCGCTAAAGAACAGCCCGATCAGCAAGGCCGAATAGCCGGCTTCACTCAAAATCAACGGGTAGTAAGCCTGGATCACCGCTACCGCTGCCGCCAGCCCTAGGTTGCTTAGACTGGCGGCCCTGATGGGAAGAGGGCGCAGCGCTGCCGCATAGCCGCCCCACCAGCTGGGGTGACCAGGCGTCTCGAGCGTCTCCGGTATCAGCAGGAGCAGCGGTACGAAAATCAGTTGCACCAGCGCCACAGCCCAGAACAGCCCAGCAAACCCGAAGCCCTCGACCAGGAGTCCGGCCAGGCCGCTACCGATCATCACCCCGATGCCGACTAGCAGGTTGCGGGTAGCCATCACGCTGCTGAGTTTTGCGTCTGGCACCAAGTCACTGGTGACCGCTAAACTGCTAGGGGCAAAGAGCGCGATCGAAGCGCCCTGCAAGACACGCCCCAACAGCACCAGCGGCAGGCCGCCCAGGTATAACAAGCCCGCCACAGCCCCGATCAAGAGCCCTATCGCCATCGGCCACTTGCGGCTCCAGGCGTCCGAGGCCCAGCCGGTTACAGGCCGCAGCAGGATCCCCGCCAAGGGCATCAGCGCGATGGTCCAACCGATCCAGGCCGGGCCGATCCCCAGCTCACTAAGATAGAGCGGCAGGATTGGCGTAGTCAGTCCTAGCGCTAGGAAGTAAAAGAAGGTAACGACGTGAAGCAGCTTAACTAGGGGCACAACGGCAGCTCTCTGGGGTGTGGAGCAGGATTAAGGCCTGCGCTGGTCAACCACTACTGCTGATCATCACTACTAGCAAGCCACCCCCGGCATTCTCCAGGCTATGGGCGGTGCCAGCCGGCACTTTGAGCAGCTTCCCCTTACCGAGCCTTAAGCTCTGATCGGCGGCGCGCACCAGCGCTTCGCCCTCCAATACCTGATAGATGCCGTCGCTGTCATACGTATTTTCATGATGGCGCTGGCCGGCTTCGAAGCAGAGTAGCTTAACCCGCACATCACCTTCGATCAGTACGCTCTCGTGGACCGCGCCGAGTGAGAACTTGCGCCCCGAACTGATGCTGATTGTTTCCACTGCTCAACCTCCTATGACAGCCTACGACATCCCGTCATCAGCTTACCCCGCCTGTGGATAACTTGTGCCTCTTGACAAAACGGTGACAAATCTGCTAGACGCAAAAATCTCAAGTCCTTGATAAAAAACCTGTCCCCAACGAAAGAACATCGAACCGCCGCAATTCCCTCACTCCCACCGAGCCTTTGGACGTTATCCACAGGTCCGATCCAACCTGTGGATAACTGTGGATAACTCACGCTTAGCCGCCCGTACAAACTCTTGTATGGCCTGGGGGTCCTTGATGCCAGGGCTAAGCTCGACGCCTGAGGAGACGTCGACCGCATAGGGTCGGAGTGCTCGCACCCCGGCCGCTACGGTCTGCGGCGTCAAGCCGCCGGCCAGAATCAGCTTGGGCAAGCCCGCGAGCACCCGTGCCTGCGACCAGTCGAAGGCTTCACCGCCCCCCGGCCTCGGGCCGTCGAGCAGCCAGGCATCTGCCGGAAACTCCTGTAGCGCTGCCGGATTAAGGTCCGGTCTGAACGACAGCGCCCTGATCACCCTGACTCGCGGCCTTAGCGCCGCCGCGTAAGCCGCGCTCTCTTGGCCGTGGAGCTGCACCGCGTCCAGCCGGAGTGCTTCTACCGCCTCCCCGACCTCGCTAAGTGGCGCGTCCACAAACACCCCGACGCGCGCGATGAACGGCCCTAGCTCGGCTGCTACCCGCGCAGCCTGCGCCACGCTGATATGGCGCCGGGAGGACGCTACCAAGACAAACCCCACCGCGTCAGCCCCGGCGGCCTCGGCGGCCAGAGCGTCTTCAGCGCGGGTGATACCGCAGATCTTGACACGCACCATGTGGCTATTTTAGCCCCTAGCTGCTATGCTGGGCTCGGCCAATCTTGAGCGTTTCAGCATGTCGGCAACAGGTCGTAGGTAGCGGAAAGCAGGAAGTGGGGTGTGGGAAGTAGGAAAACCCCCATAACCTACTACCTACCACCCACTACCCGCTACTTTTTCTGACCATCTGACCGGCTAACCAGCTAGTTTTGCCCGTGCGGAGTATGGCAGCGCCATCCATACCGCGTCGCTCGGCATGGTGTCGTATCGGCCGACCTCCGGCCTAACCCAAACCGAGCTGCGCATCGTGCGGCTGCTCTGGCAGGGGCATGAGACCAGGGAGATCGCCCGGAGGGTGGATGTGACCGAGAAGACGGTAAACGCCCACATTTCTAACACGCTCGGTAAGCTCGGCTATAAGAACAGGGCGCAGCTGGTGGCGAGGGTCTTGGGCTATAGCCCAGAGTAGCTAGGCAATTGCCTAGATCGTCTAGGCAATTTCCCCTTGTGCGTTCCGACTCCAACTGCTAAACTTCGCGCAACCCGCTGCAGCAGGGTGCCTAAAGGAGGATGAATTTATGTCAAGCTTAACGATACATAAACCACGGCTATTACCGTCTGTTCTCCAAGGGCTGTTTGCTTTCACAATCATCGTCTACCTTGGCGCTTGTAGCATGCCCGAGGGGCCAAACATCGGTGGAGCACCTACTTTCGATACACCTGATATAACTAGTCTCGACGGGAACGAGGTGGGAGCGATCTTAATCGCCGTCGATAAACTTGACGGTGGTTTGCTTCTTCGTGGGAGAGGGGCCGAGATACCCGCAATCGCTGAAACATATGGCGTGCGTAACGCCATGCGCGAGCTTGTTGTCGCCGTAATCAGATTCGAATCGGGTCAAGAGCTCGCCTGGATAGCCAGGCCTGACCAAGCGGCCGTTATCGTTCTTGCTGACGTTGGAGAACCAGGAAGGACTGGGCGCTCATTTTACAACCTGACCACGAACGAATCACTTTATGTTACGGCAGAGGACTTAAAGAAACCCGACGCTGAACTCCACAGCCGCGTTCACGCATTCCTGGGATTCGGTGATGCCTTGGCCTGTGAGCGCCCTCTGACTGGCAGCACGACACTCTTCCCGGAGGCGTTGGATCCAATCTGTTATGACGACTGTATGCGTGGTGCACAAGCTACGTGCGCTGGTTCCTGCACACTTGCTCTCCTTGCGGGTGGGCCCCCAGCCTACATTGCCTGCTTTGGCGCTTGCATGTCTGTATGGCACGCAACATGCCTGATCGGATGCGACACAAGAACTATGTAGGGTAAGTGCTTAGGAACTGGCTAGTGTCGAAAACGTTTTTGCCATAACAGTCGCTGGAGAAAGGTGGTCATATGCAGCGCTTCGAGTACGATTACGTCAGGATTGAGCCCCAGAGAGGTGGTGACAGTCGCTTCGACCGCTACCGTGACGTGGTGACGCAGCGGGCGGCAGAGGGTTGGCGGTTCGTTACCGCTATCGTCCCGCCGGAGATTATGACTAGCAGCGGGCGCGCCTACCTCGACTTGGTCTTTGAACGTCCCTTAAATTGACGGCTTGAAACCGGCTGATGTGATAATCTCTTCAACCGTGGAGCAGACGCAAGCAAACCGCTATCACGCGGTTCATGGCCCAAGGGGTTGATGGCGGTGGCTCGGTTTCTGAAGGTGCTGGGGTTAGGGATTGCTTTAGGACCGTTAACTGTCGATTTGCTATGGTTTCTATTGGGGAACAGGTGGTCCGTGTTACCACAGTCATGGAGCTTCCTCTACCTGATTGGGATGAGTATGTTTATTGCCGGCTTAAGCTTGGGCAAGGACGCATATCCACAACGGCCGCTGATCGCCATTGCGGTTTATATCCTGTTTACCCTCCTGTTCTGGTGGTTTGGATGGCCTTCTCATGCCGCAGCTGCGGCGATGCTCCCGCTCGCTGGAGTCTTATGGTGGCTCGAGCGCCAGGCGCGCCTGGAAGAGAGCGCAAGTCAATCAAGTCAATTGAAGTAGGCGGATCCCAGCCGGGATGGCCTGATTTGCTGCCCGGTCTCAGGGGTCGCACTACACTTCCCATGACCCCGGCGCTAACTTAGCCGCTATTGTACCATTGCAGCATGAGCCACCTGTTTGCTCCGCTAGCGCTCCGCGACCTTAAGCTGCGCAACCGCATCGCCCTTTCGCCGATGTGTCAGTACTCGGCCAGCGAGGGGTTGGCTAACGACTGGCACTTAGTTCACCTTGGCAGCCGTGCAGTGGGTGGGGTCGGCCTGATTATCAGCGAGGCTACCGCCGTCGAGGCGCGAGGCCGCATCAGCCCCTTCGATCTTGGCCTGTGGGACGACCGCCAGGTCGAGGCGCTGAGGCCTCTGACCCGCCTCATCCGGGAGCAGGGTGCCGCGCCTGCTGTGCAGTTGGCCCATGCCGGGCGCAAGGCCAGTATGCCCCGCCCTTGGGATGAGCAACAAGGTGTCCTGCTGCCAGGCCGGGGAGGCTGGCCGGTAGTGGGCCCTACCGCCGAGCCCTTCTCGGCGGACTATTCCGAACCGCAAGCGCTCAGCGAAGCCGGTATCGCCCAGATCACCCAGGCTTTTGCTGAGGCCGCCGTGCGCGCTGTCGCGGCGGGCTATGCCGCTATCGAGCTGCATGCTGCGCACGGCTACTTACTGCACAGCTTCCTCTCACCTCTCAGCAACACCCGTCAGGACGGCTATGGCGGCGGCTTTGCGCAGCGCACACGCTTCTTGCGTGAGGTGACGGTGGCGGTCAGGGCTGTTATCCCTACCGGCATGCCGCTGTTGGTGCGGCTTTCAGCTACCGATTGGCAAGAAGGTGGCTGGACCCTAGACGATTCGGTGCGGCTAGCCAGCGACCTGAAAGACCTCGGCGTAGACCTTATCGACTGCTCCTCGGGCGGTGTGGTGCCAGGGGTGGCGATCCCAACCGAGCCCGGCTACCAGGTACATCTGGCCGAAGCGGTTAAGTGGCGGGCTGGAGTGCCAAGCGGTACGGTAGGGTTGATTACCGAGGCCGAACAAGCTGAAGCCATTGTGCGGGACAGGAAAGCCGACCTGGTGCTACTAGGCCGCGCGCTGCTGCGCGACCCATACTGGCCGCTGCTGGCGGCGCAAGCGCTAGGGGTGAAGCTTAAAGAGTTAGTGCCGCCGCAGTACTGGCGAGCGTTCTAGCAGGTAAAAGCGCGGGTAGTGCCCGCCGTGAAAGACGCGGGTGCTGTGCTGGATGCGCCAGTGCGGGGTATCGTCAAGCAGTCGCTGGAGCAGCTTAATCTCATGGCTTAAGAGCGCTAGTCGGCCACCGGGAGCGGTGATGCGAGCTAGCTCAGCAAGCAGTGCTGGATAAAGAAGCTGATTATGGCGGTGTGCCCCTACCGCGTCGCCCCAGGGAGGGTTACACAGCACTAGATCAAAACTCGCCTCCGGCACGTCAAGCTGGCAGGCGTCGGCCTGGGCCAGCGTGACTCTATCGCTTAATCCGGCAGCTTGCAGGTTGTCGCGGCAGCAGGCCAGGGCCGTGGCGCTCAGGTCGCAGGCTAGCGCGGAGGCAGCCGGGCCGGCTAAGAGCCGTTCGATCAGCAGCGTCCCTGAGCCGCACATAGGATCACAGATGCGGTCGTCGGCCTTGACTCCGGCAGCTTGCACCATGGCGGCTGCCAAGGTGGCATTGAGCCCGCCGGGCAGGTTGCAGACCCGCCAGGCTCGAGCCGACAAGGGGCGGGGAGTAAGCCGTGCCAGCACCTCCCAACCCGCGGCTTGCCACGCCGCCGGACGGATACGCAGCAGCAGCTCGCCTTCATCCGGATCAAAGCGCAACCCGGTGGCCTGGCCGATAGCGCCAATTAGCCGCTGAAACACTGCCGAATCGCGC
>Ga0208610_100141_pt1 | contig 29890 bp, 31 predicted proteins | sample SubbioR11Jul_8A2_FD_184815 | JGI IMG/M metagenome (GOLD analysis project Ga0208610, IMG submission 184815) | Serpentinite rock and fluid subsurface biosphere microbial communities from McLaughlin Reserve, California, USA - CR11Jul_8A2 (SPAdes) | ecosystem: Environmental > Terrestrial > Deep... | reverse complement strand
TGAACTATGACAGCGAGGCTTTGCAGCGCATCAAGGGCTTGCATACCAGCGAGATCGCTGCTCGGCTCGGCTATAAGGACTACGACGAGGTGATCCACCGCGATAACCTGGTGCTGAAGGAGGCTAAACATGGCTGACTGTATCTTCTGCAGGATAGTGGCGGGGACCATCCCATCAAACAAGGTCTACGAGGATGAGATCTACCTGGCCTTTAAAGATATCCACCCCAAGGCGCCGGTCCACTACCTGGTGATCCCCAAGGCCCATAGCGAGCGCCTCGACGCACTAGCGCGTGACGGCGGAGCGGTAGCCCTTGGCGAGTTGATGCTAGCAGCGGTGCGCACCGCTGAGGCCACTAACTTAGGCGACTACCGCCTGGCGGTCAATGTGGGCTCTGGGGCTGGGCAACTAGTCTTTCACACCCACCTCCACCTGCTATCGGGATGGCGGCACGGCGCGGGTGAGGTTGGCTAGGTCAGCCAGCGCACCCCGTAGGGCTTTAGCGTGACCTCGTGTAGGGGCGCAAAAGTCTCGCCACTGAGCAGGTCATGGTTGACCGGCGCGTCAAGCGATACTTGCTGCACCTCGCCGCTGACGTTGACCAAGCAAGTTACGCTGTCGCCACGGCGCAGTGCCAAGACCGCTGAAGGTGCCTTGAGCATCTCTTGGTGAGCCTGGGGATGGAACGCGGGGTTACCCCTCCGGATGGTCAGCAGCTGGGTGAGGCGAGTCAGGACACGGGTGCGGAGGCTCTGCGGGTCGCTCAGCTCGCGCTCGAGCCTGTCAAGCTCGAGCTTCTCGCGGTTGATGCTACGGTTGATCCCGGTCCTTAGCATACCGGCCACGTCACTGCGGCTACCGAGCAGGCTATGCACGTAGATGCCGGGCACACCTGCTAAAGCCAGCATGATGGCGTGTGCGGCCACGAAGCGGTCGATCTGGCAATCGAGAGGCTCATCTGCCGTAGGGTTGCTAAGCGCATCGAAGTAGCTGATGTTTAGCTCATAAGGGCTATGGCTGCCGTCGCTGTTAGTCTTGAACGAAACCCGCCCACCATGAGCCTGCACCCGCTCGGCCAGCGCCATGATCTCGGCTCTGGTGAGGATACCCTCGACCGGCCGCACGCCGATGCCGTCATGTGAGGCGAGAAAGTTGAAAAAACAAGTCTCGTGCGAGGGGGTCTCTAGGGTTTTGGCCCAGGCGGTTAGGGCCTGCGCGTTGGCGGTGACAAAGCTGTGCAGTGTTAGCGGCGGTAGTGCAAAGTTATAGACCAGCTGCGCCTCGTTGTGCCCGTCGCCGAAGTAGGACACATTTTCGGCGTGGGGCACGTTTGTTTCGGTAAGTAGCACGGTACCAGGGGCCACTGCGTCCATCACCGTTCGAATCAGTTGCAGGACGCGGTGCGCCTTGGGGTGGTGGACGCACGGTGTGCCGAGTTCCTTCCAGAGATAAGTGACCGCGTCCAGCCGGAGGATCTTGGCGCCGCGCACCGCGTACTCGAGCAGCACCCGCGTCACCTCGATAAGCACGCGGGGGTTGGCGTAATTCAGGTCGATCTGATCGCTACTAAAGGTGGTCCAGACGTACTTGGTGCCGCTCGGCGTGTTGAAGGGGGTCAGCAGCGGTGTGGTGCGCGGCCTCACTACCCCCGAGACAGCGGTCCCGAGCGGCACGGTGGTGAAGTAGTCGCGGTATGGCGCCTCGTCGCGCAAAAAGGCCTGAAACCACGGGCTGCTGGCCGAGACATGGTTGATGACCGCATCGAACATCAGCCGAAAATCTTGCCGCAGCGCGTAGACGTCCTCCCAGTCGCCCATGGCCGGATCGACCTTAAGGTAGTCCACCACGCTGAAGCCGTCGTCGGAGGTATAGGGGTAAAAGGGCAGCAGGTGGACGGTGTTCACCGCCTCACGCAGGTGCGTACACAAGAAGGCATAGAGCGTCCGCAAAGGCGCTTCGTCTGGACGCCGCACCTGGTCGCCGTAGGTAATCAGCACCGCGTCAAGCTCGCTGAGGTGTTCACCGGCGACGCTTACGAGCTGCGGGTGTCGTGCGCGAAAGGCCTCGAGCAGGCGCGTGAGGTCGCTAAGGACCTCGCCTGCTTCACCGCCGTAGATAAAGCGCAGGTGCGCCTCGAGCGCCGCGCGCACGTGGGACGGGAGGGTCACGTCATCCAGTCCAGCAGCAGCGCCGCGGTCCAGGAGAAGGTGCCGCCGCCGAGGCCGTCGCCGGTGAGCGGGTCGTAATACTCGTATAGACCAGAACGCTCCGCCAGTGTGCCCATGTCCTGCTTGAGTCGCACGGCGAGGTCCATAAACCCGTAGGCGTGGCAGCCCTGCGCCAGCAGCCAGTTCACAGGCATCCATACCGGGCCACGCCAGTAGCGCCTGGGCTCGAAGCACACATCGTCCGGGGCGGTGCTGGGCAACAGGTAGCGCACCGCCTCGCTCCAGCGCCGCATCGTCCCCTCGAGTCGGGCGGCCTGCTCCGGGGTGGCCTGGCCGCTGTAGAGCGGCATGAACGCCTCCCAGGTGCGCACGGGGATCATATGGCCGCTCACCAGGTCGCGCGAGTAGAACAGGTCGTCGTGCCAGAGCGAGGCCATACCCTGCTGGCCCCGCGTTAGCCACGCTTCGATCTCCGGAGCGTCCGGCGCCTCAAGCACCTGGGCCAGTGCCAACAGGTCCTGGTTGGCGCGGTGCAAGACGGCGTTGATGGCGACGCTTGCGACCTTGAACGGCGACTCGCGGTAGAGTCGTGCAGGGTCGTAGCGCCGCTCGCGGAACGCCAGTACCAGCGCCAGGTAGCGCTGATACTCCGCCTGGTGGGGGCGCTGCTCGGCGCCGACGTGGTGGGTGTCGCGCCTCTCGACGGTCATCGCTACCGGAGTCACGCGGGCCAAAGCCTCGTCCCAGACCGGGCTGTTGTCCATGCCTCCCTCCCAGGGGTGCAAGACCGTGACCAGTCCCGTCCCCTCGGGGTCGCGCGCGCGGTAGAACCAGCGGTGGAAGGCCAGGAGGCCTGGATAGAGCGTCCGCACCGCCGCCAAGGCCTGCTTTCGATCGCGGGTGCGCTCGAGCATGCGCCGCGCCACGGTAGCGATGACCGGCGGCTGGGTGATGCCCGAACTCGGCACCGGTCCCGGCGCGTCCCAGAAGGTGTGGTCGAGCGGATAGCCGGTGTTGCGGTCGTGAAAGACGATGTGAGGGACCATGCCGTCTTCCCACTGGGCCTCAAGGAGAGTTGTTAGCTCGAGCCAGGCGCGCACTTCGTCGAAGGTGGCCCAGCCGAGCGCGTTGAAGCCGGAGTCCCACAGCCACTGGAAGGGGTAGAGGCCTGCCGTGGGGACGGTATAGCCGCCGCGGTCGTTGGCGCGCAGGGTGTCGCGGCAGCGCTCCTTAAGGTTGTCCATGGGGTTCCTGTTTTCCGTCCAGGTTGGAGAGGAGGTCGAGCGTGAGCGCCGCGCTCCACGAGAAGTTGCGTGCGCCCAAGGGAGCTCCGTCGCGCGGGTCGTAGTACTCCACGAAGCCCGCGCGGGAGACGAGCGCGAGGCTATGTTGCTCGAGCAAGGCAGCAAACTCCGTCTGCCCGTAGCGGCGCAGGCCTTTGGCGACGAGCCAGTTGATGTGGATCCACACCGGCCCGCGCCAGTAGCGGCGGGGTTCGTAGAGAGGACTGGCCTTGCTGGCGGACGGCAGGTAGTAGCGACTGTCATCGCCGGGCGCGTAGTGGCGGGGGTCGCGGAGGTGCGCCAGCAGGCGCTCGGCCTGGACCGCGTCGGGGATGCCCGCATAGAGCGGCGCGAAGGCTGCGCAGGTGCTCTCACGGATGAAGTAGCCGCTGCGGAGGTCACGGTCGTAGTACAGCCCATCCTCCTGGTGCCAGAGCTTCGCGAAGGCCGCGTGGGTGCGCGTGCGCCAGGCGTCGAGCTCCTCGGTGGGCTCGCCCAAGAGCACGGCGAGCTGCCGCAGATCCTCGTCGGCGCGATGGAGGATAGCGTTAAAGAGCACGTCTTGCACCAGGAAGGGGGAGTCCCGGTAGAGGTGCGCGGCGTCCCAGCGCCAGGCCCGAAAGAGACCGATGAGGTAGATGAAGCGCTCGTAGTCGTGGGCATCAGGCCGCTCGTCCTCCCGCACGTGCCGGTAGTCTTTGCGGGCGTAGGCGGGCACGTCGTGGGGGATGAGGCGTGCCAGCGGGTGCGTCCAGCGGGTGGCGTTGTCGGTACCGGACTCCCAAGGGTGGATAATAGCTACCAAGCCGGTACCGTCGGGGTCGCGCGCGGTGCGCAGCCAGCGGTGCCAGGCGAGGAGTTTGGGATAGACCTCGCGCAAGAAGGCGAAAGAAGCGTCCGCGTCGTGCGCACGTGCGTGCAAAGCGCGCACCGCGCTCGCCAGCACCGGCGGTTGCGTCAGGCCGGAGGTGGCGAAGGCCGGGCCGTGCGGCAACCCCTCGCTGCGCCAGAAGTCCGGGGTGGGGAAGTAGTCCGAGGCCCCGTTAGGGTAGAGGATGTGCGGCACCATGCCGTCCCGCCACTGCCCGGAGAGGAGGGTGCGCACCTCCAGGCGGGCACGGGGCAGGTCGAAGGTGCTGAGACCCAGCGCGACAAAGGCTGCGTCCCAGTTCCACTGGTGCGGGTATTGGTGCGCGGCAGGCTTAATGAACGCGCCCAGGTCGTTAGCGCGGAGGGTTTTGATCGCTAGTGCGGCAAGATTCGTCATGAGGACTCTTGGTAGATACAAGGGCTCTAGAGGGTTTGAGTGCCGAGGGTTGGCGGTAGGAAAGTTTGAGCTGGCTTTGTCATCCGTGACGTTCACCTCGCGTGATAGGGAAGTCCGCTATCCATTGTGTCTACCTCGCCGTTGTAGCTACCTTGCCATGTTCACCTGCCGGTGGGCATGGACCTCACCGGATCGCTTGGCCGCTTTCCGGGTCCATCCAGCGGATACGTGCGGGGATGGGGCGAAGCCAGAGGCTGTCCCCCGGCCGAGTCGGCAGATCGGGGGCAGCGGTGACCTTCAGCGTTTGGCCGTTCAGGCTGAGCGTCAGCAGCAGGTGTGGCCCCAGCGGCTCTACCACCAGCACTTCGGCCGCAAACGAGTTTGTGCTCTCCTGCGGCGAGACTTCGAGGTCCTCCGGCCTCAGGCCCAGGATGACCTCTCCTTCGCGCTTCGTGGGGCCCGGAAGAGCCAGATTGCCGACTTGCGCGACTGTGTGGTCCCGTTGTCGCTCGAGCTTAAGCCGCAGAAAGTTCATCGGCGGGCTGCCGATAAACCCGCCCACGAAGGTGTCGGTAGGTTCCTGATAGATCTTGATGGGAACGTCGTACTGCACGATCCTCCCATCGCGCATAACCGCGATCCGGTCGGCCATGCTCATCGCCTCGACCTGATCGTGGGTCACGTAGAGCGTGGTCGTCTTGGTGCTCTGCAGGAGACGCTTGAGTTCAGCGCGCATTTCGAGGCGCAAGAGCGCATCTAGGTTCGACAAGGGCTCGTCCATCAAGAGCACCTCGGGCTCGACCGCCAGTGCCCGTGCGACCGCCACGCGCTGCCTCTGCCCACCGGAGAGCTGTGCGGGATAGCGCTGGAGCAGCGTTTCGATGTGCATGAGTGCGGCGGCGCGCTCGACCTTTTCTCTCACAACCTCCTTCGGCTCCTTCTTCATCCGCAGGCCGAAGGCGATGTTCTCGAACACGGTGAGGTGCGGGAAGACCGCGTAGTTCTGGAAGACCATCGAGATCCGCCGCGCTCTGGGCGGCAGGTGGGTCACGTCGCGCTCGCCGATATAGACGCTCCCGCTGTTGGCATGCTCGAGCCCTGCGATAATCCTTAGCAGCGTGGTTTTGCCGCAGCCGGACGGACCCAAGAGCACCACGAACTCCTGGTCGCGAACCGTTAGCGAGACCGTCTCGAGCGCCCGCACCTCACCGAAGGTCTTGTCTATACCATCGACACGAATTCCAGCCATGTGCCTCCTAGCGGCTTGCGATACCCCAAAGCGTAAAGAGATAGCGGCGAATCATGAAGATAAACACCAGTGCGGGCACGATCAGGAAGAAACCACCCGCGAAGCGAAACGGCAGCGGCGACTCGTGCAGAACCGATAGCAAAAACGCCGTCAAAGTGCGCTCGCGCAAGGTAAGGATTGTCGCCGCGAAAACTTCGTTCCAGGAGGTTACAAAGGCAAAAATGGCCGTCGCGGCCATGCCGGGAAGCGCCAGCGGCAGCACGACCTTGGTGAAGGCTTGAAGGTTAGTGCAGCCGAGCGTCCAGGCGGCCTCCTCGAGCTCCTTGGGAATGCCCATAAAGAGGCTTGAGGTAATTAGTACTGCGAACGGCAAAGCAAGTGCCGTGTGGACGATGGCGACTGCTAAGGGGGTATCGTACAGACCGAAATCGATGAACCGTACCGCGAGCGGCACCGCCAGGATCATGATTGGAAAGGCACGAGTCAGCAGGATCAGGATCCGGTAGGCGTCCTTGCCGACAAACCGGTAACGCGCTAGCGCGTAGCCGGCTGGCGCCCCTAGAAGCAGGGCCAGGACCACGGTTAAGAGCGCTACCACGACGCTGTTGCGGACTGCTCGCCAGACGCCGTCAACCCCGAAAAAGAAGCTGATGGTCTCGAGCGAGAGAGTCTCGGGCCAGAAGCTCTTCGGCCACGCAAACACCTCTTGCCGTTCGGTAAACGCTAAGGCTGCCAGAAAGTAGATGGGTAGCAGCACCCAGGCGCTGAACACAAACGCCAGCCCCAGATAAAACCAACGCGCCCTCATCACACCTCCTCCTGCCTGCTGCGCAGCAGGCGCAGGTACACAACGGTGATGGCCATCGAGATACCCATGATGATCACGGCGTACGCAGACGCGACCGCCGGGCTCCGGTAGAGGCTGTACCAGAAGAAGGCTTCGCCCGCCAGTACCGGAAGGTTGCGCCCGCCGAGCGCCACGACGACGGCGAACACGCCGAAGGCCGCGATGGTGCGCAGAATGAGTGCGACCTGCAGGCTGGGTTTGAGAAGCGGCAGCGTGACCTTCCAAAACCGTCGCCAGGGTGTGGCGCCGAAGACCTCCGCGGCCTCGCCATACTCCTTGGGGATGAGCTGTAGTCCTGCCACTAGGATCACAAGGACGATGGCGGTGGCGCGCCACGCCTCAGCGACGACCACGGAGATGAAGAGCGCCACGGGCATCTCGTGACTGAGCCAGAGTTGTGGGCGGTCCATGAGGCCGATCCAGTGAAGGAAGCTGTTGAGATAGCCCCGCTCGGTAAAGATGGTCAGCCAGACGATGCCGGCCGCTAGGTCAGAGATGCCAAGCGGAATCGTCCAGACGTAGAGAAAGAGATCCCGGCCACGGCTTATCCCCTGCAGGAGCATGGCCATACACAGCGCCAGTACGATCTGCAGGGGAATGGTTACGATAACCAGAACGATCGTATTGCGAACCGCATCCATGAAGAAGAGGTCGCGGCTCATCCGTTGAAAATGGGTCAGCGTGAAACTGCCGTCAGGTGCGCGCAACGCGAGCAGTACCGCTTCGAACACAGGCCAAGCGAAGAACAAGAGCAAGAAGATGATGCTCGGCGTAATAAGCGCGTAGGGGATCCCCCGCCCGCGTTGCATGCGTCATGACTCCAAAACTAGTTGACCGGGCAGGGCCCGACGCTCGGCTCGTCCGGTGGCCAGCAGGGGGCACCGGACTCGTTGATGATGCGCCGTAGGTTCTCCGCTTCGGCGTCAAGCACTTGGCGAATGTTCTCGCCGCGCAAGGTGATGCGCGTGAAGGTGTCCAGGAAGACCTTGTTGAACTCGCCACCGAGCCCACCAAGGCCCACGGGCAGCAGGCTCGTCAGCGCGTCTTCGGCGCCTGCCTGCTGCCGGATGGCGTCACCGGCGAGCCGTACGCCTTGCGGTAGATCCTCAGGAAGCTCTACCTCGACCACCGGGAAGAAGCCGATGCCCGCCTGCAGGACCGAGGCCTGCACCTCGGGCCGGGTCAGGTAGGCGATAAGTTCTGCTGCCCCCTCCGGGTTCGGGGCGGTCGTCGGTATACCCAGCCCCGTCAAAACCGGCATAAAACCACGCCCCTGTGGCCCAGCCGGCGCAGGGAAGGCCACGAACTCATCTGGGCGTTGCCTAAGGGCATCCAGCAGCCTGGCCGTATGATCCCAGGCAATCCAGACCTCACCGGCGAGCAGCGGCTCTTGCATGAAGCTGTACACGGTAGAGCTTGGATGAACGTGCCGCCAAAGATCCTTGAAGGTCTGCCACATCTCCGCGGCCGCTTCGCTGCGGAACTCCCGCACCACGCTACCTGTGAACGACGGGTAGAGATATCCCTGCAAGAAGCGGTGCATCAGGCCGCCCGGCCCGGCGGGAAAGCCCAGCTTGCGGTTCCCGGTTGCTTCCTGGATGTTGGCTGCCCACTCGGTGAGTTGCGCGTACGTCAGCCGGTTGAGATCGGCGCCCTCGGGAAGGTACGCGAGCGCCTGTTGATGCGCTGCCATGATGTAGGTTGCCTGCATCCAGGGGATGTAGTACTGGGTTTCGGTGCCGAGCCGACCAAGCTCCATGAACACCTGCGTGAAACCTCGGTCGGCGAGCGCCGTGGCGAGCTCCGTTACGGGCTGTACGGCATTTGCGCCCACGAGTTGCGGGAAGTCGCCGTGCAGCGTCCCGATAAGGTCGACCGTACCGCGACCGGCCCTGGCTTCCGCCAGCAGGCGGTCGATGAACGGCCCAGCCGCCTCAGGAATGAATTCGACCGATTTCGGAAAGTCTGCCAGGATCTGTCTCCGCATCGCCTCCGCTTCCTCGATCGGGACAAGTTGGGTGGAGAGGAAGACGAGCGATTGCGCCGAGGCTGTGCCCAGTACGAAACATGCCGTGATACAGATCAGCGCAGCGCCGAGGCGAAGCCGTAAAAAGAGCCGCTTGATCATCTGTTCCTCCGATGCTATGAATGTGGAGATGCTTGACAGCCTGATATTTATCTAAGTATGCACCTCCTTTGCGATGGGGGGCCCACGGATGCACGGATCACCACCTCGGCCGGAATCCGGATCGAGGTGACGGTGGGCTCGCCCTGCAGGGCAGCGACCACCTGCGAGGCGGCTACCCGCCCCATCTCCCGTGCCGGCTGGCGCACGGTCGATAGCGGAGGGTCGAGGTACTCCCCCCAAGAGAGATCGTCGAACCCGATGATCGAGAGGTCGTCGGGAATGCGGATGCCGCGGGCTTTGAGCAGACTGTAGAGCCCTAGCGCCATCCGGTCGTTGCTGCAGAAGACCGCCGTCACCTCCGTGTGGCTCAGAAGCTTTTCTCCCGCGGCCACCCCCGATGTCTCGTTGAAGTCGCCGTAAAGCAGCGGTCCCGGCTCGAGCCCAGCGTCGCGTAAGGCTTGCAGATACCCTTCACGCCGCCGCTCGCCGGCCCGACGGATACCGGCGATGTGGGCGATGCGAGTGTGCCCGCGCTCGATGAGGTGCTCCGTTGCTGCCCGAGCGCCCTCGGCGTTCGCCAGGCTGATAGTCACGAAGCTCTCAGCTCTACCCTCCCGCTCCATTAACACTACCGGCGGGCCGCCACTTAGGAGCTGCTCGAGCGGCTCATGTTGCAGGCCGCTGCCGATCAGGATCAACGCATCGACCCGCCGGTTGAGGAGCAGCACGATCGAGCTCCGCTCCACTTCAGGGTCGCGGTTGCCGGTAACCATCATGAAGCTCATGCCGTGGGTGTCGAGCACGTCCTCGATGCCACGCGCCATCTGGGCGTAGAGCGGCCCGGCCACATCCGGGATCAGCACCCCTACCACCCCGCTCTTGCCGGTCACCAGGCTGCGGGCCAAGGTGTTGCGCCGGTAGCCGAGCGTAGCGATAGCCCGCTCGACAGCGTTCTTGGCGGCTGGTGAGACCTTCCCGCCGTTGAGCGCCCGCGATACGGTAGCGATCGACACACCTGCGGCCTCGGCTACGTCAAGGATGGTAGAGTTACGCTTCACAATCTCCTTAGCTACTAGCACACTGCTAACCAGCGTAATAAAGACTAGTGCGCAAGTGTAAACGTTTACACTTATCCGTTGCTAGTATGAACCTAAACCCCGCCGCTTGTCAAGTAGGTTGGTTGGAGACTCCCCAAAAAGGACAAGCCAACGACCTTGGTTCTTAATCCCCTTGCGCAACTTACCGTCGTGCTACAGATGAGGGCACACAATTCCTAGGGGCAAGCAGGCAAGGTCAGCCAACCTGTTGAGCTACCTCGCTTGTTGAGGCAGGCAGGTGCCAGCCTTACGCTTGTTGGCCACTAGGGGCTAGCCCGGCGCCTTATCAGCAGCGGGTAGTGTGGTCCTCGGCTAAGCTTGGTGGTCGTGTGTCCCGAACAGGACCCGGGCCGCTGCCAGGTTAGCGCGACACCCCTCGGTTACCGCCTCGGGTGGCTGTGGTACCTCAATGATGAATCCGCCTTGGTATGCGATAGCTGCCAACGCCTGGCGTACCGCCCCCATCGGCACTTCGCCGGTGCCGATGGTCACCGCCGTGCGCCGCCGCCACACCTCGAAATCGCCACTGATGCGCACTTTAGGCAGCGCTAGCTGCGGGCGTGGGATGGGCCGCGTGTCCTTGAGGTGCACTCGCACGATACGCTTGCCTAACAGGCCGATCTCTTGCACCGGATCGTGATCGATGAAGGTTGCGTTGCCTACGTCGTAGTACACGCCACAGGCGCTAGAGTCCACGGCGTCTACCACCTCGAGCAGCTCCGCGGCGCCAAAGAGCAAGGGCTGGCAGACGTTCTCAACGGCCAGTACTACCCCCCTTGCCGCCGCTTCGGGTAGGCATGCACGCAGGCTTCGGATCAGGATTGCCCGCGCCTGTGCCGGCTCTACCCCTGAGGGTTGACCCACCGGCAGCAACACCGCGCTCGCCCCTAGCCCTGCCGCTAAAGCTAGCCCATCCCGAACAACCTGTATGCCCAGGCGCTGCTCAGCCTCATCAGGGCTAGCTAAGCTAAACTGCCACAGCACCCCTAAGCAGAGCGACGACAGCAGTACGCCCGCCTCTGCCGCCGCGGTGCGCCACTGCGGGAGCTGGACCTCCAAGCGTGCCCGCCGCTCCTCCCACTCCTCCCCCGGAGTGCCGATACCGAGGTCGATCTCGTAGCTCTGGGCGCCGAACGAGCCCGCCTGGTGCAAAGCCTCAGGTAGCCCATAGCGCCGCTCAACCATGGCAGCGTGCAGACCGATAACAGGTTGCTGTGTCTCATTCATAACGCACCGTCAGCTTGATTCCAGCACTAGGCTCTTGGAGTACGCGCAGGTAGGCTTCGCGCGCCTCAGTAAAGGGCACGATGGGCTCGAGCACCCCAGCCGAGGTGAGCGCACCGAGGCGAAATAGTGCGACTAAGGTGTCGCGCAGCCGGGCGCGCTCCCAACGGGGGTAGTCGCGGTTGGGCTCGGACATCGAGCGGCTGGCGATGAGCGTCTGGCGGTTGAAGTGCCACTCCCAGCCGAGGTCGGGGCCGCTGCCGCTGCGGTAGAGGCCCACGGTGGTGATGGTGCCCGCCAAGCGCGTGGCGCGGATAGCGTCGCTGAGAGCTCGAGCGTTGCCGCTCATTTCGAGTGCAACATCGACCCCTCCGCCGGTCTGCTCCTTGATGACCAGCCCAACGTCAAGAGTAGCTGGGTCGAGCGCCAGCGTAGCGCCGAAGCGCTGGGCCAGCTCTCGCCGTGCGGCCAAGGGATCGACAGCGATGATCTCTCGGGCTCCGGCACTGCGTAGCAGTTGCACCGCCATGAGCCCGATTGCACCGAGCCCAAACACCGCTACTCGATCACCAAGGCCGACATGGCTGTCACGCAGACCACAGAGCGCATAGTCGGCGGGATCCAGGCAGAGGATGTCAGGCGGCTGCACCCCCTCAGGGAGTTTGAAAAGCTGCGCCTCGCGCACGGTGTGCGTTTCGCGGATACCGAGCCAGCCGTAGACTAGGTCGCCCACTCGGAAGCGCTGCACCGCCTCCCCAACGTCCAACACACGCCCGAGGGTCATGTTGCCGACCCGGATGGGGCTGGCGGCGGGCTGGTCGGAGGGCGGGTCGACAAACAGTGCTAGCTGGGGGTCGTAGTGCTTGCGCAGGGTTGGATCGGTACGCGTTACCAGACCCGCCTCGGTGCCGTGCTTAACGGCGGTGAGCAGGCTCTTGACGCGCACCTCGCCGGACTGAAGAGGGGGCTCCGGGTAGTCGTGCCAACTGACCATACCGGGCTCGAGGCTGAGGAGTTCTCTCATAACGGCTCCCTGGTTGGGTGTAGGTGCGGAGGTAGCCCTTTGGGGGCGCTCGTACCAGTGTAAACGCTTACACCACAGCGCCATGCACAACCTATCGCCAAGTGACCCACCTGTCAAGATGCCAGTCCCGTTAGCTCCTTCCGGCGCTCGCCGTCTCTGACAGCTCAAAAAACGTCAGAAGCTACACGACCCTCTCGATCACGGTACACAGCGACTCGGTGGAGGGGCGCTAGCTGCCATTAAGAGACTTGCACTGGGATTGCCCTCAATGAAAGCATCAACCCCAGAACCCGATTCTTCGCTAGGAGATGGTTAGACAAAGCGAGCTCTGGCCCCTATCGCTGCAATGACTGCTCCTAGCTCTTGGCTTGCTTGGCTAGTAGGTCGCGAATCTCTTCAAGTAGCACCTGTTCGCGCGGTGTTGCCGGTGGAGCGGCGGGCGCCTCTTGCTTCTTGCGACCGAACTCGAGCATCCGGTTGTAAGCCTTAAGAACCACAAATATCACCCAGGCGATGATTAAAAAGTTGATCACCGACTGGATAAAGTTGCCGTACATAAGCTGGGCATTGCCAAGGCCGAACGACAGACCAGTAAAGTTAATGCCGCCTAGCAACAGGCCGACGAGCGGCATCGCTACGTCGCTGACCAGGGAGGTGGTGATAGCTCCGAAGGCTCCGCCGATGATTACCGCTACGGCGAGGTCGAGCACGTTGCCACGTTGGATGAACTTGAGGAACTCTTTTAGCATAACCGCCTCCGAATTTGTACAGCGTGCTGATATTAACACGCAGCCGCTGCGGATCGGTGGTGGTGTGTTGGTGCTACAAGGCTTTCAGTCGCGGGGGTCGCAGATCGTCTGGATCAACTGGCGCTGGGCAAGCTCGAGCTGAATAGCGACAAACAGGTCGATCTCCTCGGGCCTAGCGCGGCCCATAATCAGGGCCTGCTCGCATTGGGCGGCTTGCTGCAAGAGCTTTTCAGTGGCAAGGTAAGTGAAGTGAATAGCACGCTGCATAGTGGCACCTCGTAACCATCATCACCTTAGCAAGTCAACTCTTACAAAATTCTTTCACCAGGGCATCACCGCGAGCGGGGGGCGGCAAGGTCGCGGCGAGACCTTCGTTGGGGACGACCTTGCGCCAATCACACCCGTTGCGACGCCTAAAGATGTGAAAAACACCACGCTAACCTAACCCTGCTTGGTTGCCAGCAGCGCCCTAACCGTCGCGCGGAAGTCCTTGCCGCTTAAGGGCTTGTAGATCACAGCGTCAGGCTTGACCCACTTAAGCATCTCGGTGGTCTGCTCATCCCGAAGGCCGGTCACGATCAGTACCGGCACGTTTTTAAGGCGCTGTATCCGCTTCATGCGCTCACAGATCTGCAGGCCATCGACATACGGCATCTTGATATCGAGAACAACCAGGTCGGGAGTGTGGGTTTGCAGGTAGGTAAGCACCTCCCGCCCGTCTGCGAGGGCGGTGATTTGGTAGTTCTCGGTCGATAGCAGCATGTCCAAGAGAACCCGCTGACCGTGTTCGTCGTCAGCGATGAGGATGTGCGGTGGCGCAACTGGCATGGACATAAACTACCACCTGTGGCAAGACCGCTATGTACCCTGGACCTCGGCTAAGAGGCTACCGTGAGCGGGTGCTAGCCGCGCGCTGAAGTGCCGCAGCACCGCAGGGGCCTCGATGATGTGGACCCCCCGGATCCGCTCGCGTAGGCTATGGACATAAATCAGCACCTCGGCCAGATAGTCGACGTGGCTCTGAGTATAGACGCGCCGCGGGAAGGCCAACCTGACTAGCTCCATGGCAGCGGGCTGTTCGCTGCCGTCAGGTTGCAGGCCGAACATCACCGAGCCGATCTCGACCGAGCGCACGCCCCCCGCTAAGTAGAGCACCAGCGACAAGGCCCACGCCGGGTACTCGTGCGGTGGGATGTGGGGAAGCATCGCCTGAGCGTCCAGGTAGATGGCGTGGCCGCCGGGCGGCTGCACGATGGGCACACCTGCCGCGGTGAGCTTCTCGCCCAGATACTCGACCGAGCGCAGGCGGTAGCGCAGGTAGTCCTCATCGAGCGCTTCCTTTAAGCCGACAGCCAGCGCTTCGAGATCATACCCAGCCAGCCCGCCATAAGTCGGGAAGCCTTCGGTCAGGATGAGCTGCACCTTAGCCTGTTGCGCCAGCGCCTCGTCGTTAAGGGCCAAAAAGCCGCCGATGTTGGCCAGGCCGTCTTTTTTAGCGCTCATGGTGGCGCCATCGGCGTAGCTGAACAGCTCCCGGGCGATCTCCAGAGGCGTCTTGGCGGCGTAACCCTCCTCGCGCAGCTTGATGAAGTAGGCGTTCTCGGCGTAACGGCAGCTATCGAGAAAGAGCGGCACGCCGTGACGCCGACACAGCGCCGAGGCCGCACGCAGATTGGCCATGCTGACCGGCTGCCCGCCGCCGGAGTTGTTGGTTACGGTGACTATTACCAGCGGCACCTGGCCAGGATTTTCCTCTAGGGTGCGGGCCAGCGCCGCCAGATCGATATTCCCCTTGAAGGGGTGGAGCAGGCCGGGCTGCCGCCCTTCAGCGATCGGCAGGTCGAGCGCTATCGCCCCAACGGCTTCGATGTTGGCGCGGGTGGTGTCGAAATGGGTGTTGTTGGGCACGATGTCGCCGGGCTTGAGCAGCACGGCGGCCAGGATGCGCTCTGCTGCACGTCCCTGGTGGGTGGGGATGACGTGAGCAAAGCCGGTGATCTCCTTGACCGCCGCTTCGAAGCGGTAGAACGACCGCGCCCCGGCATACGACTCGTCGCCGCGCATCATGCCGGCCCACTGCTCACTCGACATAGCGCCGGTGCCCGAGTCGGTCAGCAGGTCGATCAGTACGTCCTCGGCCTTGAGCGCAAAGAGATTGTAGCCCGCTGCTTGCAGTGCTGCCTCGCGCTCGGCACGGGTGGTGCGGCGGATCGGCTCGACGGCTTTGATCCGAAACGGTTCGATGATGGTCTTAAAGACCACTTACGACTCGCGTTCGGTGCGCGACGGCTCCCAGTTCGACACGGTGTTGAGGGCCTCTAGTTCGCCAACCTCCAGGCTCAGCGTGGCGGCGGGGAGCAGCTCCTGAAGTTGCGCTACCGAGTTGGCTCCAATGATGGGCGCCGTCATGAAGGGCTGGTGGAGTTGCCAGGCCAAAGCTACCTGGGCTACCGGCACTCCGTGGCGCGCCGCGACCTCACTCAGGGCGTCCAGAATCTGCCAATTCTTATCGCTAAAGCGCTGCCCAGCGATCCCCTGGGCGCGGACGCTATCGGGGAGCGGCTGGTTGCGGCGGTACTTGCCGGTTAAAAAGCCGCCCGCTAAGGGGCTGTAGGGCAACACTCCCAACTGGTAAGTTTCGCAGACCCGCCCTAGCTCGCGCTCGAACGCTTCGCGGGTGGGGCTGGCGATGCTGTACTCGGGCTGAAGGGAAACAAAGCGCTCATAGCCGTGCTTGTCGCTGGCCCACAGCGCCTGCATCAGCCGCCAGGCCGAGTAGTTCGAGGCCCCCAGATAGCGCACGTAACCGCGCCTAACCAGGTCGGTAAGCGCCGAGAGGGTCTCTTCGATAGGCACTTGCGCATCCACCCAATGCACCTGGTACAGGTCGATGTAATCGACCTGTAGCCGCCGCAAGGAGTCCTCACAGGCCTGCAAGATCCATTTGCGCGACAGCCCTTCGCGCTGGAGCGGACTGTTCCGCCCCTCGGTAGCGCCCGTGCCCATAGCGCCGCGCACCTTGGTGGCGATCAGCACCCGATCGCGGTTCTGACGTGAGGCCAAGTAGCGCCCGATGATCGCTTCCGACACACCGCCGGGGTTGTTGGGTGCCCAGGTGCTGTAGATGTCGGCGGTGTCGATGAGGTTGCCGCCGGCCGCCACGAAAGCGTCCAGGATGGCAAACGAGGTCGGTTCGTCAGCGGTCCAACCGAACTGCATGGTGCCGAGCGCGATAGGGTAGACGAATAAGCCGCTGTTGCCGAGTTGTCGGTAGGTCATGGGGCTATTATAACGCCAACGGGCTGGGGTGGTTGAGGTACGCACGGTTACCGCGAGCGCCTGCCGGATCACGTGACAATTATACTGTCGCCGCGAAGGGAGTTCGCGTTAGATTTGCCGCCACGACGGTGCCAAAGCGGTGCGCGAGCGCTACGGGGTTATATTACGCAGCCGGTTGGCTCGGATCAGTTGAGCAGCCGTGCGATGCGCTCGAGCGCCTTGTGGATACTCTCCAGGTTGGTGGCGTAGCTTAACCGCACCTGGCCCGGCGCACCGAAGTCGGTGCCCGGCACTACCCCCACATGAGCGCGGGACAAGAGCAGCAGGGCGGCTTCGTTTTCGTCCTGGTGCAGCGGCGTAGTGTCGGTCATGACGTAAAAAGCCCCGTGCGGCAAGGGCGCCTTAAGCCCGAGCCGATTTAGCCCCGTGACCAGCACATCGCGCCGCTCTTGGTAGGCCTGCTTGGTCATGTCGATGAAGGCCCTAGTCTTGTCGACCTCGTTCAGCGCAGCGATGGTGGCGTACTGCGCTACCGCTGAGGCGTTGCTGGTAACCTGACCTTGTAGGCGGTTCATGGCGGCGATCAGCGGCTTGGGACCGGCGCCGTAGCCGATGCGCCAGCCGGTTAAGGCATAGGCCTTGCTAGCGCCGTGGACTATCAGCGTCCGTTCGGGATAGAACTGCGCTGCTGTGGTGAAACTCCCCTCGTAGATCAGATGTTCATAGAGGTCATCAGTAATTAACCACAGGTCGTGCTCGGCGGCTAGCTCAGCGAGAGCTTTGATTACCTCGGCGGGATAGACCGCGCCGGTGGGGTTGCAAGGCGAGTTGATCACCATCGCCCGGGTGCGCCAGGTAATCGCCCGGCGAATGGCCTCAGGGTCGGGGATAAAGCCGCTGGCAGCCTCGGTTTGCACCGGCACCGTGATACCGCCGGCGAGTTGAATCTGCGCCGGGTAGGAGACCCAATAGGGGGCTGGCAATACCACCTCATCGCCGGGGTTTAAGATGGCCATGAAGGCGTTATAGAGCACCTGCTTGCCGCCGCTGCTGACAATGATCTGCTCCGGAGTGTAGCTGAGGCCGTTCTCGCGCTGGAACTTGGCAGCTACCGCTTCGCGCAGCGGCAGCATCCCCTCGGTGGCGGTGTATTTGGTAAGCCCTTTATCGATCGCCTCGTGAGCTGCCGCCAGCACATGGGCAGGCGGCTGGAAGTCGGGTTCGCCGGCGGTCATGGCCACCACATCGACCCCTTGCTGGGCTAGCTCCCGCGCTTTGGCGTTAAAAGCCACGGTACTCGAGGCCTTGAGATTGTTGATGGCCTTAGATAGCTGCGGCATACTTACCTCGTAGGTGCCAGGGGGTTTTTAGCGCTGGGCACTGGCGCCGAAGAATAGCGCGATCTCGTGCTCGGCGGTAGTTAGCGAGTCGGAGCCGTGTACTACGTTCTCATCAATAGTGAGCGCAAAGTCGCCGCGGATGGTGCCGGGGGCGGCATCCTTGGGGTTAGTGCTGCCCATCAGCTTGCGCCACTCATGAATGGCGTTTTCACCCTCGATCACCATGGCGACTACCGGCCCGCCGGTGATGAAGCTAACTAGGCCCCGAAAAAAGGGCTTATCCCGGTGTTCGCGGTAGTGCCGCTCGGCTAGTTCGTGCGGGATGGTGAGCTGCTTAAGCTCTACTACCTCAAAGCCCTTGCGCTCGAGCCGCGCGATTACTTCGCCGATTAGCTTGCGCCTGACGCCGTCCGGTTTGATCATTGCAAAGGTGCGTTCGCGTGCCATTGGTCGAGCATAACACGACTCGAGCTAGCTCCTTACTCGCCCCGCCGTGCCAGCGAGTAGTTCGGAGCGTCCTTGGTGATGGTGACGTCGTGCGGATGAGACTCGACTAAGCTGGCCTGGGTGATCTGGACAAACTGCCCCCGCTCTTGCAGCGCCTTGACATCTGGTGTGCCACAGTAGCCCATAGCAGCCCGCAGGCCGCCGACCAGCTGGTAGATCACGTCGCTGACCGGCCCTTTGTAGGCCACCATCCCCTCGATGCCTTCTGGGACCAGCTTCTTGCCATCTTCCTGAAAGTACCGGTCGGCGCTGCCACCCGCCATGGCGCCTAAGCTCCCCATGCCGCGATAGGCTTTGTAGCGCCGCCCGTCGCGCAGAATGTTTTCGCCGGGAGCCTCGCTGGTACCGGCTAGCAGCGAGCCGACCATCACCGTGGCGGCACCGGCCGCTAGCGCCTTGGAGATATCACCGGAAAACTTGATGCCGCCATCGGCCACTACCGGTACGCCCGCCTCGGCGGCCACCTCCGCTACGTCCAGAATAGCCGAGAGCTGTGGCATTCCGACCCCGGTCACGACGCGGGTAGTGCAGATGCTGCCCGGCCCCACCCCCACCTTGATAGCGTCGGCCCCACGCTCGATCAGCGCCAGAGCCCCTTCAGCAGTAACGACGTTGCCAGCCACGACATCTACCGAGTAGCTCAGCTTGAGGTATTCCAGAGCGTCCAGCACTCCCTGGGCATGGCCGTGGGCGCTGTCTAACACCAGCGCGTCTACCCCGGCCTTGACTAAGGCCTCGGCTCGAGCCTCCAAGTCTGGCGCCACCCCCACCGCCGCCGCTACCCGCAAGCGGCCCAGATCGTCCTTAGCGGCATGAGGGAACTCGAGCTTTTTCATGATGTCCTTGATGGTAATCAGCCCGCGCAGGATATACTCGTCATCGACCACCAAGAGCTTTTCAACCTTGTGCTGCTTAAGAATCTCCTTGGCCTCTTCGAGGGTGGTGCCGACCGGCACGGTAACTAGCTTCTCCTTGGTCATTAATTCCGCCACCGACTTACGGTAGTCGGTCTCGAAGCGCAGGTCGCGGTTGGTGAGGATGCCGACTAAGTGGCCCTGCTCGTCAACGATGGGGATGCCGCTGATGCGGTAGTCGCTCATTAACCGCTCGGCATCGTGCAGGGTCGCCTCGGGCGTCAGGGTGATGGGGTCGACGATCATCCCCGCCTCCGAGCGCTTGACCTTAAGGACCGTCTCGGCCTGTTGTTCGGTGGACATCTTCTTGTGGATGACGCCGATGCCGCCCTGGCGAGCCATGGCGATCGCCATCTGGGTCTCGGTTACGGTGTCCATAGCTGCCGAGGCGATCGGGATGTTAAGCGGCACCCGCCGGGAAAACCAGCTTTTGGTAGCGACGTCGCGCGGCAACACCTGGGAGTGGGCCGGAACTAGCAGCACGTCGTCAAAGGTCAGCGCTTCGCCACGAAACTTAGCTAAGGGCTGAGTCATATGCGGTTGGAGAGAGACTTTAATGGTCATACGCTCCACCTCGGATGCGCCAAGGCGAACAACATAGCCGGAGTATAGCAGATGCTTACGCGGCCTTAGGCGAACGCTTCGGCCAATCCTTTAAGCCGCTCGCCCGCCTGGCAGAGCGCCTCATCGCTCTTGCAAAACGCCAGCCTGATGAGGTGCTTAGCCAGCGGTTTATGGGCCTCGCTATAGAAGGCGCTGGGCGGGATGGCAGCCACCCCCACCCGGCCCGGCAGCGCGTCGCAGAGCGCCACATCATCAAGTCCTAAGGCCGAGCTGTCGGCCATCACGAAGTAGCTCCCTTCGGAGGTCAGCGGTTTTAAGGGGCTACCGGCGAGTGCCGCTACCAGCAGGTCGCGCTTGCGCCGGTAGAGGGCCATAAGCTCGGCGTAGTAGCCGCTAGCCTCAGCCTGCTGGAGGATGCTGGCCGCAGCCTGCTGCAAAGGGGTGGCCACGGCGAAGGGGATCCACTGGTGAGCTAAGCGCAGCGCGCTAATTAGCGGCTGGGGGCCGACGGCCCAGCCGATCTTCCAGCCGGTCACCGAAAAGGTCTTGCCCACTGAGGAGAGGGTGATGGTGCGCGGCCAAGCGCCCGGGCGGCTAGCTACCGGTAGGTGAGGGACAAAGGCGATGTGCTCGTAGACTTCGTCGGCAATGATCACGGCGTCGAACTCTTCGGCTAGCGCCACTACCGCGTCGAGTTCAGCAGCGGTAAAGACCTTGCCGGTCGGATTGTGGGGAGTGTTGAGGATAATCGCTTTGGTGAGCGGCGTAAATGCAGCACGCAGCTCGTCGAGGTCGAGGCTCCAGCGCCCGTCGGCCAGCGGTGTTAGCGGCACGTAGCGCGGCACCCCACCGGCCATGGTGACATCGGCGGGATAAGCGTCATAAAACGGCTCTATCAGCACCACTTCGTCACCGGGGTCAAGCAGCGCCTGCATGCTGGCAAACAGCCCCTCGGTGGCCCCGACCGTGACCTGGAGGTGATCAGCGCTAAGCTCTGGCCCTAGCTTGTGGGCCAGCGCCTCAAGCAACACCGGCAAGCCGGGCAGCGGCGCATACTGCTGATAGCCCGAGGCGGCCTCGCGCAACGCCGCGCGGACAAACTCGGGCGGATCAAAATCGGGGAAGCCCTGGCCCAGGTTGATGGCGCCCGCTGCCTGCGCCAAGCGGGTGTACTTGGCGAAGACCGTTTCGCTGAAGCCTGACACGCGCTGGCTGGCGTAGGAGCGGGCCATCGCGCCTCTTTAGAGTTTGGCGGCGACGATCACGCCGCTCGACCAGGCCAGCTTGCACACTAGCAGATCAGAGCGCGCTTCAATGGCCGCGATGAACTCCCGAACCTCCGGTTGCGGTGCCTCAGAGTCGGCCAGGTCGCGGGTCAGGTAGAGGCCGCCCGGTTTAAGGAGCGCCAGCGTCTGCTCCAGCAACGTCGCCTTACCGGGCCAGAGGTCGGCAAATAGCAGATCGAAGCGGGCGTTCTGGGCATGGAGGGTAGCTAACAGGTCGCTCGCTTCTTGGCAGTGGATGGTCAAGCGCCGGTCGTGGCCCATGAACCGCTGCGCTACGGCGGTTAGGCTACTGTCACGGTCAACGGTAATCAGCCGGGCCTGCTCGTCCATGCCGTCAAGCAGCCAGGTGGTCGCGATGCCGGCGCCGGTGCCGAGCTCCAGGAGGTTTCCACCGGGCTTGCTGGCGGCCAAGGTGCGCAGCAGGGCGCCGAACTGCAAGTCAGCGATCATGGTCAGCTCGAGCGCCTCGGTGGTGGTGGTGATCCCCTGCAGGATCGAGGGGAGGCGGAGATTAGCGGTGTCGATCATGACGCCCTCTTAGTCGGCCACTCGCTGGCCAGCAGGCCGTAAAGCAGCTCGTCTTGCCAGACGCCTCGTACCTGGCGGCTCTGCAACAGATGCCCCTCGCGGCGCATCCCCAAGCGCATAAGCAACTTGGCTGAGGCGGTGTGGCGGGCGTCGGTAACAGCGCTGATGCGGTGCAGATTGAGCGTGCCAAAGGCGTATTCAAGCAGCGCTGTGACCGCCTCTAGGCCGTAACCCTGTCCCTGATAGAGGGGCGACAGGGTAAAGCTGATCTCGCCCTGCTGGCCGTCGGCGGAGAGCTGCAAGAGACAGTCGCCGATCAGCAGGTTGCTCCCTTGCAAGGTAATAGCCAGCTGGAGGCTCTGGCCGGGGCCGGGCGTGGCGGCTGCTGCTTGCTGCAAGAAGGCCTGCGCCTCCTCAGGCGTAAGCTGCGTCCAGCTCTGGTAGCGGATCACTTCAGGGTCGTTGCGGTAGCTCAAAAAGGCCTCTTGATCGGTCGGTTGCAGTGGCCTGAGCTGGAGCCGTGCGGTGGTGAGTGGCAGTCTGGCCCTAGTGGTCATATGAGCATCGTGCCATACCGCCGCGCCTGGGTCTATAGGGTGTACTGCCGCAAGGCGCGCTTTATCCTGCCCACGACGGCATCAGTGTGGCACTGCTGCCTCGAGGTAGGCTGCGATATGGGCCTCGAGGCGCTTAGCCAGCTCATGCGTCAGTGCGCCGGGCCGACCGTCGCCTACCGGCCTACCGTCGAGTTGGGTGACCGCTAGCACTCCTTTGGAGCTGCTGGTCATGAACAGCTCTTGTGCCGTAGCCAGCGAAGCTAGCGGCACGTCGCCCTCTTCAACCGGCATGACATCGCGGGCTAGGCCCAGCACCTGCTTGCGGGTAACCCCGGCTAAGATATTGCGGGCCGGGGTGCGCAGCACGCCGCCGCTAAGCACAAACACATTCGAGCGCGACGATTCGCTAATCACCTCGCCGTCGTGCCACAGCACGTCAGCGGCTCCCGCCGCCTTGAGCGTGGGTTGCAGCGCTAGGACCTGGGCGTAGTTGACGGTCTTGACATCGGGGAGGTCGCGCGTGTAGCGGTAGGGCAGCAGGTTAACGCCGGCCTGGTACTGTTCAGGGCTGGGCTTCTGGTACGACTGCGCTAACAGCACCAGATTCGGTGCGCCCGGGCTGAAGCCGTCTTCGGCGTAGCCGCCGGTTAGCAGCAGCTTGATGGCGCCTTCAGCGATGGCATTCAGTGCGATCAGCCGCCTGATCTCGGCGGCTAGCGCCTCCCGCGTCAGCGGCGGGGCGATACCAAGGCGCTTGGCGGAGTGAAAAAAGCGACTTAAGTGATCCTCGACAAAGAGCGGGAGGCCGCGCCTTACCAGGAAGAAGTCGAACAGACCGTAACCTCGCAACAGGCATAGGTCACTAACATGGAGCCGTGCCTCGTGCGCAGAGACGACTTCGCCGTTGACGATAAACCACTGCATAGTCACCTCTACCGCCCCATCACAGCATAACGCATATCATCCCAGGCCCAGCTTGCTGTTGAGCAGCGCCCGCACCAGCTCGGGGTTGGCTTTGCCCCGGCTCTCGCGCAGTACCTGGCCTAATAGCGCGTTGACCGCCTTGGGGTTGGTCTTAATCGTCGCGACGATGGCAGAGTTATTGGCGATAACAGCCTCGACCAAGGCGGAAATCTCCGCGCTGTCGCTGACCTGTTTTAGCCCGCGCGCTTCGACCAGGCGGCTCGGCGCAGCGCCCTGCATAACCTCTGGCAGCAGCTCCTTGGCGGTCTTGCCGGAGATGGTGCCGTCATCGACTAGCGCTACTAGCTCTGTTAGTAAGGCCGGGGTCAGGGCGGTAGCGCTGATGGTCAGGTTGTGGGCGTTGAGCCAGCCGCTAATGTCGCCGTTGAGCCAGTTGGCTATGGCCTGCGGATTGCGGGCTTGGGCCGCGGCGGCATCGAAAAAGTTGGCCAGCGCTACATCGTAAGCGATGATGCTGGCGTCGTAATCGCGCACGCCCAGCGCTCCGTAGCGCTGCCGTTTAGCCTCGGGGAGTTCGGGCATGGCCTTTTGCACCTGACTGAGCCAGGTTGAGTCGATTTGCAGCGGTGGCAGGTCGGGCTCGGGGAAGTAGCGGTAATCGGCCGTCTCCTCCTTGGTGCGCAGCAGGAAGGTCTTCTGTCCGCCTTCGTCCCAGCCTAGGGTGTCCTGAGAGATGCGCCCGCCACCCTCCAGGAGGCGGCGCTGGCGCTTAATCTCGTACTCTAAGGAGCGCTGCACGCTCTTAAAGGAGTTAAGATTCTTGACTTCGACCTTGGTCCCTAAGGGCTCGCTGGGGCGGCGGAGCGAGATATTGACGTCGGCACGCATCTTTCCCTCTTCGGGATTGGCGTCCGATACCTCGACAGCCTGGGCGATGGCCTGAACCCGCACCAGGAACTCGCGCGCCTCTTCGGGTGTGCGCAGGTCGGGCTCAGTGACTAGCTCAATGAGCGCTGCCCCGGCGCGGTTTAAATCTACCAGGCTGTAGTCGGCATAAGCGGGGTGAACCAGCCTGCCGGCGTCCTCTTCCAGGTGACAGCGGGTTATGCCGATGCGCCGCCCGCTAGTCAGCTCAAGAAAGCCTCCGGCCCCTAAGGGGCGGTCGTACTGGCTGATCTGATAGTTCTTGGGGGCGTCGGGGTAGTAGTAGTTCTTGCGGTGGAACTGAGTTGTTTCAGGGACCTGGCAGTGCAAGGCCAGGCTGAAACGGAGCGCCTTTTCTACCGCCTTGCGGTTGATAGTTGGCAGGCTCCCCGGCAGCCCTAAGCAGACCGGACAGGTGCTGGAATTGGGGGCCAGCCCAAAGGTGTCGGCGCGGCAGGCGCAGAACATCTTGCTCTTGGTGTTAAGGGCCAAGTGGACTTCGAGGCCGATGACGGGCTCCATGGGGCTAGTTTACCCGGTTGCAGCCAAAGCCATAGCAGGTATCATCTGGTTTGATCCTGCGGGTGCTCGCAGGACTGCGAATCGTTCTCCAGGGCGCCTTTGCAGAGATGATACCTGCGCTAAGGCGACTCAGTATTTGTGAAAACCGCTGCAGGCGCAACTTACCTGGGATGACAGGTAGCTGAAGGTTTCAAGGTATCCTCTAGGTTATGACGAAATGGCTGTTGGTACTTTGCTGCTTTTTTGCCCCGGCGTTTGGCCAAACTACCACCGAAATCGAGTTCTGGCACTCGATGGGCTCTACCGAAGAGACGGTGACCGCGCTGGCTGAAGGTTTCAACCGCTCGCAAACCGCGTACCGGGTGGTGCCGCGCTATGTGGGTAGCTACCAAGAGGCTAATAACCGGGTCCTGGCGGCTATCTCTGGCGGAAGCCAGCCGGTTTTGTTCCAGGCCGAGATCTCCTTCTTCCCGCGCCTAGTTGAAGAGGCCGCAGCTATCGATCTGAGTACGCAGATGGCCGAATTGCCGCAAGAGTTCATCGACGACTTCTACCCCGGCCTGTGGGCCTACGGCGAGCTGGCCGGCGGGCGCTACGGCCTCCCGTGGAACAGCTCGACCCCAGTGCTGTTTTATAACGCCACCGCCCTGCGCCAGCGCGGGGCCGAAGTGCCTACCACCTGGGCCGAGTTCGAGGCGGCCGCCGCGCGACTTACCACCCGCCAGACCCAGGGCTATATCGCTGTGGCCGATTCGTGGACTTTTGAGATGATGGTGCTGACCCGTGGTGGAAGTATCGTTACCGCTGAGGGCCGCCCCAACTTCACTAGCCCCGAGGCACTTGAGGCGCTGAGCATGATGCAGCGCATGGTGCAAGCCGGGCACGCCATCCCCCGCAACTTAGCCCAGGCGACTTTTGCACAGCTCGACTTTGTGCGCACCAAGGGGATGATGGTCTTTGCCTCCATCGCTAACTGGCCCGATGCCAAGCGCTTTGCCGTGGCCTTTGACATCGCTGCTGCCCCGGTGCCGACCGGCGGTAGCCGCACTGTGCCGCTAGGAGGCGCCCAGTTGGTGGTCTTGCGCGGCGCCGGTGAGGCGCAGCAGCGGGGGGCGGTGGCCTTCTGGCGCTACCTGATGGAGCTTGAGAACTTGCAAACCTGGATCGAGGCATCGTTCTATATCCCCTTGCGCCGCTCGGTGCTGCCGCTACTTGAACCCTGGTATGCCGAAGACCCCCATCGCCGAGCCGCGCTGAGCCAGCTCGAGCATGCCGTCCCGCGCCCCAGAGTAGCCGCCTATGCCACCTGGCAGCGCTATCTTGAAGAGGCTATCGAGCGGGCCATCAAAGGGGGGATGGCACCGTCAGAGGCGCTAGCTGAGGCGCAGCGGCGGGCGGAGGCGGGCTTGAGGTAACTTAGGCGAACTCGCCCAACTCCTGGCCTGACCGACCACCAACCGCGCTGAAAGGGGTAGAGTCTAGAGACCCATGCCAGTGTGCCTGGGGTCTAGTTTAAGCGCTGTAAAGGTTGACTTAAGAGGAGGCGAAGATGCCGCTACTCAAATTTAACGCCAAAGCTCGTAGTGGAAGTGGAAATAGCACCAAGACGGTGGTGGAAGCGCGGGAGTTTACCATCGTAGTCGATGAGCCGCCGAGCCTGGGTGGTAACGACGAAGGTGCTAACCCGGTCGAATATGTGTTAGCTGCTTTGGCTGGCTGTCTCAATGTGGTTGGTCATGTCGTGGCCAAAGAGATGGGCTTTGAGCTTAAAAGCTTAAGGCTCGAGCTCGAAGGCGATCTTGACCCTGCTAGGTTCCTCGGCGCTCACACCGAGCAACGAGCCGGTTACCAGGCGATCAGGGTGTCGCTACATCCCGAAACCGATGCTAGCGCCGCCGTTCTGGCCGAGTGGTTGGCAGCAGTAAAACGCCGCTGCCCGGTCAGTGACAACTTAGCTAACCCAACGCCAGTGGCGATCAACCTTGGCAGCTAGGCTGTTGCGGGTCCGAAGGCGGGGGCTTGAGCAGGCTGCGCAGGCAGGCGGTCAATGCCAACCCTGAGCGTGATCGACGGGGCGGTGCGGGACATCAGGATTCCTTTAGCGGGAGGATCGATTCCAACTGGACCTCCGCCTCCTCGATCACCGCCTGCCGGAAATAGCGGCTGAGGTCTTCGCGCGTTCGCAGGTCCACTTTCCGTCCGCCAAAGAGCGGCGATAATTCGCGTTCTATACGAGCCACGCCAAGTAAACTGGGCAGGCGATCCGGCTCGAACTCGACCAACACGTCAATATCGCTGTCCGAACGGAAATCCTCGCGAAGTGCCGAACCGAAAACCGCCAGCCAGCGGATGCCATGGTCGGTGCAGAAAGCGGCGAGCCGTTCCTGTGAGATCACGAGTCTAACGTTTATCACTTCACCTCCAGCACCTTTAGGCTCTCGATGCCCCGGCCAGCCACGATCTTAACCGCGATGTGCCTCTCTACCCTGCTCAAAGGACAGCGACTTCCGAGCGAAGCGAGAGCACCACCGTCCAACGATACGCCTCGACCAGCTCCGCGTCGCTTGACCGTGCCTTGCCGTCGGCGATCAGGCGGATAGTGTCTCTCTTCTTTCGTTCCATCAGGTTTCTCCACAGCGAAGCCGGGTCGCTACTGCATCCCAAACCCAACCGCCGGCCCATGCGCCCGGTATTAGCACATAATAGCTCATACGCAATAGCTCATACGCAGCTCCTCTGGCACCTTAATGTTGCCCATGTAGGCAATCGCGATGACGTTGAAGGAGTGTTGTCGGCTTCGCTCGATGTGACAATCGGGCATCTCCGCAACAGGTAGCGCCACGCGTTTCAGCTGCTCCTCAGTCATCCGCTGAGTCTACGCCGCTCTCTTTGCTGCGTCAGCTCTTATGCGTCAGCCCTGGTCGCACCCCTTAAAGGGAAGTAGCGCCGAGGGTAACCTGCTATAATCGCGACACGGTTGTGTCCAGGGCGATTATCTCTGGGCAAAAGGAGAGGATGCGCGTGAAGCCTAATTTACTCAAGCCACAACCTATCCAAGATTCGGGGGTGGCTTCGGAGCCTACCTTTGCACTGCATGGCCGACCATCGCCCGGCCTGAGCAGCCTAGCTCAAGCGCTCACGGCCGGCCTCAGCCAGCGTCGCTACCGCTTCCAGACCGAAGCGAGTGAGCCGCGCCTGGTTCTAAACTTCATCACCCCGACCGCGGCGCTACCCTACCGGCGCCGCGCCCAGGCCACCTTCGTACTCTCGCTGCTCGAGCTGCCCCAGCTGCCCGAAGAACCGGTTAAGGCGCTCTACCAGTATCTGGTTCGGGCGCTCTCTAACATGCTGCTCGTTTACGCGCCGGGCCAAGGGGTGCACTTTTTGACGCTCGAGCTCGGCCACTTCGTCGAGCCAGAGGGCGAGCACTTCACTGAGCGGCTGCTAGACCGGATCGAGCCGATTGCCTCTTCGACCTTGGTGATTAACAATATCTTCGACCCGGACCTCGAGCCTGAGCTATGGCAGGGCGACGCGCAGACTGCGGCGCTCAGCCGGGCTGGCGAACTGCTTAAGGCCTGGGACCTGCTGCCGGCGCCGTTCCCGATTGAGGAGATTCTCTCACCTCAGGATCTGCGGCACGTCAAGCGGCTTTATGGCATCGGCGGCCTCTCTTATGGCAACCTTTCGGCCCGGCGCGACAATAGGCGCTTCTGGATGTCGGCCTCGGGGGTGGACAAGGCCCAGCTGCGCGAGGTCGGGCGCGACATTCTGCTAGTCAAGGACTACGATGCCGAAGCCAACGCCATGCGCCTGTCGGTGCCGCCACGGCTCGAGCCGCGGCGGGTTTCGGTCGATGCCATCGAGCACTGGCTGATCTACCGCGAACACCCCGAGGTACAGGCGATCATCCACGTCCATGCCTGGATGGACGGCATCGCTTCGACGGAGTTTAACTACCCCTGCGGCACCTATCAGCTCGGCGAGGCGGTAGCCGAGAAGGTGCGTCAGGCTAAAGACCCTGCCAGCGCGGTCATCGGGCTTAAGAATCACGGCCTGACCATTACCGGGCGGAGCGTTGAGGAGATCCTTAAGCGGATCGAGGGGCGGCTCCTAAACCAGGTCCCGATGAGCTAGCCAGTGAAGGCGCTGCGCTATTACACCTCGGTGCCGCGCTACCTGCTGGCCGGGCGGCTGGGCAAGCGCTATCCGGTGCCTTGGCTGCCCCTTAAACTCGAAGAGCTTCAGCCCCCCGAGCCGCCCCCCGGCTGGCGCCGCGTGGCGGTGCGCTTGGCGGGCATCTGCGGCTCCGATTTGGCGCTGCTATTTGGCAATAATTCGCCCCGCCTGTCGCCCTTTTTCTCCTTTCCAGCGGTGCTTGGCCACGAGGTGGTGGGGGAGGTCGAGGGGGTGCGCGTGGCTATAAACCCGCTGATAGCTTGCCGCGAGCGCGGGTTTGCGCCTTGTCCAGCCTGTCAGCGCGGTGAGGATAACGCCTGTCTGAACCTCACCAGGGGAGCCTTCGCACCCGGCTTTATCGGTTATTGCCGCGACCTGCCGGGCGGCTGGGGCGAGACCTTGATCGCCCATCAGGACCGGCTTATCCCTATCGCTAACGGTATTCCTGACGAGCGCGCGGTCTTGCTCGAGCCCTTGGCAGTAGTGCGGCGCGGCCTGCGCCTGGCCTTTCCAGGTTGGCCCCACAACCTGCTGGTAATCGGCATGGGGAGTATCGGCCTGCTAACCATCAAGGTGCTGCGCCTGCTGGGTTTTGCAGGCGAATTGCACGCGGTGGCCCGCTACCCTGCCCAGGCGGCCATGGCCCGGCAGTTAGGGGCCTCCCAGGTCCACGGTGCTACGGCCGAGGCCGCCGGTGTGGTTGGCGCTAGCAGGCATCCGGCCCTGATCGGCCCGCCCGCCTGGCGCGGCGGTTTTGAGGCGGTTATTGATGCTGCAGGGAGTAGCGCCAGCCTTGATGAAGCGGCCTGGGCCACCCGCGAAGGCGGCACACTGTTGCTACTTGGCGCCCCCGGCAACCTCCGCCACGACTTCTCGCCCTACTGGTTCCGCGAGGTCAGGCTGGTTGGGTCTTTTGCCGGTGCGCCGCAAGACTTTAGCGAGGCTACCGCCCTGTTGCCGGACGCTAAGGGGTTAGAGGCTATCGTTACGCACCGCTTTGCGCTCTCAGCCTGGCCGCAAGCCCTGGGCACCTTGCGCTCGCGCCGCGCTCTCAAGGTGGTGTTTGATCCGCGCCTCTCCTGAGGCCTCCCAATTTGTGACAGTTGCTGCTGGCCTCACGGCCCATGAGGCTATACTGCCAACACCCGTGCCCTTCAACCTCCCCAGGCATCGGAGCGAGAGCGTCGCCAGCCGTCTTGGTAGAGGTTGGGAGAGTCGGGATAGGAGGTGTGCGCATGCGCATAAGCCGCTTGGTGCATTTTGCGCTTTTTTGGCTTTGGCTGCGCGGCCCGTAGCCTTAGCGAGACGTAGTGCCTTGTTTCCACTAGAC